>Ga0316201_10002269_pt1 | contig 13597 bp, 13 predicted proteins | sample CS6wburrow_MG_FD_204516 | JGI IMG/M metagenome (GOLD analysis project Ga0316201, IMG submission 204516) | Coastal sediment microbial communities from Delaware Bay, Delaware, United States - CS-6 worm burrow | ecosystem: Environmental > Aquatic > Marine > Coastal > Sediment | place: USA... | reverse complement strand
CGCGCGACTTAATCGCCGCACGCAAAGTGGATTCCATATCCGCAACCGATTGCACCGACTTCGCCTCTGCGACAAAACGCATCACCCTCGGATGAGCCGTCGCGCGCAGTTCCTCGCTTAAGTGCTGGACCTCTTCGTAGAGTTTTTCACCGGGTTTCAATCCGACAAATTTGATGTCGACATCCTTCCCCTCCTGAAGGCCACTCAAGGCAATCATTTGTCGAGCGACATCGATAATTTTAACTGACTGCCCCATATCCAGAACAAAGATTTCACCACCCTCGCCCTGCGTTGCACTTTCCAAAACAAGACCCACCGCTTCTTCCACGGTCATAAAGAAACGAGTCACTTCCGGGTCGGTCACTGTAATCGGACCACCGATCGAAATCTGACGACGAAAGATAGGAATCACGCTGCCCGAGGAACCCAAAACATTCCCAAAGCGAACAGCCATAAACTTGGTCGTATTACCTTCTTTCGCTTGTTGCTGTTGAAGGGCTAGCTCGGCAAGTCGCTTACTCACACCCATCACGCTGGTTGGATTAATCGCCTTATCAGTTGATATCAAAATAAAGCGTTCGACTCCACATCGGCTCGCCTCCGCAACCAGTCCCGCCGTAGCAAAGAAATTGTTTTTCAAAGCCTCTGAAGGTTGATCTTCCATCAAATTTACATGCTTGTGCGCCGCAGCATGAAAAATCACTTCCGGTTTAAAACGCTCAAAAAGTTCGGCCACATCATCTGTCACACACACATCTAAAATCGTCGTTTCAGCGGTAAAACCTTTTTCATGTGGGATGCTCAAAACCTCCTGCTGAAGATTGAAAATGGCGATTTCGGTTTGATCCACACAATGCAAGGCAGCCGGCGAATAGCTCATAATTTGAGCGACGAGTTCTCGACCGATACTTCCACCCGCACCCGTGACTAAGACTCGTTTGCCCTCCAACATTGAGCGAATTTGGTCGGAATCCAAATCCACAGGGTCTCGCCCTAAAAGGTCTTCCAGTTCGATCGGGCGCAATTGAGAAATCTCGGCGCGACCACTGACCAAATCAGTCAATGCCGGAACGATCTCAACCGTGAGACCCGATTCCCTTGCCAATTCGGCGACCGTACGCACGCGTTTTACGGAAGCAGATGGAAACGCTATAATTAATTTCGTCGCGGAATAACGCTTCGCCACTTTATCCAACGAATCAACCGTATCGGCGACTAAGACTCCGTGCACATAACGGCCAATCTTATGTGGATCGTCATCCAAGAAAGCCACAGGCCGCATACCTAGGCGTGATTTATTCATCAAGTCCGAGCACAATCCCGCACCGACCTCTCCTGCGCCGACAATGATCACATTCTCCGTATCATCGACCGAGAGCCAGTCCTCCAAGCCACGGCTCGATTTCACTCGCATGACCACACGAAACCCCACCAGAAACAAAAAGCTTATCAAGAAATCTGAAAGAATCACGGCGCGAGGTGGAACCCCCTGCCCATCATAAATAAACCACATCGATACGAGAATGATCGCCGATATAAGCAAGCCGAAGAACAAACGCAGAGCATCCGGCAAACGGAAATACGAAAGAATACAATCAAACTGACCAAAACTAAAAAGGAACATTAATTTCAGGCCAACGACCCACCACATGGTTTGGATTCGATCCAAGGCATGGTTCTCCGGCACGTTAAAATCGAAGCGCAGTTCGTATGCTGCGAAGTAACTCAGCACCGAGACAACGATATAAAAGAAAACCAGCGCGATCGTGCGAAAATTAAAATAGCGTGAAAGTAAGCTTACATTCATTATAGATATACCTCTGATCAAACCCCTGCGGAAAAACATGAACGCACTGTTGCGATAACCTCTGCCCGATCCTGCTCCGTCATGGAAGAACCGCTGGGCAAGCAAAGCCCGCGAGCAAACAAGTGCTCGGCACAATCACCCCCGTAAACCGTCTGACTGGAAAACACCGGTTGCAAGTGGAGCGGCTTCCAGAGAGGCCGCGCCTCAATATCAGCAGCCTCCAACGCGGCAATAATCGCATCACGATCTGTTCCGCTTTCTTTCGGATCAACCGTCAGACAAGTCAGCCAATAGTTCGCCTCGTCGGCATACGAGATCGGCATAAAACTGACGCCGGGCAAATCAGCCAGCGCACTGCGATAGGCTTCAAAATGGCCGCGACGTACAGTGATCCGACGGTCCAAATCCGCCACTTGGCTGAGCCCCAAACCAGCGAGCACATTACTCATGCGATAATTATAGCCCACCTCTTTATGCTCGTAATGCAAGACTGACTCACGTGCTTGCGTTGCTAAATAACGGGCACGTTCCGCCCATTCCTTATTATCGGTCACGAGCATACCACCACCTGAGGTAGTAATGATCTTATTACCGTTGAACGAAAAGAAAGCTAGGTCGCTCATCGAACCCGCCGGCCGACCTTTGTAACTGGCACCCAGCGCTTCTGCCGCATCTTCGATAACAGGGACATTGTAGCGCCGACAGACTTCAAGAATCGGATCCATCTCCGCACACTGACCATACAGGTGAACGACGATCACCGCCTTTACCGAGCTCCCCTCAGACAAGGCCTGCTCGAGCAGTGCAGCGTCCATATTCCAAGTTCGCGGTTCACTATCAATAAAGATAGGCTCGGCCTGAAGATAGCAAATCGGGTTGGCGCTGGCCGCAAAAGTCATCGTAGGGCAAATCACTCGATCCCCCGCGCTCACTCCAAGTATCTGCAGCGCAAGATGGAGCGCCGCCGTCCCTGAACTCAGGGCAACCCCATACTCGCATCCGGCACGCTCTGCGATCATTGCCTCGAATTCACTCAAATGAGGCCCGACCGGAGCCACCCAATTCGAAGTCAACACGGCATCGACGCTGGCATGATCCTGCGGACGAATATCCGGGGGCGATAAGTAGATACGGGGCATATGCGCCATGTTTATACATTCTCGACGCAACTCGATCATTTTTTTGATTTATCCGCCCGCAAACTAACGACAGCCTAACAAAATCTCATCTTCCTTCGTCCAATCATAGAAAACCAACAAATGCTCCCAATCAACCGTTACCTTGATGCCGCCATTCTTAAACCTGAGATAACTCAGGACGAATCCATTGAAGCAATACAGGCTTGTATCGCGATGAGCACCTACAGCGTCTGCGTACGCCCCTGCGATATCGAACTCGCACAGTCGCTTTGCAAAGGCAGCGATACGGCCGTGTGCGTCGTGCTCGGATTTCCTCATGGCGATCAACTCTCCGCCTCAAAGGCAGACGAAGCCCGCCACTACATTGCACTCGGCGTCGATGAAATTGACATGGTCGCCAACTACGGATGGGCCAAATCCGGCAACTGGGAGGCGGTCAGAGCCGACATCGCAGGTGTCGCCCAACAAACCAAAGCCGCGGGTGTGGTACTGAAAGTTATTTTCGAAACCGCCCACCTCGAGACAGCGACGATTCAGCAATTGGTTGAAATCTGTATCGAGACAGGCGCCGACTTCGTCAAAACGTCCACTGGCTTCAATGGCGAGGGTGCCAAAGAAGAAGATATCCAATGCATGCTCGATACCGCAGCGGCTCGAATCAAGGTCAAGCCCTCGGGCGGCATACGCGATCACGTCCGCGCGCAGATGTTTATAAATATGGGCGCCCACCGCCTCGGCGTCGGTTGGACTGCCTGTGAAGCGATTTGCTCCGGCGCATCGGCAACATCCGCTGAGGGCTACTAAAAGACCCTTTCTTAATTTCCCGCGAAATAAGGGTTGATCTTCATCGAAAGCCCGCTTTCTTTCATCGCCTTGGTAAGGAGAAGTGGCTGAGTGGCCGAAAGCGCTTCTTTGCTAAAGAAGTGAACCTCAAAAGGGTTCCGCGGGTTCGAATCCCGCCTTCTCCGCCATTGCTGCGCCATCTCCATTACATTCCGTCGACGCGCTCCGCTAAGCAAAAGAAATCTAAGGAACGAGGGCACTCTTGCCCTCGTATTGAGCCGCGGCGTTCGGCTTTCAGACGTAGACAAGAGTCTCCACGCTCCTTTGTCGCAGCCATCCGCCATCCGGATACTATTCGTGATGATATTTCGATCCAGTGTTGATCGAAACCGCGCGGTAGAGTTGCTCACAGAGAAGCATCCGAGCGATCTCGTGCGTAAAGGTAAGGGGTGAAAGTGCGAAAAGCACGTCGGCCCGGTCTTTGACCGCGGGGCTTAATCCATACGCACCACCAATAATGAAGACGGCAGGTTGCCCCTGCAGGGCGAAGAGCTCTTTCGCAAGCTGGGCGGAAGTACTTGTCTTGCCTTCTTCGGCCATGGCGTAAATACGAGCGTCTTTTCGCTTATCCAAAGCTTCTAAGATGCGCTGGCCCTCACTCTCGATATCACCGTCTTTGAGCTCGATCAGTTCAAAGTTACCCGGCCGTTTGAGACGCTTGGAAAAATCGTCGCAAAGCGCGGCAAGGGAGCGGTTTTTCATCCGACCGACGGCGATGATGGTGTAGCGAAACATCGGTTGAACATCGTAAATCCTACACCCTAGGTCGAACTTCGAATTTCAACTTTTATCGTCTGGAATCTCCAAGTCCAAAAGGACGGGGCAGTGATCACTGACATAAGCGCGAAGAACTTTGCAGCGGCGCACTCTGTAGCTGGGTGGAACAAAGATGAAATCCAGTCCGTGAGTCGGCAGCAAGGAAGGGAAGGTGCGGCCTTTCTCGGGATAGAGTTTATATTCGCAGTGATTTTCCAAATAGCGAAAAAGATGCCTGACGGCATCGCTTGGCTTGTGTGAGCGGCTATTGAAATCGCCGCAAATAATCGGGGAAAAGTAGGTCTCGCCGGCTTTCTCGGCGTGACGGGCTTCGAGAAAATCAATTAATCGCTCGATCTGCTCGATACGGCGCAGGCGGGATTTAAAGTCGAGGTGGAGATTAACGATGGGGAGGTGCCCGTCGGGCAGTGTGAGCTCCGTATAGAGGAATCCTTTCTCGCCGAGCGATGCAGTCCCGAAGGCTTGGTGGTCTGCATGTTCGATCGCAAATCTGGAAAGCACGCCATTACCATAGGCCAGCGGCAAGCGCCCTTCCCTGCGGTTATGAACGCCCATTTGGCTATGCGGATAGTCGGCCTCCTTTTGTAAGTAATCGAGCAGGTGGATGCGTTTATTCCAATGTGAATCTTCATCCACCTCTTGTAGGGCGACGACATCCGGCGCGGCACGGCGCAAGAGGCGGGCGATGCGATCTAGATTCCGCTCGATGCCTTTGGCACGATGAAAGCCTTGATATGCCGAGAGCCCGCGACCGTGCGCGATATTAAGCGTCAGGATACGTAGCTTGGAGGCAGGCATGGAAATTTGTAAGCTTGAAGACTAAGCGCCTTCTTCTTTCACGGTCTTGGCGTAGTTGGCGACGGATTTAAAGAGCGCATCGGCAAAGGCCGCAATGGTGACGAGAATGAGCTGAAGTTCGACATCGCTGAAAACGAGTGCCTCGCCTTCGCGAAAGACTTTGCGCTGATCGACCAGTTTACCCTGCGGCTTCTCGTGATCGCTTTCACGATTCAGAATTTTCACGGTCTTCAGCTCCAGAACGAGTTCGCTCTGTTTGTCGACCTGTGGCTCTTTGACGATGCCTCCCTGCTGCATCAGTGCCTGCATGACGAAGCCCAGCGAAACGATGGTGTCTTCGAGTTCGCACATAATGCCGTAATCTTTTTCGAGACGGTTAAATTTCTCGTCGAGTTGGGCGGCAACGAAGGACTTCTGTAAAGCTTGGGCGGCCTGCTGTGCTTCGGGTGAAACTTGAGGGCTCGCCTGGGTCGCTTTAACAAGTGCCAGAAAAAAGTGCGCGTTATTCAAACCGGTGACGGCAAGGTTCAGGCAATCGCCGATCACTTGGCGAACAAGGAGGTCGCGGGCGTAGGCCTGCATTTGCTCAAAGTTCTGGTGGCGCGGGGCGGCTGGCATAATACGAGGCGCATTGACCCGCGCATTGTAGGCATCTTCTTGCACGGCCTCGCGCGAGGCGAGATTGAAGGCCAACATGTCAAAGTGCCGTTGTAGGCCGACCATGAATTGTTGAGCAATCTGCTGAAGGTTTACCTGCTGAGGTTGTCCGCTGTTCGGTTGAGATTCCGCTGTCATCTGTATTTATTAATTAAAATTCTAGTGTCGTTCAATTACACAGCCTTTTGTTGCGGCGGACAACCTTGGATTCATTTTAACGGAAAAATGATCATTGGCGCGCCGATAAAAAACAGTTACCTTTTTAATAATGTGGGATTGGTTTAAGGAGAACTTGATCACGCCTCTAACTTTATGGTTAGGAGGAGGAATTGTCTTTCTCTTTACGAATTTTTTTGCGGTCGCCGGCTTCGTTCTCGCCCTGCTGATCATTCGCCGTGTTTTTTCTGAGAAGCGCAACCCGAGTAACTTTTTCGCCTGGTTTTTCATCATCGTCTTTTTTCCGCTGATTGGGGTGCCACTCTATTTTATGTTCGGCGGCCGCAAGAGCCGGAAAATGGCAAAAATCAAACGCGAGGTTGCACGACAGGCCCATGCTCTGGCAGTTGACTCAGCCCAAACCGCTCCTCAGCCGCACGACATCCTAGCCTATAAGGTAGGTGGGGCGGTCACGACAGGGAACCACTTTGAATTACTTCCGGATGGTGAAGTTGCCTTTGCCCGAATTTGCGCCGAGATCGCAGCGGCTAAGCACACCATCAATATTGCGACATTCATCCTCAGCAGAGACGCAACGGGGCAACGTATCGTCGAACTGCTCGAGAAACGGGCCAGCGAAGGCATCAAAGTGCGTCTACTTCTGGACTCACTTGGCTCATGGAACCAAACTCGCGGGGCACGGCACCGGATACGTAAAGCTGGCGGACAAGTCGCCATGTTTATGCCGGTTCTGCCGATGCAAACACAGATCTCGTCGAATCTACGAAACCATCGAAAGATCGCGATATTTGATAACTATCGAGCCATCACGGGGGGGCAGAACCTTGATATGCGCTTTCTCGGAGCGACCCCTGACGAAACTCGATTTACCGATTTTAGCGTCGTCACGCAGGGGCCTTCAGTTGCCCATTTGAACCGCACTTTCCTATCGGACTGGGCCTTTGCTGCAAAAGAAGCACCCGCCTCATTTAAAGAATCCCTCCGTTACCTTCCCAAAGAAGCCGGCAACAGCACGATCGAAGTGATCGCCAGCGGGCCAGACATTGAAAGCGACCCACTCTGGGAACAGATCCTTCGCATCATTCAAGAATTCAAGCAGGGTTTAACCATCATCACGCCCTACTTCATGCCTGACGAAGTACTCTTCCGTTCACTCATCGTGAAAGCACACACGGGCCGTCATATTCGTCTGGTGCTACCGCTTCGTTCCAACCATCGCCTCGCCGACATCGCACGCTACTACTACCTTCGCCAACTCGATGAAGCGGGAGTGGACATCCTTTTTTATACCCCACGTATGTTACACGGAAAGTTGATCCTGGCGGACGGACAAGTCGGCCTCGTGGGCTCGGCCAACATCGATATGCGCTCCCTTTTCGTTAATTTCGAAATCGCGCTGCTCCACTACACGAAAAAAGACATCACACAACTGGAAGAGTGGGCCGACGATATCATCAGCAACAGTATCCCCTACAAAAAAGCGGTTAAGCAAAAAGGATTCATGCCCTCGAAATTCATGCAGGACTTCGCGCACCTACTCGTACCCCTGCTCTAGCGAGACCTTTTAACACAGCCGAGAGCTAAATCCGGACAAACAACCTTGAGCCAAACGATAAAATCACTATCTTAACGGAGTCAGCCAAGCATGTTCAAAACATGCTCTCAAGCGATCACGCATCCTTTGGCACATACTAATGATAGTACAAAAAAGAAAGACACAACCATGACAGATCATATCTATAAAAAAGTCGAACTCGTCGGTTCATCTAAAGTATCCATTGAAAAGGCGGTGCAAAATGCACTGACCAAAGCAGGGGAAACCATCCGCAACATCCGTTGGCTTGAAGTAGGCGAAATCCGTGGCCACATCGTTGACTCCAAAGTCGATCACTGGCAAGTCGGCGTAAAGTTTGGCTTCACTTTGGAGGAAACAACAGCTCCGGAAACCTTAAAAGAAAAGAAGGTCGCCAAGAAAAAAAGTAAGAAACGATAGTCCGGCAGATTCAAATCCCCTTGCGCACCCCCGCTTTCCCGCGTATCGCAAATGGGATACTTATGCCTGACTGTTTTCTTCGCCAAACGACCCTTCTCCTGCTCATCGCTTGGACTGCGATGTGGGATGTTGCTTGCGCGAAAAAAGCAACGAATGTGGAGCGCGGCAATGCCTCGAAGGAGCTTTATATCGGCCTCGGAACCGAGCCATCCGGGCTCGACCCTCACATTACGACCGGCCTGACCGAGCTTTATGTACTGGTCGCCTTCCTCGAAGGGCTCGCCACGGTCAACGCCGAGACTGGTGCGATCGAACCGGGCGTCGCTCAATCCTGGGAGATTTCAGAAGACGGCCTCAGCTACACCTTCCATTTCGACCCCAAGGCCCGCTGGTCAAACGGTGATCCGGTCACCGCAGAGGATTTCCTCTTTTCCTTCGAGCGCATCCTCACGCCTGCACTCGGCGCGCCCTATGCCTATATGCTCTACCCCATGCGTGGCGCCGAGGCCTTCAATAAGGGTGAGCTCAAAGACTTCTCGAAGGTCGGCGCACAGGCCCTCAACCCGACCACACTCGTGATCGAATTGGAGCAAGCGACCCCTTATTTCTTAAGCCTGCTCACTCACAACACCTGGTGGCCCGTCCACCCGCCAACTATTTTAAAGCACGGATCCATCACGGATCGTATCTCGAAATGGACCAAGCCGGGCAACTTCGTCGGCAACGGTCCCTTCGCTCTGGAGAGCTGGAGACTGAACAGTTCGATCACGGCCCAAAAAAACCCGTATTATCGAGCACCCGAAACAGTTGGCCTAAACGGCATCCACTTTCTGCCCATCGAAATGAATGCCGAAGAGCGGGCCTTTCGTGCAGGACATCTGCACCTAACGAGCTCTGTTCCGATTCACCGGATCGACTGGTATCGTGAGAACCAACCGGAGGACATCCGCTTCGATACCGCGCTCGGCGTTTACTACTACATGCTTAATACGACGCGAGGCGCACTGGGTGATCCCCGAGTCCGCAAAGCGCTGGCTTACTCCATCAACCGCGAAGAGCTCACCGAACATGTCCTCAAAGCCGGTCAACAACCCGCCTATCATTTCACCCCTCCCAACACTGGCGGCTATAACACGGTGGCACAACTCCCCCATGATCCTGAACTTGCCCGCGAACTTCTCGCCGAGGCTGGCTTTCCCGGCGGTGAGGGCTTTCCTACTTTCGAACTGCTCTATAACACGAGCGAGTCACACCGCACCATCGCCGTCGCGATCCAACAAATGTGGAAGAAGGAGCTGGGCATCGACATCACCCTCTACAATCAGGAATGGAAGGCGTATCTTTCGACCCGTGAGGCAGGGAATTTCGACATCCTCCGTGCGGCATGGTTCGGCGATTACGATGACCCAAATACCTTTCTAAGTCTCGGCGAAACCAACAACGGCAACAACCATACCGGTTGGAACAGTCCCCAATACGACACCCTACTCAAGCAGGCCGCCAACACCCTCGATCCCGAAGCACGCAAAGCGATCTTTCAACAGGCCGAAGCAATCTTACTCGAAGAGATGCCCGTCATCCCGATCTACTTTTACGTCACCAGCAAGTTGATCAACCAATCCGTCCACGGCTGGTATCCCAACATCCTCGACTATCACCCCTATCAAGCCGTCACCCTAAAATAGAAATTGTTTTCTCCCTTTCGAAGTTGAACGTTCCGTCTTCGAAGTTCCCCCATCCATGCTCACCCACATCGCCAGACGCTTTCTCCAAGCCATACCGACCCTATGGCTGATCGCGACCCTGACCTTCCTCTTGCTTTACTTAGCTCCGGGCGGCCCCTTCGACGAAGAAAAACCAGTCGCCCCGGAAATCAAAGAACAGATCGAGGCGCACTACGGCCTCAACCTTCCGCTGCACCAGCAATACTTCCGCTTCATGGGCAACCTCCTCCACGGTGAACTCGGCCCTTCTTACAAATATGCCGGCTGGAATGTCGATGAGATCATCCGCCAAAGTTTCCCCGTTTCACTCGAACTCGGCGGCTTCGCCTTGCTCATTGCACTGGTAATCGGAATCCCCATCGGAGTCTTCGCCGCACTGCGCCACGGGCGTCTTTCCGAGTCGTTCCTTATGTCGTTCGCCATGATCGGTATTTGCCTCCCCGCCTTTGTACTCGGGCCCTTACTCTTGCTTGTTTTTAGTTCCGCCCTGAGCTGGTTCAACCCGCTCGGCTGGTCCGTCGCAAGCGACCGCGTACTTCCCGCCCTCACCCTCGGATTATTCTATGCCGCCTACATCGCTCGTCTCTCGCGCAGCGGCATGCTCGACGTGATCCAGCAAGACTACATCCGCACCGCCCGTGCCAAAGGTTTAACGGAAAGTCGCATCGTCAACATCCACGCCCTACGTACCGCGCTCTATCCTGTCGTCGCCTATCTCGGGCCAGCCATCGCCGGATTGATCAGCGGCTCCTTCGTTGTCGAAACCATCTTTTTCATTCCCGGTCTCGGCCAGTTTTTTGTCAATTCAGCCTTCAACCGTGACTATACCCTCGTCATGGGAACGGTGCTTTTTTACGCCGTCCTCATCCTGCTCTTCAATCTCCTCGTCGATCTTTTGCAGATGTGGATGAACCCACGTACCCGCAATGACTAAGCAGCGCAGAGAATCCGCAGCCGCCGACGCGCGCTCACTCGGGCAGGACGCATGGGAGCGCCTCTGCGCCAACCGCATGGCACAACTCGGCGGTGTACTCTTCATTGTGATTACCCTGCTCTGTTTAATCGGACCGATTCTATCCAGCCAAACCAGCGCGGAAACCAATCTCGCCTACGGCGCACAACCACCCTCTGCCGATCATTGGTTTGGTACCGACGATCTCGGTCGCGACATTTTTGTACGCACCCTCACAGGTGGGCGCATTTCCATCGGCGTCGGATTCGCCGCCACCTTCGTCGCCTTAATCATCGGCTTACCTTATGGGGCACTGGCCGGTTATTTCGCCGGACGCACAGATACGATTATGATGCGTTTCGTCGATGCACTTTATGCGCTCCCATTCACGATTATCGTAGTTTTGTTAACGACTTTCCTCGGTCGTAGTGTCTGGCTGATCTTCCTCGCGATCGGCGCGGTCGAATGGCTCACCATGGCGCGTATTGTTCGCGGACAGACCCGTGCGCTCCGCAAGCTCGCTTATATCGATGCAGCAAAGGTCAATGGCGTTTCGCATTTAAAAATTCTGCGCCGTCATATTCTGCCGAACTGCCTCGGTCCAATTATCGTCTACACCACCCTGACAATCCCTGCCGTCATCCTGCTCGAATCCGTCCTCAGTTTTCTCGGACTCGGCGTGCAACCACCGATGAGCTCATGGGGCGTACTCATCAACGAAGGTGCCAAGAAAATCGATATCTATCCCTGGCAACTGATCTTCCCCGCTCTCTTCTTTTCGCTCACCCTCTTTGCCCTCAACTTTATCGGCGACGGACTCCGCGACGCTCTAGACCCGAAGGGCACGAAGTAGCAGTGGAATTTGGGATACGTTCATCGATGCCTATGAACGGTTCTTAATACCACTTTCAAAAGGTATGAGCTGACATCTCCATACCGCGGAACCTGAAAGAGGCGGGTCGTCCCCACCCTTTGAGGTAAACTATAAGGAGGAGATGACATTGAATTCGTGGCGTCGTTGCTTGCAACGGCCTCTGAGCAGTGTTGCTGAATCCAGTGAAGGCCGGCGCAAGCACGGTTCAACCCAAGGACATAGGTAACAGATAGCACAAGGACATAGGTTACACCAAAATGGCGATTATGCCATGGAAGGAAGCCGAACCTATGACCGAACGTGGAGAAGCACGGCTTCACCCGCTACGAGAAGAACAAGGTGACCGGCCGCTACCACAAGACGGCGGGCAAAGATAAGCGCGCACCAGATGTGGTCGATGCGACCAAGCTCAAGCAGATGCAAAAAAACGGGCTCCTCTAAGGGGATGCCCGCTTGTTAAACGAGAGAGTTCGGCGCTAGTTGGCAACGTCCTGAATTGCGGAACCCGCTTTCTCGAGATCCTGCCCCATCCCTCGGAAGGTATTGCAACCCGAAGCAACAAGGGCAAACGCCGCTAAGAGCGTGATAAGCATACGGTAGTTTCTCATACAAGAATTGAGAAAAAGCGCTCCTCGACGCAGCGCAAGCCTACAAGCTGGGAACTGCATTGAGCAGCTTGCGCGTATAAGGATGCTGCGGATTCTCGTAGATGGCTTCAGCCGTGGCCTGCTCGACGATCTGACCCTCGGTCATGACAAGCACTTCGTCGCTGATGTGCTCCACCACCGCGAGATCGTGAGCGATAAAAAGGTAGGTCAGCCCGAGTTCCTCCTGTAGATCTTGAAGTAGGTTCACAATTTGCGCCTGCACCGAAACATCGAGCGCACTTACCGGCTCGTCGCAGATAATAAAATCCGGCTCCACTGCCAAGGCCCGCGCGATCCCGATCCGCTGCCGCGGCCCCCCGCTGAACTGGTGCGGATAGCGCCGCATGAAGTCGGAACTCAGCCCGACTTTCTCCAACAAGCCCGCCACACGGTCCTCCTTTTGCGATTTCGACCAGTCCTTGAAATGGATCTCCAGCGGTTCGGCAATGATGCTGTAGATCGTCATCCGCGGATTCAGCGAGCCGAAGGGGTCCTGAAAGATGACCTGAATCTTCTTGCGATAGTTAAAAAATTCGCGGCGCGAGAGCCGGGCCAGATCCTGCCCCCCGTAATGGATCGTGCCGGCGGTGATCGGAACCAAGCGCGCAATCGCGCGACCGGTCGTCGTCTTACCGCTGCCACTCTCCCCCACGAGGCCGACTGTCTTGCCGCGCGGCACATCAAAGCTGATGCCGTCGACCGCCCTGACATGGTCCACCACGCGCTGAAGCACTCCGGCACGCACGGGAAAGTGCACTTTCAAGTCACGCACACATAAGAGCGCTGAGTCTGGCGAAGCCTCGTTCACGCTCTCTTCATTGCGCATCACCAGTCGCGCTTCAACCCATATCGATCAAAAACCGCACCGTGCCTGTATCAACTGAATCTGGTCGAAGGGGTCGCCATGCCACCCCTTTGTTCTCGACGCAGTCCAGAAGCTTGGAAAAGCGCGTCTTGGCCTCAAATGTGCCGAACTCCCCGGGCATGCCCGATAGACTAGCCTAACTGGTTAGATTATCAAGCGGCTCAGCATTCGGGCTTGTTCTCCGGTAATTTCTTTCTATCGGTGGTCGCCCAGGGACATGAGTAACTTCGACGCAATGGACCCGCACCTGCTGCTCGGCTTGGTGAACACTGAACTGCGCGATTTCTGCGACTCGCTCGACGACCTTTGCAAGACGCACGGAATCATCGAGGCTGCTCTACTGG
>Ga0316201_10002268_pt1 | contig 13597 bp, 15 predicted proteins | sample CS6wburrow_MG_FD_204516 | JGI IMG/M metagenome (GOLD analysis project Ga0316201, IMG submission 204516) | Coastal sediment microbial communities from Delaware Bay, Delaware, United States - CS-6 worm burrow | ecosystem: Environmental > Aquatic > Marine > Coastal > Sediment | place: USA... | reverse complement strand
TTCTGCTTTATCTCCCATCGCGGCATTGTCCAACCCTGCGGGTTCCTGGACCTCAACTGCGGTGATGTGACCCAGCAGGCCTTCGGGGAGATCTGGCGCAATTCAAAGCACTTTACCCAGCTTCGTGATTTCGGCGAACTAAAAGACAAATGCGGCGCCTGCGAATACAAACGCGTCTGCGGGGGCTGCCGCGCAAGAGCCTACGAGGCCACGGGGGATTATATGGCGCAGGAGCCGCTGTGCCAGTATAAACCGGGTCAGTAAGGGGCGGGCTTTCCGGTAGGGTGTCCTTCAAGCTTCGTCCAGGGCGGTGGAGAAGAACAGTTGTGAGTTGCAAGTTGTGGAACGCGCTGCGCGCGTGCCCGATCTAAGAAAATGACAACATTCCTCATCTCGCAACTCGTCACTCAAAACTTGTCTCTGCCCTTTAGCGTCACTGCCCTTCCCTGTCACGCACCACTCGTAACTGCTCCGCACCATAAAAGCCCTTGTTCTCAAGCAAATCCCAATGGTATAGATGATTATAGTCGTCCATTCATATCACCCATTTTCAGAAAAGGGATGTTGATGCTAATCGAATCGTTAATGGTGCCCAATCCCATCACCGTGACTGTACATACAAGGATCGAGGAGGCGCTGGAATTGATGAAAATCAATTCAATTCGGCACCTTCCGGTGGTTGACCCCAAAAAGCACCTCAGGGGGTTGCTGACGCTGGCGGACCTGAAGCAGGCCCTGCTGCCCTCCATGCTGGGAGATTTGAACCTCGAAGACATGATGATCAGGAAACCGATGACCGTCACCCCCCGTGACGACATCGAAATCGCCGCCCGGATCATCTACAAACAAAAAATCAGCGGTCTGCCGGTGGTTCAAGGCAGGCGTTTGGTGGGTATTATTACTGAATCGGACATTCTGCACGCCTTCATTGAAATGATGGGAATCCTCTCCGGCAGTACCCGTATCGACCTGACCACAGGGGACGGCCCTGCCGACCTCAACCAAGCCATCCAGATCATTCATGACCAGGGCGGCGATATTATCAACGTCGGTGTGACCGCTCAACAGACCACCAACCGAACTTACTGTTTCCGGCTGGCACCCTGCGATACCGAAGCCGTTATCGATGCCCTCAAATCAGCCGGATTCCAGGTCCAGGCAACCATGCTGTAATGGCCGCTCCCATGGCGCCGAAGTCACCTCCCGCACGGGGCTGATAAATCGTGTCCCTGCTCGCAATCCCTTGACAATTTTTTGATTTTATGGATATTTTCAGCGACGCATCGCGTGATGTCGATGCTCCCGTGCCATAGACCCTGTACCCTCGGCGGATGCAGCCTGAAGCGGTTTTTTACTATGACCATATGCACCCTCAGAACGATCGTCCCTTATCCGCTCGCGGGTCTTCTCGCGTTGCTGATCTTCTGGACTGCACCGGCAACCGGGTCCAGTTTGAGAGATATCCGCATCGGTGAATACGACGGGTTTACCCGGATTGTTTTCGAACTCGACACCCCGGTTACGAGCCAGACCATCAACCCCCAGGACGCCGGCCAGTTATTGGTAACGCTCGGCAATACGGCGCCTCGACTCGTTCGCAAAATACCGGTGGAGCGCAGTGCGCACGTTCGCAACATTCAATTCTGGCAACGACGGGGAAACCTGACCACCCGATTTCAAATGGACTACAAGAATTTCCGGTTCGAATATTTTCCGCTCACCAATCCTCCCAGACTGGCATTGGATGTCTATCCATTGGCGCAGCAGTCCCAAATATCCGATACCGTAGAGACTCGGCAGGATGAGTCGCAAATCATGAAAATCAGGGAATCCACCCTTTCCCGTGAAGGTAAAACCATCCGAAATTCGCTCTCTCCGGAAAGCGCCATCGCCGCTGCCACGGACCTTGAATCCGGAACCGACGTGCTGAGCCGCAACAACGCGCCCCCGGGCGCCGGAGACATCTCCACAGGCCTCATTCGCCAGGCTGCCCCAGAACCTGAAAACAGTGGCGATCGTTCTGGAGCGACGATGGAAGGGGCGGCGATACAGCCCGTTCCCGGAGGGGGCCAAACGGCCTCCCGAAAACCCAACGGACTGCACTTTTACCTGGTCATCGTATTAGTGGCCATCACCATTGCTATCCTTGCCTTGATGCTGATCATGCTGCTGGCCAGAAGACGATGGACCGATGAAAAAGAGGATATGAATGTCAACGAGTTTCTGAAGAGTCAGGATCAACGCATCGAGACTCTAAATAAACGCATCAAAGAACAGTTCAAGCGATATGAAGAAGCGTGAAAATGACAACGCCATGGCCGTGGATGCCCCTTTCGGACTGAACATCGGCCTTTCCGAAGAAGAAAAGAGCGACCTGGAGGAGATGATTGGGCAATTTCAGGAGGAGCGCTCCAGGACCAGTAGGCCCGCCGATTTGGAAACCATGCAGCAGCAAATCGACACCATTAACCAGCGGTTGGCGAGCCTGTCGAACTTGTTCCTGAACCTCGACCGCCGTATCAAACCGTTGTATGAAACGATTCGCCTGACATATCAAAAAAGCGAAGTACTCAACCAGCGTATCAATACGCTCATTGACTCTATTCGTATGGGGGAGCCGCTGTAGATGAAAATAGCCATGAACCTTCCGGATGATCACCAGTACAGTATCATGCAGCGCATTCTTGACGGGACGCTCACCATCGAGTCCGTTGAAGAATTCAGAGAAATTTTAGATATCTACCCGGACGATCCGATTCTACGGCGCAAGTATGCCGACCTGCTGGTTGAAAAAAGCGAGCTGGACCACGCCATTGCTGCGTTTGGACTTGCGGCGGAACTGTTTATCGACCAGGGGATGAATTTGCAGGCCATTGTCGCCAAAATTCTGCAGTGGAGCATTGAGCAGCCGACCCACCAGGAGGGCCGCCGATTTCACGAACTCCTGCGCGACGAAGGTGCCCAGTACACACCCCTGCAGCGCTTCTGGGCGAGCATGGGGTACGCCGAACTGGTCACCATTATGCTGCGCCTGGTGCGTGTCCGGCTGCTGACGGGAGAAAAAATTGCGTGTGTCGACGATCCAGCCAACGAGATCTACTTTGTGGTCTCGGGGACATTGGCGGAAACCTGGTCTCCCGACTGCCAGGTCGAAGCATCCAGGGCCGGTGTCGACACCGAACCCATTCTGCTGGGCGCCAACGATATTTTCGGAAACATCTTTCCGCTGGACAAACCGACGGTTTCCTACACCGATATTGTCGCCATCAGCGATGTGGAACTGGTTAAAATCGCCAAACCCGTGCTGGCTGAAGCCTGTAAGACCCACCCCCACATCGAACACCTGCTGCGTGAAATCTACAAGCCGGATAACGTCGACAAATGTGACCGGGCCTGGCAGACCGTTCGCCGGACCATTCGGTACGGTCTTCCCACCAAAGTGGAGCTATCCGGAGCGCAGGAGCTGGGAAAGGACAATGCGTGGTCCCACACCGGCATCGCCGTTGACCTGTCCCTTGGCGGATTGTGCGTGGACTTGGGCCCGCGCGATAGCGAACACGGGCTTAGAAAAGGGCAATCGGTTGAGTTGTCGCTGGACCTGCTCAATGAAGTGGCCATTCTCGATCTCACAGGCAAAATTGTCTGGCATCGCCAACAAGAGACGGAAAAAGGCAACTCAACCCTTATCGGCATACGGCTCGATACGCTCAAAGCAGCGGATCGGGAATTGCTGACCGAATATTGCGCGGGAAGTGTCGGAGAACAGAATCTAATATGGAGCTTATGGGATTCTCTGGTTAAAACGGACTAAGCTGAACGGAAGGCATCCAGTGAACCATCACATGAATCGCGGTTTGGCTCATTCACCTGAGATTTGGGCCATCGGGGGAGGCAAAGGCGGTGTCGGCAAGAGCATGGTCAGTATACTGCTCGCTTCGGCACTGGCCCAGCAGGGTCAAAAAACCATCATCATCGATGCCGATTTAGGCGGTGCCAACCTGCACACCATGATGGGCATTAAAACGCCGGTGCGAACGCTAAACGATTTTATCACGCGCAAATACAACACGCTTGATGAAATCTGCATCCAGACGTCCCAAAGTGGTCTTCAATTGATTTGTGGCGCCAGCGAAATTCTATCCCTGGCAAACCCCCAGTATGCCCAAAAAAACAAAATCGTCCAGGGTCTGGTCAACCTGCCGGCAGATCATGTTATCCTCGATCTGGGTGCCGGAACATCATACAACGTATTGGATTTCTTCCTTATCGCCGACCATCCGATTGTGGTGGTCACCCCCCAGCCCATCTCCATTCAAAATGCGTATGGTTTTGTGCGCAATACGATTTATCGCAAGCTGAGTCGCCTGGCCGGCCAGCAGCCGTCATTGAACAACTTGATCAAAACCGCCATGGACCCCAAAAACGACAGTCAGATGCGCACCATACACGACCTGTTCGACGCCGTGTCCAAAGAGTTCGACGCCGATCTGGCAATCCGGATCAAAGAGGCCGTCTTCAGTATTCGGCCTTGGTTGATCACCAACAACGCCCGCGACGAACGGGATCGAAACGCGGGGCGAATCATTCAATTGGTTGCTGAAAAATATCTCACCATCCGGGCGAAGGAACTGGGCGCCATCTATTACGATCCCGTGATCGAAAAAATGGTATCCCAAATGCGGCCCATCACCCTTCTTTCACCGGACAGCGCCGCCCGGCAGGATGCCGCCCGGATCGTGCAGCGGGTGCTCAACGAAAAAAGAACCGCCCGGGAGCGGATTGACAATTAGAGGGGCCGCTGCTGCACGGGCCTTCTCATCGCGGCGCCTGATGGACAAGGGCATCCAGAATGTCCCTCTGATATCGGCTGATATTCTCGTATTGAACACCGATACCGTCCGGATAGAGGCGGGTCACCTTCCCTTTGGTCTTAAACGGCAGCATCTCGTCGGATTCGGAAATGGTAAAGCAGAGCGCAATCGCTTGGCCGACCTTGAACTTGTCCGTCGATTCGATGAACACCCCGCTGGCGCTGATATCACGAATGCAACTGCGGTAGGCTTTGTCGCCTGAGGCAAAGTCCACCATGATATAGCAGGCCAGGCGCGGGTACTCCCTGACCCATTTGAACGAGGGGTTCTTGAAGGGGCGCAGGCGCTGCAGCAGTTCATCTTTGTCGAGCCGATTGATCACGATGAAAATCCTGGCAATCAGCATCTGGCGTCGCATTCCTGGCCCCCGGTCGGGGAAAGCGGAGGAAGGCTTGTCCCCCGCAAGGGCCGGTTTGTTCTCTAAATGTCGCAAGAGCTGGAGCAACTGCGAGTCGTCCATCTTGTAGATAGAGACCGACAATCTTGTGACGATGGTGTATTTTTCGATTTGATCGACGGAATGGGCCATAATCATCAGACTCCCTGCAGCTGGCGTGTGGAATGCTGCCGTCAACAATACGCATGAGTGACAAGTATGAATATTTTTACTTTATATCGCATAGTTGGGCTTTAAATCAAGGCTCCATTGAATTTCGAGCCAAATCCCGCCTGTAAATCTGCCCATGTACCTTTTTGTTTGACACTGTGGCCACAATTCTCTATACTCCATTGAACTAAAAGGATTTTCTTAACATTGCAGTTCAGCCATGACGAGCCTTTCGCGGAATTGAAGGGTTTCTGTGGCGAGCAGTATGTCGTTCAATTCGTTGCATTTGCAATTGAGTAAAGATGTAACGCAAAAAGGGTAAGCAAATGCGGCAATCATGCCTTACCCCTCTGGAAGCACAAACTCATTTCCACAGGAGGAAAATCGTTGTCGTATATACTTGATCAAGAACAACTGGACGGAATTGAAGAAGTACTGCAAAAGGACATGATGGATCTCGGCTTGAAGTGCGTCATCCTAATCGACATGGCCGGTAATATCATTGCAAATCTGGACAATGGTCAAGTCGGTCATGATGTCTATTCACTGGCCGCCCTGGCTGCCGGCAATTTTGGGGCAGTCTGTGCGATGGCGGCGATCATTGGTGAAGATGACTTTGCATTGCTTTTCCACAAAGGGAAAAGCGAAAATATTCATTTCAGCAAGGTCATGGATGATTTTTTGCTGGTCACCATTTTTGGCAATGATGTCTCCCTGGGGTACCTGCGCTTGAAAGTTGATGAAGCCATAATCAAAATTTCCACCATCTTTGAAAAGACCAAAAAAATCTGAAGGTCCTCATCAAAAGGCGTTAAAGGCGGAAAAAGACGTCGACTTTGCAAACAAGGATGCCCTGCGTGGCTGTCATTCATATCCGGAATAAAGAAGTTCAGATCAAGATTGTTTACGTTGGCCCCGGCCGGGGAGGCAAAACGACAAACCTGGAGTATATCTTCAGTAAAATACGGCATCGCATCTTGTCGGATATGGTCAGCATCAAAACCCATGGCGATCGGACGCTGTTCTTTGACTTTCTGCCATTCGATCTCGGACAGATTCAAGGGTATCGGATCAAGACACAATTGTATACCGTACCCGGACAGGTAAAGTACAACGCTACCCGCAAGCTGGTGCTCAAGGGTGTCGACGGCATTGTGTTCGTCGCTGATTCGATGGAGGCGATGCGGGAAAAAAATCTGGCCGCCTTGAACAATTTGGAAGAAAATCTCAGATTCTATGATATCGACATGTACGCTAATTTTCCAATTGTCATGCAATACAACAAACGGGACCTGGCCGACAGTGGTATACCGTTAATGGATGTCCAAACCATGGACGAAGAGTTGAACGGCAAATTGCGGGCGCCAGCCTTTGCGGGCAGTGCCGTTACAGGCGAAAATATTATACCGACAGTAAAAAAGGCCATATCCACCACCATTGTCACACTGCAGGATCAACTGTCATAGGAGGTCTGCATTGAACAATCAGTCAAGAGAGAATCTGGTCAATGATATTGAAAATCGGCTGAACGATTTTTTTAGTGAAGACCAAGCCGAACCATCCCCTGTGCCGGCGAGGGAGTCCATAGAGAAGCTCAAATCTGTGGTGCTGTCCATCGACTGGGAGATTGATGAGACGTGTCTCAACGACCTTGTTGTGGAAGCCGACGCTCTCATGCCCCAGTTCGAAAACGATCGACTGGCGCACACGCTATTGCGGATGCTGAAGGCTGTGGGCGGGTACATGCACAAGCGGCAGGCGCGGTCCCACCCAGATGCCATCAAAAGGATCATGTCGGTCTTTGCAAGCCTGGAGAAGCTGGCAACGGATGATCAGATGGAGGAAGCACTCAGAAAAAAGCTTGTCGCCAAAGAAATCGCCGCCTTTAAAAAGCTTAAGGAGCAGATCGAGTTACAGCGCACGCCCCCGGTGACGCCGCAGGCGGAATCGATTGACGAGGCCGTCGGCAGGGATGCCTACGTCGAGCGCAGCAAATTCGAGCAGGCCATGAGTGCGGTCGAGGAGCGGCTCAACTCCCAGGTAACAGAACTAAAAGCCCAATTGGAAGCACTGCAGAATGAATTGGACGGCCTCAGAAGCCGCTAACACTGCCTCCAGCGATGGGTATTGGTATAGCGTCAAACGACAGCGGTTGAACCTTCAATCGCGAATCAGTATGGACCCCACATCATCAACTCCCTCCAGGTTGGCGCCGAGGGCAAATCGGGGCTCGGCCAGTTCCTCCACACCGATACCCGACTCCAGCAGTCCAAATTCGATCATTAATTTCTCTATCTGGGCCAACTCCTGAGTCCTGGGAATGAATCGCGTGTAGACAATTCTGTCCGGGGGTGTCTTCAGTGCATATTTCACCAAATCCACCGGCTGTCCCCAATAGCGCGAGGCGATGGCGGCCGCTTCGTCTGGATGCCGGTCGGCCCAAAGGCCCGACCGGGCGGCACCCTCCACCAATCTGCCAACGGCAGAACTGTCCCTGTCGATCAAGCGCTGGTGCACCAACAGCAGGTTACAGATAAAATCAGGCCAGTGTTGCTCCACGTAGTAAAACAGATTTGAATCCCCATTTTTGAGGGTTTGGGCCGCAAATGGCTCGCCGACGAAATACCCGTCCAGGGAACCGGCACTCAATGCCGATGCCATGTCGGGCGGATTCATCTCGACGATACGGACCTGCCCGTCCAGCCCCTCTTGCCGAAGGTCCTTGAGCAGGCCAAGGTTATGGCCGGAATAGCGCATGGGCACTGCAATGGTTCGGCCGATCAGGTCACTCAGGCGCTTAGCCTTGATATCCCTGCGCACCACGAATGTACTTTCATGGCGGTTGCCGATATAGACGACTTTGACATCCTCGCCCTGTTGCCGCAGTACAATCGAAAGCGGGGCAATGATGAAGGCGGCCTGAATTTCATCGTTTCGCAATGCTTCGGCCATTTCGGCAAACGAGGCGAACTTGATGGCCTTGAAGCGAATCGAGCCGGAGGCTTGGAGACTGGCGTGGTCCAGCAAGGGTGCCGCCAGATTGGTGATCACCGGCATATAGCCCATCTTCACAACCTGGCGTTGATCATGGTCCGTGTTGAGCCAGTAATGCAGTAAGGAGATCAGCAAGAGCCAGCCAAGAGCAGCAGCCAGGAGCCGTGCCGGGTAGGAACGCCACCAGGCCATCTTTGCAGTACGGCTAGACGGCATAGGGAACTCCCAGCATGAGGAAAATTTCGCTGCGGAGACGACTGAGGTCGGCATCTCGCTCAAAATCACGGGGCCGCGGGAAATCAAGCTTGTGCTCGAGCTTGATGCTGGAAGGCCGTCCACTCATGACCACCACCCGATCCCCCATGATCAGGGCATCATCAATATCGTGGGTCACCATCAGCGTCGTCTTTTGCAGATATTCATGCATATTGACCACCTCCTCACGCATTTTCATGTGGGTCAGGAAGTCCAATCCGCTGAAGGGTTCATCCATGATCAGCATATCGGGATTGACGGCCAGCGCCCTGGCCAATTCAACCCGCCGCTGCATTCCCCCGGACAGCTGGTGGGGGTAGTAGGCTTCAAATTCCTCCAACTCCACCATTTCGATGTATTCTTGAATTTTCTCCGCTTTGGCAGCCGCATCGTCCATGTGGCGAAGGCCCAATCCCACATTCTGCGAAACTGTCATCCATGGAAACAGGCCACTGTTTTGAAATACGAAGATCGAATCGGCGGAGGGGCCTGCGACCATTTTGCCGCCCACGGACACATGCCCATACGTCGGCTCATCAAAACCGGCAATAATCCTCAGCATGGTGGATTTACCGCACCCCGACGGCCCCAGTATGCAAACCATCTCCCCTTCGGCGAATTCGAGATTGATGTCCTTGAGCACCAGCACGTTATCACCAGGGTGTTCCTCCGGATCATAGATATTGCGCGGTTTATTGCGCCGGTTCATAAAAACCTTGGTCAAGTTTTCGATTTGAATATGTCCCATCACATCCCTTAATGGGGGCCAATGCCCCATTGGGTTGATTCAATCGCACCAAGCCGTTTCATCAAATAGTCCAGCAGCAATCCGATGAGACCGATGACGATCATCCCATCCATGACATAATCCATCCGCAGTGCATTGCGGGCATCCAAAATCAAATACCCCAAACCGGACTGGACAGCAATCATCTCGGCGGCAACCACCACCAGCCATGCAATGGTGATGGTCAGTCGCAGCGCGGTGATCACCTCCGGCATGATGGCCGGCAAGATCAGTTTCGCCAACGTTTCCCGGCGACTGAAATTAAAATTGGCGGCAACCTGAAAGTAACTCGGATTGATGTTCTCAACGGCAATAATGGTCGACACCACCAGGGGGAAAAAACTGGACAGGAATATCAGGAAAATCGCCGGGCGGTCGCCGATCCCAAACCAGAGCATGGCCAACGGAATCCATGCCAGTGGAGAAATCGGCCGGAGAAATTGGATGACCGGGTTCAGCAGCCATCGAATGGAACGCATGCGACCGAGCAGTATGCCCAGGGGAATGCCAAACAGAATGGCCAGGTAAAACCCGGCTGTCACTCGAAAGAGGCTGGCAGCCGTATGGCGGATCAACGTTCCGTTCATGGCCAGTTCAAACAGGCTCGTGACCACAGTGACCGGATCGGGAAAGATGTGTGCACTCCACCCGCTGAAACGGGCAATGCCCTCCCACAGGATCACGATGGCCATGAAGGCGATACTGCCATACCAGACCCTCTGTTTTTGGTTGTCGTCGCTGATGTTGTTGGTGTGCGGGTCCATAGCATCCGGCTCAATAAGAATTGTAGATCAAGTGTATACCGATAAGGGTCAGTAAAAAAATAAAAATCTCTTTCAATATCCGGTCGTTGATGCGTTCGGCGATGCGGGGACCGATCTGGCCCCCGATGATCACCCCGGGTACAGCCCATGCCAGAGAAGCGCCATCGACCTGCCCTCCCATGGAAAAATGGGCTGTTGCACCCATCACACAAGTTCCGAAAATGGTCGCGACACTGGTGGCGACGGCAATATTCATCCGCAACGAAAGCTTGCTGCGCATCAGCGGCACCAGCCATTCCCCGATACTGATGCTGAGCATGCCGCTGGCGACAGCCATGGCGCTGATCCCCAGGCCGTACCGTCGGGCGACACGAAGTTCGGCGCGGTCCTGCCCGCTGTCTCCGTACCTCTGGTTGGCCGACACGAAGATCAGGGCGGTTGCCAATGTGATGCTGCCCAGTATGAATTCAAGGTGTTGGGGCAATAGAAGGCGGGTCAAAAAGGCGCCCGCCGCAATTCCCGGCAGAGCGAGCCCCAATAGCAGCAGCATCAGCTGGTAATCGATCTGCTTTTTCTGCCAGTAGGCGAATGCCCCTGACCCCATTCCGGCGGTCTGGATTAGAAGAGAGGTGAATACGGCTTTGTCGGGTTGGAGCTTCACCAGGATCAGGAGAAACGGCATCCACAAGATGCCCCCGCCAATCCCAACGGTCGACACGATGGTGGCGATGAGAATTCCCACAGGAAGGGACAGCCAGCTATCGATCATCATGATGCTGCCCTGGTGCTTGGGTCTTGTCTAAGGTATAAAAATTAAAAAACTCGACCATTTCGCTGAGATTGGACAATTCGCCGCCGATGGTCTCGACATCCTTTTTCAACTGGGCGATACCATCGGCATCGATGGCCCCTTTCCTGTACCGATCCAAGGCGCTGTTGACAAGTTGCATGCCGTTGGTGCAGGTACGCTGGGACAACAGGATGATCTCCTGCAAATTGCTCGACATTTCGTTGATGACATTGCCCAGTTCCTTCAACTCGTTGTTGGCCTCGATGCAAACGGTCTGGCTCAGGTCGCCGTGAGATATTTGCCGGGACTTGCGGATCATGTGCTGGAGGGGCTCTGTGATATGTTTGATAAACATGGTCAGCACGATCACCATGACCACCATGATAATGGCCACCATCAGAATGGCTTTGCTCCGCAACCGTTCAATGGGGGCAAGTACGGCCGCCTTGGACAGGGCCGAACCTGCGCTTGGATCAATGTGGTCCCAGATTTCAGCGCCCAGTTCGCCGCCGTGAAACTCCGCCAAAAATTCGACCCCTACCAGCATGGAGGCAAATCCGATCAGCAGGAAATAGATAATCATGGTGCGCTGCAGTGAATAGTGCGACTTTATACCCATGCCATCTCTCCGTCGGATACAATCGGATACAATAGGTGCCGTAAAGTGAATGCGCGGGCTTTCTGGACCCGGTGTTTCTCCGCGCTTACCCTTTTTCGGGCACTATATCCAGGATCTCCTTTGCCAAGCGCAAATACTGCTTTCCGGCTTTGCTCTCTTTGTTGTATTGAATCGCCGGCATACTCATAATCTGGGCCTCCCGGATACGATAATCCATCTCGATGAGGGTATCGTAGCTCATGCCGGGGTAGAGATTCTTCAACTTGGTGCAGATCATTTTGGAGGCCGTGCTCTCCTTGTCGAACATGGTGATCAGGATGCGGGATTCGATAAACGGATTCGTCTTGGCTTTGATCAGATCGATCAATTTGATGATCTGATCGATGCCATGGGTCGATAGGTAGTCGCATTGACTTGGAATGATGACGAGCTGTGAAGCGGTCAATGCGTTGAGGGTAAAAAACTCGATGGAGGGCGGCGTGTCGATCAGAATATAGTCAAATTGATCCTTGATGGGCAGAAGCCGGTCTTTCAACAGGAATTCGAAGTTCTGGGCACCAAAATACTTCTTGTTGAGCAGCACCATGTTTTTATTGGACGGGAATAGCCACAGATTGGGGTACTTGGTCTCAATTGCCATTGTCGCCATGCCGTCCGGATCACCGGTCAGCGTGTCATAGAACGACACCGTCTCATTATACCCCAGGGAGAGCGTCAGGCTTGCCTGAACGTCGAAGTCGACCAGCAAAACCCTCTTGTCGTGCATGGCAAGCGACAGGCCAAGGTTCAGGCAGGTGGATGTTTTGGCGACCCCGCCTTTTTGATTGCTGATGGCAATGATGTTCTCCTGGTCACAGCGTTTGCGGGCAGCTTTCAAGTCAAAAAATTTGATCTCTTCCACGCGCACCGGCCGATACGCGGGAAAGATCTGTTGGCACTTGGCACACCTGGCGTTGAAGCGTTGTGTTTCGACATCCTGATCCGCCAGCTCGTAGCGCGTCTGGCAGTTGGGGCAAACAACGATCATAGATTACTCCCTTGTCATGAATATTCCGGGCATGCCACCCACAGAATCGGATGCTATTTTGGTGGTGGACCTCACGATGCGGTCTTCCACGGCCCAATAGCGCACGCACCGCTCAACAGTTACGCCATGATGCTTTCAATAACGATTGGCAAGCGGCTTTCATGGGCCACAGTTGTGACACTTCCCTTTTCGATGGCGTGCTGGGTCAAGTTGGGATAAACGCAACACTCCATGTCCTGAGCAATGGTCACCCCGCCCTTTTGTTGAATTTTTGCAAACCCTTCAGCGCCATCATCTCCCACGCCTGTCAACATGACGCCGATGGTTTTCTGCTGGAATATTTCGGCAGCGGTATCAAAGAGCAGATTCAGCGGCTTTTCCACTGGTTCGTCCAGTCGCAGGCAAGGCTGACCGTTGGCATCGTTTTCAATGCGCAGGGCGAACTCGTTGGAGCAGATATAGCACACCCCCTGCTCGATGACGTTGCCGTCCTCGGCGGTCCGTATGTCCCAGGGGACATGTTCGTTGAACTTCTGGACAAACGCCGGCAGGATCTGCGGCGCGATTTCCTGGACCACGACGATACCGGCGGGCAGTGCCGGCGAAAGTCTCGTCAGAAGGCGAATGACCGTGTTGGGACCGCTCAGACTGGTCCCTAGTGTGACCAGATGCTCCAGGGGTGTTTTTTTGCCGACAGCCCCTCCGGAGTCAACAGCATCGTCAGGCGCCTGGATCCGCACGCGACGAATATTGTCGAAGTTTACGCTGCTGGCGATCTTAACCCGGTCGATAATTTGCCGCCTCGATTTGTCCATATCTTCGGAAATGGCCCCCGAGGGTTTGGGTACGAAGTCCACCACACCCAGTCGCAGGGCCTCAAAGGTAACGGCCCCGTCACTGAACAAGGAACTGAGCACCACAACGGGTACCGGCGATTCAATCA
>Ga0316201_10002267_pt1 | contig 13598 bp, 11 predicted proteins | sample CS6wburrow_MG_FD_204516 | JGI IMG/M metagenome (GOLD analysis project Ga0316201, IMG submission 204516) | Coastal sediment microbial communities from Delaware Bay, Delaware, United States - CS-6 worm burrow | ecosystem: Environmental > Aquatic > Marine > Coastal > Sediment | place: USA... | reverse complement strand
GAGTGCACGCCCGCCTGCTCAATGTGCTCCATGATGCCGCCGATCAGGACGCGTTCACCGTCGCAGACGCAGTCGACGTCAACCTCAATCGCGAGATCGAGAAAACGGTCCAGCAGCACCGGGCTGTCGTTCGATACATCGATGGCGGCTTCCATATAGACACCGAGATCTTCATCGCAGTGGACAATTTCCATGGCGCGGCCGCCCAATACATAGGATGGCCGCACGATGAGCGGGTAACCGACAGCGGCACCCATCTCGAGCGCCTCTTGCTTGCTTCTCGCTGTGCGGTTCGGTGGCTGCTTTAGCTGCAGGGACTCCACGAGCTTCTGGAAACGCTCTCGATCTTCTGCAAGATCAATCGAGTCCGGTGTCGTACCAATAATCGGCGCACCAGCCGCCTCAAGATCTCGCGCGAGTTTCAAAGGTGTCTGACCGCCGTACTGCACGATGACGCCCTTCGGCTGTTCCTTGTCGATGATCTCCATGACATCTTCGAACGTCAGCGACTCGAAATACAGTCGGTCCGAGGTGTCGTAATCGGTCGACACGGTCTCGGGATTGCAGTTGACCATAATGGTCTCGTATCCCGACTCCTTGAGTGCCAGTGCCGCATGTACACAGCAGTAGTCAAACTCGATGCCTTGCCCGATTCGATTCGGGCCGCCCCCGAGAATCATGATCTTTGGCTGGTCCGTAGGCTCGGCCTCGCATTCTTCTTCGTAGGTCGAGTACAGGTACGCCGTGCTCGTTGAAAACTCGGCAGCGCAGGTATCCACACGTTTGAACACCGGCCGAATGTTGAGCTCATGGCGACGCTTGCGAACGGCGTTCTCAGCCACGCCGATCACCTCAGCAATTCGCGCATCCGAAAATCCCTTGCGCTTGAGGTTACGCAATAGCGGTTCGCTGAAGCCCGCGAGGCCCGCTTCTTTCATCACTACTTCAGCGTCCAGCAGGTCGGCTATCTGCGCGAGGAACCACGGGTCTATACCCGTCACCTTGGCAACGTCTTCGAATGTGAATCCCAGGCGCATGGCGTCAGCGACGTAGCGCAACCTGTCAGCACCGGGAATACGCAATTCCTGGCGCAGCGCATCGCGTTCGGCGTCGGTCGCTACGGACGTTCTGATTTCATTCAGGCCTGTGATACCCGTTTCAAGACCACGAAGTGCCTTTTGCAGGGACTCCTGGAATGTCCGCCCCATGGCCATCACTTCCCCGACCGACTTCATCTGCGTTGTCAGGCGGTCATTCGCTCCCGGGAATTTTTCAAATGTGAAACGAGGGATCTTGGTTACGACGTAGTCAATGCTCGGCTCGAAAGACGCCGGTGTCGCTCCACCTGTAATGTCATTCATAAGTTCGTCGAGCGTGTATCCCACAGCCAGCTTGGCGGCAACCTTGGCGATCGGAAATCCAGTGGCTTTCGATGCCAGCGCTGACGAGCGTGACACCCGCGGATTCATCTCGATGATCAGAACACGCCCGTCAACCGGGCTGATCGCAAACTGCACGTTCGAGCCACCAGTCTCCACACCGATCTTGCGCAGTACGTCGATCGAGGCGTTTCGCAGCCGCTGGTATTCCTTGTCCGTCAGTGTCTGCGCAGGGGCCACCGTTATCGAGTCACCGGTATGTACACCCATTGGGTCGAGATTCTCAATCGAGCACACGATAATGCAGTTGTCGTTCCGGTCCCGAACGACCTCCATCTCGAATTCCTTCCAGCCGATAACGGACTCTTCGATCAGCACCTCGGTCGTTGGCGACATCTCGAGACCGTGAGTGATGATGCGTTCGAATTCTTCGCGGTTATAGGCGATACCGCCGCCCGTTCCGCCAAGTGTGAACGAGGGCCGAATGATGGTTGGGAAGCCGATACCGGCCTGCTTTTCGATTGCCTCGTCGAGTGAGTGTGCGATTTCCGCACGCGGGCACTCGAGTCCGATGTCGGTCATTGCCTGGCGAAACAGATCGCGATCCTCGGCCATGTCGATGGCCTCGCGCGACGCAGCGATCATCTCGACGTTGTACTTCTCCAGGACGCCTTCGCGCGCCAGGTCGAGCGCGCAATTCAGGCCGGTTTGCCCGCCCATGGTCGGCAACAACGCGTCAGGCCTTTCCTTCGCTATGATGCGCTCCACAGCGGCCCACTGCACCGGCTCGATATAGATCGCGTCGGCTGTCTCCGGGTCGGTCATGATGGTCGCCGGATTCGAGTTCACGAGGATGACGCGGATGCCCTCTTCCTTGAGCGCCTTACAGGCCTGGGCACCCGAATAATCGAATTCACAGGCCTGGCCGATGACGATAGGACCGGCACCGATAATCAAGACGCTTTCTATGTCAGAACGCTTAGGCATCGGTCAGCACACAATAAATTACTTTAATAGTACACGCTAACTTATTGTTTTTTAACATTATGAAGATATCAATGACTTCGTTGTCCTGCGCTTCTGTTCGTCCATGTCCTGGACGAAGCGCTCGAACAGGGGCAGCAAATCATGGGGTCCGGGGCTCGCCTCCGGGTGACCCTGAAAACTGAACGCGGGTCGGTCCTTGATGGAAATGCCCTGCAGCGTGCCATCGAACAGCGAACGATGTGTCGCCTCGACATTTTCCGGCAGGCTTTCCTCATCGACCGCAAAACCGTGGTTCTGGCTCGTAATCATCACCTGTCCCGACTTCAGGTCCTGGACCGGGTGATTGGCGCCGTGATGCCCAAACTTCATTTTTGTCGTCTTCGCACCGGCCGCCAGCGCGAGCAACTGGTGCCCCAGACAAATACCAAAAATCGGGGTACCGGCATCAAGAAACTCCCGGATTGCACTAATCGCGTAGTCGCAGGGCTCCGGATCGCCAGGCCCGTTCGACAGGAAAATGCCGTCCGGTGCCAGAGAGAATGCCTCTTCAGCGCTTGTTGTCGCCGGCACGACGGTCATGCGGCAATCGAGATCGGACAGCAACCGAAGGATATTGCGCTTGATGCCGAAATCGTAGGCGACAACATGATAAGGCGCGATCCTGCGGCTCAGAATTCGTGGCCTGCAGCCGAACGTCACACCGTGACACCATTGATACGCTGAATCCGTTGTTACAAATTTGGCGAGGTCCATGCCGGCAATACCAGGGAATCTGCGAGCGTGCTCGATTGCTGTTTCGGGATTCGCGGCGCCGGTCATGATGCAGCCTGACTGGGCGCCCTTCTCACGGATGATTCGGGTCAACTTGCGGGTATCAATCTCTGCAATAGCGACCGTTCCGCCTTGCACGAGAAACTCCGTGAACGACCGTTCGTTACGCCAACTGCTGTTGACCATGGAACTGTCGCGAATAATCAGCCCGGATGCGTGAATCCGCGACGATTCCATGTCCTCACTGGTCGTTCCGGTGTTACCAATATGGGGGTAGGTCAGGGTGACCATCTGGCGACAATACGAGGGATCCGAGAGGATCTCCTGGTAGCCCGTCATTGCGGTATTGAAGACAACTTCACCGATAGTCTGGCCATCGGCCCCGACCGAGGTCCCCTGAAAGATAGTTCCATCAGCAAGTGCCAGAACAGCAGGCGTAGTCAACAGCGATCCTTGTAATTCGTTATCGGATTACCGATTTCAGATGCACAAAAGCGGAAGGACCTGGCCTTCCGCTCGAGTTTTCGCTGACCGCTTAGCGATCCGGCGTATCTTACTCTAAGACATCGTGCATCGTAAACCTGCCAGGAGGTTGATTTACGATCCAGCGCGCTGCTTTCACGGCGCCTTCTGCGAAAACCTGCCGTGTTGTGACGCTGTGCCCCAGCGTCAGGCGTTCAGTGGCTGATGACAAGATAACCGTGTGGTCACCGGGAACCTCTCCGCGACGCTCAGACTCGTACTGGATAGCACCCGGGTCCGTGCCACGCGCGGTGGATATTGCCTCGCCAAGTTTCAAAGCCGTTCCCGACGGTGCGTCAACCTTGTGCACGTGATGCGTTTCGTGGACCTCGACGGTGAAGTCGGTCCCCAAGGCTGCAGCGGCTTGTCGAACGAGGTTTTCCAGGACGGCGACGCCAAGGCTCATGTTGCGGTCGTAAACCACGGCGATTGATTCTGCAGCCGTATCGAGGGACGCCAGTTGTTGCTCACTCAGGCCGCTGACGCCACAAACCAGGGCAACCTGGTGTTGCGCAGCTGCCGAGATGATCTGGTCACTCGCATCGGGCAGGCTGAAGTCGATCAGGACATCACACGACCCGGCGAGTGCATTAATGTCGTCACCGCGTTTCCATACACCGGCAAGCGTGAGGTCGTCTGCCGCTTCGACCAGACCAGCAATCGCCTGGCCCATTCGTCCCGCTCCGGCGATGCATATGCGTATCGGCCTCATACGGTGCTTCCGTCAAAAAACAGTCAACTGATTCTATCGAAGAATCGCTTCACCGTATCGAGCCATCCACCCGCACGCGGACTGTGTTTCTCGCCACCTGCGTGAATCGACTCTTCGAACTGCTGTAACAGGTCTTTTTGCTCAGAACTCAGGTTTACCGGGGTCTCGACAGCGACCGTGGCGAACAGGTCACCCTGTCGCGCATCGCGTACGGTGCTCACGCCTTTGCCGCGGAGTCGAAATACCTTGCCAGACTGTGTCCCGGCTGGGACTTTAAGCGATACATTGCCGTCGAGCGTTGGCAACTCCACCTCCCCACCCAGCGTTGCAGTTGCGATACTGATCGGAACTTCACACGCGAGGTCTGCACCGTCTCGTGTAAACAGCTTGTGTGGATTCACACGGATCTCGACATACAGGTCACCCGGCGGGCCACCGTTGCGCCCGGCCTCGCCTTCACCCGACAGGCGTATCCGATCGCCGTCGTCGACCCCGCCAGGCACTTTGACTGACAAGGTCTTTGTTTTGCGAACGCGGCCGCGACCGTGACAGTCATTGCAGGGATTGCCAATCGTCGTGCCGACGCCTTTGCAGGCCGGACAGGTCTGTTGAATGGAGAAGAAGCCCTGTTGCATGCGCACCTGGCCAACACCACCGCAAGTTGAACACGTCACCGGGTCAGTGCCTTTCTTGGCACCGCTGCCATCGCAGGTTTCACAGGCAACCTGGGTCGGGACGTCTATCGTCACCGAATCGCCGCTGACAGCATCCTCCAGGTCAAGTCGCAATTCATAGCCAAGATCGGCACCGCGAAACACCTGGGCTCCACGTTGCCGTCCGCCACCGAAAATATCTCCGAACACATCGCCGAAGATATCGCTGAAACCTTCGGCGCCGTATCCGCGCGCACCACCGCCGCGGGCTGAACTCAGTCCGTCGTGGCCGAAACGATCGTAGGTTGCTCGCTTTTCGGTATCGCTCAGGACTTCATACGATTCCTTGGCTTCCTTGAACTTGCCTTCGGCGCTCGTATCGCCTTTGTTGCGATCCGGGTGGTGCTTCATGGCGAGACGCCGATACGCCTTCTTGATCTCGTCAGCTGATGCGGTCCTCGATACCCCGAGCACCTCGTAATAGTCGCGTTTTGCCATGAAGCGTCTGCCGCCTGGTCATTTGGGTTCAGAGCGCCACGGCTCTGAACCCGTCACCAGCTAGTCTTTCTTTGACTCGTCGTCGACTTCTTCGAACTCGGCGTCAACTATGTCGTCACCTTCGGCCCTCGAAGCTTCACCGTCACCCGCCTCCTGCCCTGCCTGCTCGGCATACAGTTTCTGCGCCAGCGTGCCAGACGCCTCCGCCAAAGCCGCAGTCTTCGCCTGGATCGTATCCTTGTCGTCTTTCTCAAGTGCAGCCTTCAGATCAGATACCGCATTCTCAATATTGAGGCGCTCCTCGCTGCTCGCTTTGTCACCCAGCTCGCTGAGTGTCTTCTCGGACGCGTGAATCAGGCTGTCTGCCTGGTTACGAGCGTCCACAAGCTCACGGAACTTTCGATCTTCCTCGGCATGGGCCTCGGCGTCTGTCACCATTGTCGCAATCTCGTCATCTGACAAGCCACTCGAGGCTTTGATGACGATATTCTGACTTTTGCCCGTTGCCTTGTCCTTGGCCGAGACATTCAAAATGCCGTTGGCATCGATATCGAACGTCACCTCGATCTGCGGCAAGCCGCGCGGCGCTGGTGGAATATCGGCCAGGTCAAAACGGCCCAGCGACTTGTTATCGGCTGAACGCTCGCGCTCACCTTGCAGCACATGGATCGTCACCGCGGTCTGGTTATCGTCCGCCGTCGAGAACACCTGCTCGGCATTCGCCGGAATGGTGGTGTTCTTGCCGATAAGTTTTGTCATGACGCCGCCGAGCGTCTCGATACCGAGAGACAGGGGTGTGACATCGAGCAGCAGGACGTCTTTGACATCACCTGCAAGCACACCGCCCTGAATGGCCGCACCAAGGGCAACAGCCTCGTCGGGGTTTACATCCCTGCGCGGCTCCTTGCCAAAGAAGTTCTGCACCTCTTCCTGGACTTTCGGCATACGAGTCTGGCCGCCGACCAGGATCACATCATCGATTTCATTGACCTTGAGGCCCGCGTCATTCAGCGCGACTTTGCAGGGCGCTATCGTTTTCGCAACCAGCTCGTCAACGAGCGACTCGAGTTTGGCGCGTGTCAGCTTGATATTGAGGTGTTTCGGGCCACTGGCATCAGCCGTAATGTACGGCAGGTTAACCTCGGTCTGCTGCTGCGTGGACAGCTCGATCTTGGCCTTTTCCGCAGCTTCCTTGAGACGCTGCATCGCCAGAGGATCCGCCGTGATATCGACACCACTCTCGCGTTCAAATTCGGCCGACAGGTACTCAATGACCCGCATGTCGAAGTCTTCACCGCCGAGGAACGTATCGCCGTTCGTGGCCAGTACCTCAAACTGGTGCTCGCCATCGACCTCAGCGATTTCAATCACTGAGACGTCAAATGTGCCACCACCGAGATCGAATACCGCGATCTTCTTGTCACCGCGCTTCTTGTCCATGCCATAGGCGAGGGCTGCAGCGGTCGGTTCGTTGATGATGCGCTTGACATCGAGGCCCGCAATTTTGCCAGCATCTTTGGTCGCCTGGCGCTGTGAGTCATTGAAGTACGCCGGCACCGTTACGACGGCTTCGGTGACGGTTTCACCGAGATAGTCCTCGGCCGTCTTCTTCATCTTCATCAGGACCCGGGCTGCGATCTCCGGCGGGGCCATCTTCTTGCCATGCGCCTCGACCCAGGCATCGCCGTTGTCGGCCCTGGTAATGGTGTAGGGCACCATCTTGATGTCGCGTTGTACGACGTCGTCCTCGAAACGCCGTCCGATAAGTCGCTTGATGGCGAACAGGGTGTTGGTCGGGTTTGTAACTGCCTGCCGCTTGGCCGACTGTCCGACGAGCACCTGGTCGTCTTTGCTGAACGCAACAATCGAAGGCGTCGTGCGATCACCCTCGCTATTTTCTATGACCTTGGGCGCATCGCCTTCCATTACTGCTACGCAGGAGTTGGTGGTACCCAGGTCGATACCAATCACTTTTCCCATGTTCTTACTCCGAATTTTGTTATGTATTCCAAATCTGGTGCTTAGGTGGGGCCTTTAGACCAGGTTTCAACCGTCTGCAGGCTCAGAAGCGACAATGACCCTGGCCGGCCGCAAGAGCCGACCGTTAAGTGCATAGCCCTTTTGAATGACCGTCAGGACCGAACCAGGCTCGACATCGTCCGACGGCTGCATCGTCATCGCCTCGTGTCGATCGGGATCAAATGGCTCGCCCACGGGGTCGATCTCGCTGATGCCGAATCGTTGCAGTGTTCCTGCCAGTAGCTTGAGCGTCGCCTCGCTGCCCGCCAGAAGGCTCTCGGCATCGGCGTTTTCTGCGGCCGCGAGACCCATCTCGAGACTGTCCTTGACGGCCAGCAGGTCCTTGCTGAAGTTCTCCAGCGCGTACTTGTGGGCATGCTCGATATCACGGGTGGCCCGTTTGCGGATGTTGTCGGCCTCAGCCATCGCCCGCACGTAACGGTCCCAGTTCTCGTCTGCCTTGGCTTGCAACGATTCAAGCGTCGGAGTGTCGTCCGCCTGCTCTGACGCTTCGGCGTCCACCGGCGTTTCAGTCGCCTCAGGCTCGGTATTTATGTTCTCGTCGCCGGACTCGATGTCCGGACGATCAGGTTGTCCATTCATTGGTTTTCGTTCCCCGTTGCGCGGGCCGGATCAAATGAAGTGTGGAGTTTGGGGGCCCAGCCGCAAATATCAAGGGCTGAAGCCAGAAATACGGCTTGAAATCAGGGTTTCAGTGCGGCCCGGAGCAAGCGTGCTGTGATGTCCACTATCGGCACTACCCGGTCGTACGCCATTCTTGTCGGGCCTATGACGCCGAGAACACCGACTGTGTCGTCATCGAGGTGATACGGCGCTGTGACGACGCTGCAATCATCGAGCATCTCATAACCGGACTCCGCACCAATGAAAACCTGTACACCACTCGCGTTAATACTGCGATCGAGCAGATCGAGGATGTGCCGCTTGCGAGAAAATGCCTCGAAAAGGCGGCGCAAAGTGTCAACGTCCGATAACTCTGCAAAACCCATCAGGTTGGTTTCGCCTGCCAGGACGAACTCACCCCTGGCATCCGGTGCTGCGTTCATGGCCGACTGCGCGACGGCGATGATGTCGTGCATCGCCTGGTTCATTGAATCCCGGGTCTGATCAAGGTCTGACACAATTCGCTCGCGAACCTGCGACAGTTCCTGGCCCGCGTAATGCTCATTAATGAAGTTCGCCGCCTGTTGCAATTCCGAGGCTGTGTAGTCCCTGTCCGTATGCAGAATGCGGTTTTGCACCTCCCGATCATTGATAACCAGGATCGCGAGAATACGGTTCTCCGACAGCGGTAAAAATTCGATCTGGCGGAGTGCGGCATGTTGTGCGTGCGGCACGGTTACAACACCCGCAAGTTTCGTAAAATCGGACAGCAGGTTCGACACCGAGGACACTAACGCACCTGCGTCGTCGACCTTGCGCTCGATTTGTGAACGCAGCGCATCGATGTCGCCTTCTTTGGGTTGACGGTAGCGAACCAGGGTATCGACAAACAAACGATAACCCTTTGTCGTCGGCACCCTGCCCGCCGAGGTATGCGGCGCAGATACCATGCCCATATCCTCGAGATCCGACATGACATTTCGTATCGTTGCAGGACTGAGGTCGAGACCGGAATCTTTGGACAGCGTCCGCGAGCCGACAGGCTGCCCATCGCGGATATAACGCTGGATCAGCGCGTGCAATAAGTGTTGCGCGCGATCGCTTGGAGGGTTACTGATTGCTTCTGCAGTCATTCGCGAAAAATACGACGATTTGGCAATCTGCTCGCTGTGTTAGGGTATCTTTTGACAAGCTAGCAGGGAATAAAACGATACACAATGGGCAGTGAATTTCAAAAAGTCGCGGTACTCGGCCGCCGCGATGACGCGCGTGTGGCGGAGCCCATGTCCGTGCTTGTCGGGCATTTAACAGAAGCCGGCATCGAGGTGCTGGCCGAAGACCAGGTTGCGCACGCAGATCTGGTGATCGCCGTTGGCGGCGACGGCACGATGCTCTATGCGAGCAGCCTGACGCGCCAGAACGATATTCCCTTGCTCGGCATTAATCGCGGTCGTCTTGGCTTCCTGGCCGACGTGACAACCGATGACATGCTGGCCAGTGTCGACCATATTCTTGCGGGCGACTACATGATCGAATCGCGACTGATGCTCAACGCGGAGTTGCAGCGCGGCAACGGCGACATTGTCACTGCAATCGCATTCAACGATGTCGTCCTGCAACGAAGCGAGACCGGGCGCATGGTCGATTTCGAGACCAGCGTTGCCGGCCAGTTCGTCAACACACACTCGGGCGATGGCTTGATCGTCGCAACGCCGACGGGCTCAACGGCCTATGCCCTGAGCTGCGGTGGCCCGATCGTCGAACCGCACCTCGACGCCATGGTCGTGGTGCCGATCTGCCCGCATACGTTGACGGACCGGCCGATCGTTATTGCCGCGAGTCAGCCCATCAGGATTCGTCTGCTCGAGCGAGAGCAAACGGCCGCGGCAGTCGCAATCGACGGTCACTCGATAGGACCCATCCACCCGGACGACACGATGACGATCTCGGCAGCCGAAACTCGCGTCCGGCTGATTCATCCGCCCGGCTATGACTTCTATGGCATCCTGCGCTCGAAATTATTGTGGGGTCGCGATAATCGTCGGCGTACGACGGTCTCGGAGTAGTTCATGCTGATCAGCCTCGAAATCAGGGATTTCGCAATCGTTGACCAGATCTCTGTTGAGTTCGAACCCGGCATGACAGTCCTCACCGGCGAAACCGGCGCTGGCAAATCTATCCTGGTCGATGCCGTCGGCCTGGTTCTGGGCGAGCGTGGCGGTAGCCAGCTCGTGCGCAGCGGCGCCAAACGCGCCGAATTCAGCGCCGAATTCGACATTTCCGCACAAAACGACGTACACGACTGGCTCGAGAATCAGGCGCTGGACCAGGACGAGTCATGCCTGCTGCGTCGCGTGGTCTCCGCGGATGGCCGCTCGCGCGCATTCATCAACGGTAATGCGGTGACGATGCAACAGCTCAAGTCACTGGGTGAACTTCTGCTCGACATCCACGGGCAGCACTTCCACCAGTCCCTCGGCCGCAAACCCGTACAACGGGATCTGCTCGATCATTTTGGCGAGCTGCTCGAAAAACGCAGATTGACAGAAGCCGCTTTCGAGAAATGGCAGTCGCTCAAGCAGCAACTCGACGAATTGCTTGCTGCGGATTCAGATCGTGCGTCCCGGCTCGACCTGCTGGAATTTCAACTCCGTGAGCTCGATACGCTCGACATGCAGGAAGGCGAATTGCAGGATCTGCAGATCGAGCGACAAAAGCTGAGGAACAGCAGCAGGCTCGCCGATGGTGTATCTGTGGCCATGAACAGCCTTGGCCAGGATGATTCGGCGAATGCCAGCTCCCTGATAGTCGAAGCAACGCGTGCCGTGGAGGCGCTGCTTGAATATGACCAGCAGCTAGAACCCGTGCGCAGTTTGCTCGACAGTGCCAGCATCCAGGTCAGCGAAGCGATCGACTCCTTGCAGCGCTATGCCGATGGCATCGACATGGATCCTGCACGGCGTGACTGGGTCGAGGAAAGACTCGATGCGTTTCATGGGGTCGCTCGCAAGCATCGTACGTCGGTAGAAGAACTCCCCTCCCTTTGCACCCGGTTACGGCAGGAATTTGACGACCTCGGTCACGCTGAGGAACGCGGCAGAGAGCTTGAGGAACGGGTCGCATCAGCGCACGACGCGTTTCGGACGTTCGCAAGGTCTTTGTCGAGTGCGCGCAAGAAAGCAGCGAAATCGTTTTCCTCGGAGGTGACCGCGGCAATGGGCGGCCTGGGCATGCCTGGCGGCGTATTTGAGGTGTCTGTCTCTGCCCTGCCCGATGGCGAGGCCCGCCCGTGGGGCATAGATGACATCGAATTTCTGATCAGCGCCAACCCTGGCCAGCCTCCCATGCCACTGTCTCGGGTCGCATCGGGCGGAGAGCTATCGCGAATGAGCCTGGCCATCCAGGTTATTGCCAGTGACGGCAGTACGATTCCGACAATGGTCTTCGATGAGGTGGATAGTGGTGTCGGCGGGCGCGTCGCGGAGATGGTCGGGCGACGGTTACAGGAGCTCGGCGCAAAGCGGCAGGTTCTATGCGTAACTCATTTGCCGCAGGTCGCAAGCCTGGCGGCGCAGCATTTTCGCATCAGCAAAGTGACTGACGGCAAGGCCACGCGCACGGGTATCGCGGTGCTGGCAAAAGAAGAGCGCGTCGAGGAGTTGGCCCGCATGCTCGGCGGCGTGGAAATCACGCAAAAGACGATCGATCATGCCGCCGAAATGCTGGCAGGCGCCAACCGCAAACGCGCCTGAGCTAGCTCTCTTCGTCTGAGCCCGGCTTGGGCTTTACGTACAGAACCAGGTTGTGATCGAGCAGTTCATAGCCGTGTTCCTCGGCCATCTCATGTTGCAGGCGCTCGATTTCCGTGTTCGAAAATTCGATGACATCACCCGTCTCGACACAAACCATGTGGTCGTGATGATCCCCGTCGTCGAGCTCGAAGACTGAATGCCCGCCCTCGAAATTGTGCCGCGTTACGAGGCCGGCTGCTTCGAACTGCGTGAGCACACGATAGACAGTGGCCAGTCCGATGTCCTCGCCAGAGTCCAGCAGTTCCTTGTACATGTCTTCCGCACTCAGGTGCCGCAACTTCGATTTCTCGAAAATCTCCAAGATCTTCAGGCGAGGCAAAGTCACCTTGAGACCGGCTTTACGTAGTTCCTGGCGTTGCTCCATGAGCGAGGTGTCTCCGGGTGCGCTGAAAACGGGTGTCGTGCCGTAGGGCAAGAAGGTATGATGCGCGCCTATTATGACGCAGATAGCGGCCCGGCTCTACCGCGGTACGATATCTGCACGACGAAACCTCTGACCGACCCTGGTGTCCAACGTCTACACGATATGCGCAGATTAATCCTACTTGTACTGGCCTTCTCCACACTGGCATTTGCCAGCGGCTGTGTTTATCGCGCGAATATTTCGCAAGGCAACCTGATCAAGCAGGAAGACATGGACCAGGTTGAGATCGGCATGACCCGCAACCAGGTTCGTTTCCTTCTTGGCACACCGCTGATAGACGATCCGTTTCACCAGGCCCGCTGGGATTACGTGTACTTCATTCGCGTTGGCCGGGACCCCGCAACCTTCAAACGTTGGGTGACCATCGTTTTTGAGGACGAGATCGTTGTTGAGATTAACGACGATCAGGAACTCGATCCAAACCTCTGAGCATGCGCCAGCTCACGCCGCGCCTCGCGCGGATCGCGTTCAAGGGCCCGGTAGAATTCCACTCGATCGCCTTCCTGCAGCCGTTGGTTCAGCGACACGATCCGGCCCCAGATGCCGCTTTGTAGATTCTCGAAGTCCGTATCGGGAAACTTGTGCTGAAATCCGGATGCCTGCAGCGCGTCGGCGACTGTCGCCCCGGCATTCAGCACCAGGGGCACAAGCTCCTGGCGGTCCGACAACGCGAATACCGCTTCGACATGCAATGGCCCGTTCGACGGCACGTCAGGCACCATAAACCACCGCGGCTCGTTGGGTAAACGCATCGACCAGTGAGTTGCACATGTCCTCAAAAAAAGCGCCGATCATCAGGTCCAGCGCCCGACTGTCAAACTCAAACTCCAGGTTCAGGGCAACCTTACTGCCGGAATCGCCAAGCGGCGTGAAGGTCCAGCCACCGGAGAGGTGGCGAAACGGGCCACCAACCAGATCCAGGTCCATGGATGTTTTGGGATGCATCGTATTGCGGGTTCGAAATCGCTTACTCAGACGACCGCGATGCAATTCCAGTGTCGCTTCGACAACATTGCCCTCGCGGAAATGCACCTCGACATCATTGCACCAGGGCAGGAACTTCGGGTAGGCATCAACATCCTCAACCAGGGCGTATATTTTATCGGCCGAATACGGCACGAGTGCACTGCGGCTTACCTTTCGAATCAGGACAGCTCCGGCAAAAGTCCGATGGCCTTGAGGAACACGAACAGAATG
>Ga0316201_10002266_pt1 | contig 13598 bp, 13 predicted proteins | sample CS6wburrow_MG_FD_204516 | JGI IMG/M metagenome (GOLD analysis project Ga0316201, IMG submission 204516) | Coastal sediment microbial communities from Delaware Bay, Delaware, United States - CS-6 worm burrow | ecosystem: Environmental > Aquatic > Marine > Coastal > Sediment | place: USA... | reverse complement strand
TCCCGTCGCACTTCTGTCGCACAGCAGCATCTGCCGGTTTGCGGAGCGCAGGAAGCCTTCGGCATTCGCATGATCCAGGTAAGCAGCCAGGTGATCGAAATAGCCATCGACATTGAACAGGCCGCAGGGCTTGTCATGAAAGCGCAGCTGTCCCCAGGTGACTATCTCAATGATCTCCTCAAGCGTCCCGAAACCGCCGGGCATCGCGATGAAACCATCGGACAGGGCCGCCATCATTGACTTGCGCTCATGCATCGACGAGACAACGTGCAGTTCCGTCAATCCCTGGTGTGCAATTTCCTTTTCGTAGAGCAACTTCGGAATCACCCCGTGCACCTTGCCGCCGTGCGCGAGGACCGTGTCTGCAATAATGCCCATGAGGCCTTTGTCAGCACCGCCATAGACCAGTTCCAGGTCATGCCGAACGAGGACGTCCGCCAGTTCGCGGGCGGCGGCCGCGTACAGCGGTCGGGCGCCGCTGTTCGAACCACAGTAAACACAGATTCGCCGCATCGCGCACTCAGGCCGAAAGGGCGGCCGACTTCACGTTTTGCACAATCTTGGCGATTTCCGGCCGGTGCTTGCGCAACTCTTCCGGCGTCAGGGCGTCGAGCTCGTGCGGAAACACCAGCCATTCGGCCGTCTCGCGGAGAAAAAAGTCGGGCACGAGGTCTGTTTCGTTGCGGCTCGGTTTGTACCACGGCACGGCGATGCGAATATCCTCAGGCGTGTTTCCGCGCGCGCGTTTCGACAGCTCATCGACGACTGCTGCAATCGTATTGCCCGTGTCGAAGACGTCATCGACGATCAACACGCGGTCGTCATGGCAGATCTTCTTGATGATGTAGTTGAGCCCGTGAACCGCAACAGCGCCTCGCTCATCAACACCCACATAAGACGAGGTCCGTATCGCTATGTGGTCAGACTCGATGCCGCAGTAGCTCAGCACTTCCTGGACGGCCATGCCAACGGGCGTGCCGCCGCGCCAGATAGCGATGATCAGGGTGGGTTTGAAGCCACTCTCGAGGATCTTGATACCGAGCTCGATGGAGTCTTCAAGGAGGTCCTGGGCGGAAAGAACGGTTTTGTCCATTATTATTCTCTTGGATACGGACTTGCGGCTGCCGGTATAATGCTCGGCTTTAATTCTAACGCAGTGCAGCCCGGGTACAAGAATAATGAACGAGCGATTCATAGCCGCCGACGACCTGCTGCGGGATTCGTTTCAACTGGCGGCAAATATCTACGAGTCGGGTTTCAAGCCCGATTTTCTCGTCGGCCTCTGGCGGGGCGGCAGTGCGGTCGGCATCGCCGTGCAGGAGGGGCTCGACTATTTCGGTGTCAAGACAGACCACATTGCGATCCGCACGTCGTATACGGGTGCGGCGAGTTACTCACAGATGATCAACACGGCGGATTCGATCCGCGTACACGGTATGCAGTACCTGCTGGAAAACCTCTGCGCTCAGCACTCCATGCTGATTGTCGATGATGTCTACAGTACGGGCTCCAGCGTGAACGCAGTCATCAGACAGCTCGCCAGGCGAACCCGCCGCAACCTGCCGCAGGAAATTCGCACAGCGTCAGTCTGGTATCGGGCGACCGAGAAAACACTGCGCAAGCCTGACTATTTCATACACAAGACAGATGACTGGCTGGTTTTGCCCTACGAGCTATCGGGTTTTTCTATCGACGAATTGCGCGCCAGCCGACCCGAGATGGCCGGCCTGCTGGACAGACTTGCCCCGCACGTTAAAACGGACGACAAGCCCGCGATCGGATAAGCGATGCGTTAACGCTTACGGTATTCACGCGTCGACAAGGCACTCAAGCAACGCATCGATAAGGTCAACCGACGTCACGATTCCAACCAGGTTGCGATCGTCATCGACAACCGGCAACGCATGAAAACCGCCGTCCCTGAGCTTCTCCGCGGCATCCCGAAGCGTCGCCGTCGTGGCAAGAACTACGGGGTTCAGCTCCATGATCTGGCTGACGGTTGCGAGCGCAGATAGCGCAACCTCTTCATCAAGCACGTAGAGTTTCAGGAGATCGGCCGATGACACGATGCCGACCAACTTACCGGCGTCAACAACGGGCAGATGATGGATGCCGGAAGTCTGCAATAACTCCTTCGCCTTCGCCGCGGTTTCGCCCGGCCCGATCATCACTGGATCTGTCGTCATGATTCTTTCGATGGAAGTATCACGCATCGGCTCACCTGATCGTTACGCTCATAGCAACCTTATAATCATACAAAACGCGGCTATCCGATGCTGTGAGCTGGCTCCTTGTTTGCGCAACTCGTTCATTTCGGTTTTCCGATACTTGCTATTGGCGGCCGACACCCAATATATGGGCCTTTCATTACTCTTTTTCTGGAAAAACCATGCAGGATCTGCCGCATCTTTACGTCGTGGCCGCGAACGCTGACGCTGACAGCCACGTTCTGATATCCAGCCAGGGGCTCGAACCCCTGGAGACTGCGGGGCCGCCCGAGTTTGGCGGACCCGGCGACCTCTGGTCACCGGAAACACTCCTGGTCGGCACCGTGGCAAACTGCTTCATCCTCACGTTTCGCGCGGTCGCAAGGGCCTCGAAGTTCGAGTGGGTTTCTTTGCGTTGCGACGTTTCCGGAACGCTCGACAAAATCGAACGCGTTACGCAGTTCACGAGCTTCGACCTGCGCGTCGAGCTAACCGTGGCTCCGGGCACGGACGAGAAGAAAGCGCTTCGTCTCCTGGAAAAGGCGGAACATCATTGCCTGATCACCAATTCCATGAAGGCAAAAACAAGCCTGGACGCGAAGGTTCAGTTCGCTTAATGAGATCCGTGAGCGACGTGTTCGAGTGAGCCGCTGTCGCCGCCGTTGTGGTTTAACGCATCATTCGCCAGCGCAACCAGCAGTGCGTGGGGTCCCGCCTCAAGTTGACGTACCAATCTTTCCTCAGCGCCCTCGATATCGGGGCTCGGCGGACACAGCTCGATGGTCTGGCCGGAAAGCCGAACTGCACCGATGCGCTGCAGTTCTTTACGCATGGCGCCTTCCGGAATATCGCCGGCAAACCGCCTGACGAGGGACTGAAACGAGCCGCGTTTACCCGTTAGCGGGAGTATCGCCGGTTCGCCGCCTGCAGTCAGGAATTCACCGAAGGTTCGCCACGCCGACATGACCTCCTGCAGCGGCGTCCCGCGATCGGTGACTGCTGCTTTGCGTTCATCAATCCGTTTGCGGATTCGGCTGACTTCCTTGCGCGTAAGCCCGGTCATTGCGGCAATACGCGAGACGTTGGTTGGCCGACCGTGCACGCCATAGTCTTCGGCGGCGACCGTTACGAAGGCCGCTTTTGACAGTTCCGAGAATTCCCGATAGCCCCTCCCGAAACGAAGAAAAAGTCGTGCCAGGGGCTGCAGTAATGCGAAGAAGACGTTGTTGAGTTTATTCGGATGTTCTTGCATGGCTTGGCAATATAGGTGGCTCCGGATGCTTCCGCCAGAAAAAACGACCAAATGGGAAAAATCGACCGTTTCTCCTGCAACAACGCGCCCCGGCAAGCGGCAGACGCATTGTAACAGTTTGTTTTTAATTGCTTTCTTGCACAGATCCGTTGATGAACGTCGCCGCCACATGTCGCTCATCGGCCAGCGTCAGTAGCGCGAAAAACGCCTCCTCGATCGTCTCGGCCGCCGACGTGCGGCGGGCCACCAGCTTCGAGCCGCCCGGGTCGAGCACAATGAAGTCCGCTTCTTTTCCCGGCAGGAAATTGCCGATGGCGTCGTCAAGATACAGCGCCTCGGCCGCCCCGAGCGTTGCCAGGTACAGTGCCCGGGTCGCCGGCAAAGCGTGGTCCTGCAGATGCAAAACCTTGTAGGCTTCGCTCGCCGTTTTCAGGAGAGACAGGCTCGTTCCACCACCGACGTCGGTCCCCAGGCCGCAGCGCACATTGGCGGCACGCATGGACGATAAATCGAACAGACCGCTGCCAAGGAACAGGTTGGAAGTCGGACAAAACGCGGCGGCACCGCCCGCGCTCGCCATGCGGGCTCGGTCCTGGTCATCCAGGTGCAGGCAATGCGCAAACACGGAGCGTTCGCGCAGCAGGCCGAACTGATCGTACACGTCGAGGTAGCTTCTCGAGGACGGGAACTGTCTCGCGATTTGTTCCACCTCGTCCCGGTTCTCGGCGAGATGCGTGTGGACCCAGACCTCAGGATACTCACGCGCGAGTTTGCCGGCGGCAGTTAGCTGCTCTGCAGTTGATGTCAGCGCAAAACGCGGCGTTATCGCATAACCCAGCCGGCCCCGCCCGTGCCAGCGCTCGATGAGCGCCTTGCTGTCGGCGTAGGCCGAGTCGGCATCGTCCCTGAGCTCTGCGGGGCAATTGCAGTCCATCAGCACCTTGCCGGCGATCAGGCGCATATCCCGCGCCGCCGCCGCTTCAAAGATCGCATCGGCAGAATGCGCATGGACGGTGCCAAAAACCAGCGCCGTAGTCGTGCCATTGTTCAGCAGTTCGTCGACAAAGACCGTTGCGGCCGCGCGCGCATAGTCCGGGTCGCTGTAGCGTGCTTCAGCGGGGTACGCATAGCGGTGCAGCCAGTCAAGCAGCTGCTCGCCGTAGGACGCAATAATGTCGAGCTGCGGATAATGTACGTGACAATCGATAAAACCGGGCACGATCAGCTTGCCCGGGAATTCCGTCAGCAGCACATCCTCGGCCAATCCATCAAGCAAGGTGCCGGCGTGGCCTGCCTCGAGGACCGTGCCGTCTTCAATAATCAGCAGGCCATCTTCGAAATACTCATAAGCAGATGCGCGCGACTCTTCGCCGGGATCTGCCAGGCAGTGCAGGATTGAAGCACGAAAGGCTTGTCGCATGGTCTTCAGACCGCCTCGAGCATGACGACGTCATCAAGCGTGTAGGCCTCGCAGTTGGCTTCCTCACCGCCTCGATCCACAACAAGAAATTCCTGCCCGGCTTGCAGTGCGATCAGCGGCATATGCCAGGTACCGCGATGGTAATTGAAGCCCTGCTTGCCATTGGTAACGAATGCCCGCAGGTCTCCGGCATCGACCGACTCACCCGGTGGCGCAACGACAATAACCATCCGACAGCGCTGCAGCGGGACGAAGGCCTGGCTGCCGAGCGGATGCCGTTCCACCACATCGACACGCAGCGGCAATGCGGTCGGCGTACGGCAGCGCGCGACACTCATCGCAAGATGCCCGCCGTCGGCAATGTCCACCCTGCAAAGATCGTCAAATCGTTCAAACCGCGCCGCATTCATCGCTGCCGACCTGTCGAGCGCGGCTTCGATAACATCGCCATAAGGCGCGAAACGCTCGCGCGTGAGAGGCTCGGGCGTCAGCGAAATTGCCGGGCGATCAACCATGAACCTGGCCAAACAGGCGCACGCGGCTGACGCCGCCATCCGGATAAATCGACACGCGCACGTGGCTGACCGCGCCGACGGGCTGCAGCGCCTCGTCAAAGTAGTGCTGCTGATCCATCTTGAGTTTGGTTTCCGGTAACAGCGTCTGCCACTCCTGATCGCCGAGCAGCGCCTGCTCGTCACTCTCGAAGATCGCGCCTTCGAGCGACACGCGATCCGGATAATTGCCCTTGAAATGTGCGGTATCGATCTCGGCACGCTCGATTACGCCGGGCTGGCCCAGCGCAATGATCACCCAGTCGTTGCCGGGGCCCCTGCGCCGTGCCGTTTCCCAGCCGTCACCCATATTGATTCCCCGACCGGGCGCCGTGAGGTTGTGCATGCTGCCATAGTGCTCATCGCTGCAGGCAATCGCGCGACCGCCGTGCTCCACGGCCGCCAGGTCGACATAGCCATCGACGTCGGTGAAATCGGCGCGGATCTCGCCAAACACCCTGAGACGGGCGACGCCACCATCCGGGTAAATATGCAGGCGAACGTGAGTCCGGATCTCATTGTCGCGGGCATCGAGAAAGTGATGCGAGTCGCCCGACAGATCTGTCTTCGGAATGAGCTCGACCCAGCCTTCTTCCGGCGTTTCCTCGTTGCTTGTGCAGGCTTCAATCGAGGCCTGCGGCGGATAGTTCCCGGTGAAGTGGCTGGTATCAATATCGAAGCCGTGTATGACGCCGGGCACGCCCAGCCGCAGGACGCAATAGTCGTGTCCAGGACCTCTGCGGCGGCGGCTCTCCCAGCCATCCATCCACTTGCCATGATCGTCAAACTTGTCCGCGATGAAGACCGGATCGGCTGGATCGATGAGGCGCTCCTTGGCGCCAAAAAACTCGTCGCTTGCAAACGTGACGCGTGTTCCAAGCCGAGGCTGTTCAAGTTGTACCCATTTGCGGATCGGACGCGTCATGCACTGGCTCCCATAGCATCGAGACGAAGGCGGGCAATCTTGTGAATTTCGACCAGCGCCGTTTCGAATTCGAGGTCGTAGTCATTTTGCAGGCGCGCGGCAAATGTATCGAGTATCGCAGCGCGATCGCTGCCGCGAACGGCCATCACGAACGGGAAACCGAACTTGTCCCAATACGCTGTGTTCAGCGACTGAAAGCGTTCGAATTCCTCGGGAGAGCATTGATCCAGTCCGGCACTGGCCTGCTCGAGTGCCGAGTCGGCGGTCAGCTTACCCGCTACCTGCGCCCGGCCCGCAAGGTCGGGATGCGCGCGAATGAGCAGCAGCTGTTGTTCGGTCGAGGCGTTGTCGACGCAATCGGCCATCAGCGCTGCCAACCGGTCCACGTCATCGTCATCTGCTGCAATCGGGGCTACGCGCTCGGCGACCCAGGGCGAATGCTCATAGATGCCGGCATAGCGCGCGATGAAATCGTGGACTTCCATCAGTCCCCGGCCTTTGCCGCATGAAACTGGCGCCAGTGGTTCGCGATATCCAGGCGGGTTGCGAGCCAGGCATCATCGTGCGCCGAAACGTAGTCGACAAATCGTGCCACGGCCGCCGCCCTGCCAGGGCGTCCGGCAAGCCGGCAGTGCAGGCCTACAGACATCATGCGACCACCCTCGGCATGCAGTACATCGAACGTGTCCTTGAGGTAGTCGAAAAACTGCGTTCCCGAATTGAACCCCTGGGATGTCGCAAAACGCATGTCATTCGCGTCGAGGGTATAAGGCACCATCAACTGCGGCGTCTCGAACGAATAATCCCAGTACGGCAGGTCGTCCGCGTAGCTGTCCGCGCTATAGACGAAGTCGCCTTCCTCCGCTGCGATGCGATGACTGTTCGGACTGCAGCGACCGAGATACCAGCCGGCTGGCCGCTCGCCGACGACGCGTTCGTGCGTTTCCAGCGCCCGTCGCAGGTGCTTGCGCTCAGTGGCTTCTTCCATGAACTGGTAGTCGATCCACCGGTAACCGTGGCTTGCGATCTCCCAGCCGGCCGCTTTCATTGCAGCAACAACTTCCGGGTTGCGCTCGAGTGCCATGGCAATCGCGAACACGGTTACCGGCACTTTGCGATCGGCGAACAGCCGATGCAGTCGCCAGAACCCGGCGCGGGAGCCGTATTCGTACAGCGACTCCATGTTCATATGCCGCTGGCCCGGTATCGGCTGCGCGCCGACTATTTCCGAAAGGAAGGCCTCGGAAGCCGCGTCCCCGTGCAATACGCAGTTCTCGCCGCCCTCCTCATAATTGACAACAAACTGGACCGCCGTGCGCGCGGCGAAAGGCCACCCGGCATCGGGAGGATGCTGGCCGTAGCCGCTCATGTCTCTGGGATAGTCGTTGTGCGCCATCTATGGGTCCCGCAGTCCCTGGTACCACTGGTCGATGATCTGTCGCTCTTCCGGGGTCATCAATGTCAGGTTACCGATAGGCATGACGCGCGTCACGACCGTTTGCTGATGAACGCGCGCCGCCTCCGCCATGATGCGCTCATCCGTGTCCAGGGCGACGCCCAGCGGAGGTGCCGGGAACGCAGGGTGATCGGGAGCCTCGGCGTGGCAGGTAGTACAGCGCGCTTGCATGATGGTGCGTACCTGCTCGAAGTTCACTGCCACGGCATCGGTCACCTGGGAGCGCGGCGCTACTGCGACGGCAATCGCTGCCAGCAGCAAGACGGAGACAATCACGGGCACGAGGGAGGCCTGACCCTTGTGTCGCGCAACAAAATAGATGCGAATCAGCGCACCGACCAGTGAAATACCGATCAGAATGAGCCAGTTGTAATGATGACCGTAGGTCATCGCGTAGTGATTGCTGGTCATGACAAACAGCACGGGCAGCGTGAAGTAGGTGTTGTGCACGGAGCGCTGCTTTGCATGAATGCCCGGCGTCGGATCGGGGACTTCGCCGCGCATTGCCGCCGCAACCATTTTCTTCTGTCCCGGAATGATGACGAAAAACACGTTCGCAACCATGATCGTTCCTAGCACGGAGCCAAACTGGATGTAGGCGCCACGACCACCAAAAAGCTGGCATACGCTCCAGGCAAGGGCGCTGCCGAGCAGCATGAGTACGATGGCAAAGACGCGCGTGTCACGCGCCAGCGGTGACTTGCACAACAGGTCGTATACAAACCAGCCACCGACGATGTAGGCAATCGAAATGCCAACCGCCTGAGCCACGGAGAGGTCGGCAACGGCGGGGTTGATCAGGTAAACCTCGGCACCGTACCAGTAGACCAGCGCCAGCATCGCCATGCCGGACATCCAGGTCGTGTACGCCTCCCATTTGAACCAGTGCAGCGTCTCGGGAATCTCGGTCGGGGCAACCCGGTACTTCTGGGCGTGGTAAAAGCCACCGCCATGTACGGACCAGAGCTCTCCTCCGACACCTCTGGCGTCATCGCGCGGGTCCTTCGGCGACTCCAGGTGATTATCGAGCCAGACAAAATAGAAGGATGCGCCTATCCAGGCGATGCCGGTTATCACGTGCAGCCAGCGCACGAGAAGATTCAACCAGTCAACGACATACGCCTCCATGCTAGCGCCTTTTCAGCGGGTGAACGTTGTCGGGGTACGATGGCGCCGATGCTTCTGCGGCGCGGCCCTTGACCTCGAGTATTTCGGCGGCGACGGCGACCGCTATCTCGGCCGGCTTTTTGCCACTGATGCCGTTCACGCCGATCGGGCAGACCAGCGTATCGATCAGTGCCTGCGACATCCCCTGCTGGCGAAAGCGTTTCTCGAATCGGCGCCGCTTTGACCGCGATCCGATCAGTCCGCAGTAAAGCACATCGTTACGTCGCAGGATGCGATCGCAGATATCGAAATCCAGCGCATGGCTATGGGTCATCACGAGGAAAAAACTGCGCGGTGGCATGGCGGCAACTTCTAGCGCGGGTTCCGAGGTCTCGATTGCGCGCACGTTTCGGGGCACCTGTCGGAATATGTTGCGTCGGCTGTCGACCCAGCGAATATTGCAGTCCAGCTGCCAGAGTGCGTCCACGACGGCCGTGCCGACATGGCCGGCACCGAAAACAGCAATGTTCAGGTCGGCAGCGAGAACCGGCTCGAGAAACTCCTGCACATCTCGCTGCGGCATCCTGTCACCCTCGAGAATTGCCCGCGCGGCAGCCACGAGCCTCGACAGCGTATTGCGTTCGTCGATGCCAAAAACGCGATCGGCTGTTACGACAAACTTGCTCGGTGCGCTTCTCGAAATACGCGTTACGATCACCGCCGGCTCGCGCTGGCCATGCAAGGTTTTCAGGTCTCGCAACCACGCTGGCATACCGCTGCCCAGCGGTTCGAACAGTATTTCCACGACTCCGCCGCAGCACTGTCCCATGGCAGAGCCCAGCGGGAAGCTACGCAGCGACTGGGCCTTTTCATGGAGCAGCCCTGCGGCAATTCGCGTGCACTGGTACTCGAGCTGGCCCCCGCCAATCGTACCGATCGTTTCTCTTGCCGTGACGATCATTTTGGCACCAATCTCCCGCGGAGCCGAACCGCGAATGCCGGCCACGGTGACAAGAACCGCAGGTTCCTCCGCGGCGCAGAGATCCGTTAACTCGTCGATCCACTCATTCATTGGCAGGCCCATGGAGCGCGCGCAGGACGGCTTCGGGTGTCGCGGGGGCCTGCAGGTCGGGCGACGGCAGGTCGTCGTCTGTGATGGCGTCACGTATTGCATGGAATGCCGACAGGCTCAACATCAGCGGTGGTTCGCCGACTGCCTTGGAACGATAAATCGTGTCTTCGCGGTTGCCGAAACCCTGCATTAGCTCCACGCGAAAGTCCGGTGCCAGGTCTGAACAGGTCGGGATCTTGTAGGTCGACGGCGAGTGCGTGCCGAGTTCGCCGGCGTCGTTCCACCACAGCTCTTCGGTGGTCAGCCAACCGACGCCCTGGACATAGCCTCCTTCCACCTGGCCGAGATCGACAGCCGGGTTCAGGGAGTCGCCGCAGTCGTGCAGGATATCGACACGCAGCAGGCGATGCTCGCCCGTCAACCTGTCGACAACGACCTCGGTCACCGCCGCGCCGTACGCGAAATAGAAAAACGGTCTGCCCGAAAACGTCTTGCGGTCATAGTTGATTTTTGGCGTCTTGTAATAGCCCGTGGCTGAAAGCGACACGCGATCAGCCCATGCCAGCTGAACAAGCTCTGCAAACTCAAGCGAATGTTCGCCGGCGCAAACCGAGCCGGCAACAAACTCTACCGCAGCCTCGGACACTGAAAAATGGCGAGCCGCGTATTGCGTCAGCCGCGCGCGAATTTTCGCGGCGGCTATTTGCGCCGCTTTGCCATTCATGTCCGAGCCGCTCGATGCCGCCGTTGCCGAAGCGTTCGGTACTTTGCTGGTATCGGCCGCCATGCTGCGAATGCGGTCGATGCCAATCTGAAACTCGTCAGCGACTACCTGCGCTACCTTGACGTAAAGTCCCTGGCCCATTTCTGTGCCGCCATGGTTCAGCTGCACCGTGCCATCTTTGTAGACGTGCACGAGCGCTCCGGCCTGGTTTAGCAGCGTGTTTGTAAACGAGATCCCGAACTTGACCGGGGTCATTGAAATGCCACGACGCAGAATTTTGCTCCCGGCGTTGAACGTCCGGATTTCGGCGCGTCGTTTTTCATAGTCACTGTCGATCAGAAGTTTGTCGAAGATCTCGTCGATTATGTTGTCATCCACAGTCTGCTGATACTGCGTGACATTGCGCTCGCTTTTTCCATAGAAATTGCGGCGGCGGATGTCGAGCGGGTCCTTGCCGAGGAACCTGGCGATATCTTCAATGACGTACTCGATGGCAAACATGCCCTGTGGCCCGCCAAAGCCGCGAAATGCCGTATTCGAAACGGTATGGGTCTTGCAGCGGTGCGAAACGATGCGGACGTTTTCCAGGAAATAGGCGTTGTCGCAGTGAAACATCGTTCGATCATTGACCGGGCCGGACAGGTCTGCCGACATACCGCAGCGCGACGCGAATTCGAAATCGATGCCGAGTATTCTCCCCGTATCGTCGAATCCCGCGTCATAGTCGATGACGAAATCATGGCGCTTGCCCGTCATGATCATGTCATCGTCACGATCGAGCCGCAGTTTGCAGGGCCGCCCCGTCTTGTCCGCCGCGACGGCCGCAATGATGGCAATCAGGGCCGCCTGGCTTTCCTTGCCGCCAAATGCGCCACCCATGCGCCGGCAGATGACGACGATGTCTTTTGCCGCGCGATCGGTGGCGTGCGCGATCATGGATTGCACTTCGTCAGGGTGCTGCGTGGAACTGTAAACAAGCAGGCCACCGTCCTCCTGCGGAATGGCCATCGCGATATGGCCTTCGAGATAGAACTGGTCCTGGCCGCCCAGTGAGACGCGTCGCCGCACACGATGCGGTGCGCTTTCGAGCGCGGTTTCCGGATCGCCACGCACGAGTGTCTCGCTCGGCAACACAAAAGACTGCTTCTCGACAGCCGTCAGCGGATCAAGAATCGCCTCGAGCTCTTGGTATTCGATAACCGCCCTGCGCGCCGCTTTGCGCGCGTCGTCCACGGTGGCCGCAGCCACGGCCAATACCGGCTGGCCAACGTACTGGACGAGTCCATCGGCAAAAACGGGGTCATCGGCGACTATCGCACCGTAGTTATTCTTGCCTCGAATATCGGCGGCGAGGCAGACGTCGACGACGCCCGGCGCATCGAAAACCTCCGCCAGGTCGATGTCGACGACTTTCGCATGCGGCTGCTGGCTCATGCCGACGGCGAGATGCAGCAGGTCTCTCGGCTCGGGCAGATCGTCGGTGTACGCCGCCCTGCCGGTTACGTGCAGGTGTGCGCTGTCGTGCGGCAGCGCCTCACCGACCGCGCGCAACGGCTTCGCAGCCCTGTTCCCGCTAGCGTCCATACGTGTACACCGTCGAATCGACGTTGCCTTTGGTCTCATGGAAAAAACGCCGCAACAGATTCTCGACGGCGCGCAGGCGGATATCGGCGGATGCCCGCATATCGCTTATCGGCGTGAAATCCTGCCGCAGCGCCCGGCAGGCTTTTTCGATGCTTTTTTCATTCCAGGGTTGCCCTTCGAGCGCGGCCTCGCAGTGTGCGGCACGCTTGATAACAGCGGCAAGGCCGCCGCACGCCATGCGAAAGCTGCTGACTTTGTCGCCTTCAAGCACCAGGCAGTATGCCGTGCAAACCGCTGAAATATCCTGATCGAATCGCTTCGACCATTTCTGACTCCCGACGATCGCCTTCGGCTCGGCGAGCGGAATTCTGACGACAGCAAGAAACTCGCCCGGCGCGAGATCGTTAACCTGGTAGTCATGATAGAACTCGTCCAGCGGCAGCTCTCGTGTCGCTTCTCCACATCGCAATACCAGCGACGCTCCTAGCACCATCAGTGCCGGCATCGTATCGCCGATCGGCGAGCCGTTGGCGATGTTGCCGCCGAGCGTGCCGGCATTTCGAATCGGCGGTGATGCGAAACGGCGAAACAGCTCATCGAGACCCGGGTAGTGTTCGACAATGACGGGCATGGCGTCCGATAACGTGACGGCAGCGCCGACTTCGATATGCGACGTCGAAACCCGAAGCTCCGAAAGTTCGGCAACACGACCCGTATAGATGACGTTCTCGAGTTCACGATGCTGCTTGGTGACCCAAAGCCCAACGTCGGTGCCACCGGCAAGAATCGTCGCATCCGGATTGCGCCGGTAAAGTTCGGCGAACGAGTCGATATCGAGCGGCGCATAAAAACGCCGGCCGGCGTGCTCGACGTCGAGTCCTTCGGTACGCACCAGGCTGCGAAGTTTCGCAATCCGGCCTTCGGGTTTTTGCTGCGCGCCGGACGGCTGCTGCAGCCAGTCGGAGCGGCGCACATCACCGTCTTGTTCGTACATGGCTCGTGCCGCCGCAATAATCGGTCGATAGCCCGTACAGCGGCAGAGATTGCCGGCAAGCGCATCGTCGATTTCCTGCCGCGACGGGCGCGCGTTAGTTTTATAGAGCGCGAATAGCGACATGACAAACCCGGGTGTGCAAAAACCGCACTGCGATCCGTGTTGTTCCACCATCGCACGCTGCACCGGATGCAGCTGCGATCCGGCGGGCGCCAGGCTCTCTACGGTAATCAGCTCCTTGCCATCGATCGTCGGCAGAAACTGTATGCAGGAATTGATAGCCTTGAGCGACAAATCGTCACCGTC
>Ga0316201_10002265_pt1 | contig 13600 bp, 11 predicted proteins | sample CS6wburrow_MG_FD_204516 | JGI IMG/M metagenome (GOLD analysis project Ga0316201, IMG submission 204516) | Coastal sediment microbial communities from Delaware Bay, Delaware, United States - CS-6 worm burrow | ecosystem: Environmental > Aquatic > Marine > Coastal > Sediment | place: USA... | reverse complement strand
ATCATGTAACGTTTTGAGACCATGATATGTTCGATGAATTCATCGCTCAATCAGGGTCAACGGTTTCGGAGTTTCTTTAATGCTAAAGCAGGCTGCGCCGGGGCGGGCGCATTTCAGTTCAATTCCATTTTGCGCCTCTTCACCGGGGCAGGGCAAGCCCTGATGCGTGCGACCAGCGCCGTTGTGCGCCTCAGTGCAATTTCACATAACCTCGAAGTGGCGGCGCGTCTGGCGCCGGGCTCAAAGATCATGGCTGTGATCAAGGCCAACGCCTATGGACACGGTGCGGTCAGGGTCGGACTTGAGCTGCAGGCTAATGTCCCAGCCTTTGCCGTGGCTTTTTTTGACGAGGCGGTGCAACTGAGAGAGGCGGGCATCACCCGGCCCATCCTGATTTTACAGGGTTCGACGTCAGAGGCCGACGTAGCGGAGGCAGCCGCCCGTGATTTCTGGCTCATGTTGTACGATCAGCAACAGGTCGACAGGGTTTTACGTGCAAGACCGGGTCTTCCGGTGCGGGTCTGGATCAAGGTGGATACGGGTATGAACCGCCTGGGTCTATCTGCCGCAGAGCTCGACCGCGCGTTCCATGCGTTGTCTGAATCGCCCAATGTTGCACCGGGTATGGTGTTGTGTACGCACATGGCCTGCGCTGATGAATCGGGCAATCCGATGACCCATGCCCAGGTTCAGCAAATTCGCAATTACGCAATGAAATACAAACTGCCTTGCAGTATCGCAAATTCGGCTGCAATCATGGCCTGGCCTGAGTCTCATGCCGACTGGAACAGGCCGGGTTACATGCTCTACGGTAATAGTCCGTTTGGATCGTTCGAGACTCATTCCGGAGGGCTGATGCCTGCTATGACCATGACATCACAAATCATTTCGATAAGACAGGTGCCAGCGGGTGAAAGTACGGGTTATGGACGCGATTGGGTAGCCAAAAAGGACTCAATACTGGGTATGGTTTCAATCGGATATGGTGATGGTTATCCAAGACACGCGGCCAATGGCACGCCCGTCCTGGTCAATGGCCAACGCGTGCCGCTGGCGGGCAGGGTGTCGATGGACATGATAGCCGTGGATATCACGGTCCTTAAGGGAGTGAAAATCGGAGATCCGGTGGAACTGTGGGGTGACGCTTTGAGTATTGATGAGGTGGCGGCTTCAAGCGGTACGATAGGCTATGAAATTCTGGCGGGACTTACCGGACGCGTTCCCATCACTTACGCTTAGGCGGGTCTGGCAAATCGGCACCCATTAACTCCAGCCAGGACGGACCAAACACTTCGCTTCTTGTTTTCTTGTCGAGGCCCTTGCCGATCAATGCACTGTGCAGCGTTTTGAGCAGTTCGTCTGCATGCCTGCTATGAACCAGCATACTCAAACACAGGTCATTGGCCGATTGTGACAACATCAACAGCGGTTTGTCGGCGAAGAAACCGGAAACGCTACCCATCCGTGCCATTGCCACACGGATACCGCGGCCGACCAGGTTGATTGTGCTGCAATGCGGAAAAACGGTGACCGCGCAGCGCTGCTTCAGCCTGGCAGCAAGCTCGGCCAATATGTCTTCGTCCATATGGTTGCTGAGCATATTGAACGCCACTGTGGTGGTCGTCTCTGAGGTGGCCACAAGGTCTATTGAAATACCCATCCTGCTGATTTGTTCAAATACCCAGGCCAGGAAACCAACCTGTTCACGCGTATCGAGGTTTTGCAATAGCAGTACTGCCATTTGCCCCTGGCGACAAACGCCCCGGATACCTTCGTGGCCGCGGCGGGGAGCACCGTCACGGCGCTGTATCGTGGTGCCGGTCAGGTCGACATGGCCGAGATCTCCAATCCTGAGGCGGATACCGGCGTCAGCGGCCGCGCGGATACAGCGGGAATGCACGACTTTTGCACCGCTCGCGGCCATTTCAAGTGCCTCGTCATAATCAAGCACGCGCAGCAGACGGGCACCAGGGATCAGTCTCGGATCTGCGCTGAACAGGCCGGGAACATCCGTCCAGATTTCAACATGGCTGGCCTCCAGCCGGCTTGCCAACAGCACCGCAGAGGTGTCCGAGCCGCCGCGTCCCAACAGTACTGTGCCGCCCCGGGAGTGCTCCGCCACGAAGCCCTGTGTAATCAGCAATGGTGCTTTCCTCAGCCACCGCTGTTGAATTTCAGGGTCTGGCTTGCTCACGCAGCGTGCCGATAACCACGCACGCCTTCCGTGCAAATCATCTTCCTCCAACGCCTCTAATGCCTCGCGGGCGTCCACCCAGTCAATTTGAAACTTACGTGCAAGGTAACGCTCACCAATGCGTGTGCTCAGCCATTCTCCCACCGGTAATAAAGATGCAATGCCGGCAAGGTAACCGGATTTGGCGGTAGCGGAAGTGATGCTCTGGAGGGCGGCAGCGATTTGCTGGCCGGCACTGCTCAGCAGGTCTTCTATATCAATACCAAGATCTGCCGCCAACTGCCTGTGACGGGACAGGATTTTGCCAATTTCGCCGTCATCATGATTTTCCGCATTTTCTGCCAGGTGCTGTAACGCATTGGTCATGCCAGCCAGCGCTGAACAAACCAGCAATACACGGTACCCCTGGCCGAGGCGCTGCCGGGCCAGTGATTCTATTGTCTGCCATTGATCTTTACCGGAAACACTGGTGCCGCCGAATTTTAATACGAGCCATTTGTCGGTCATTGATACTTTCCGTTTTCAGAGTAAGCCAAGACCATTCATGGCCGTTCTTATCGCCGTCTTTGATTTATCCGACAGCGGCACCATGGGCAAGCGGCAAAATTCATCACAGTGGCCGAGCAGTGAAGCTGCGTACTTGACACCGGCCGGGCTGGGTTCGATAAACAAGGCCCGGTGCAGCGGCATCAGATTATTCTGGATACCGGCGGCCAATTCATAATCCCCGTCCCGGCAGGCCGCCTGCATGTCTGCACAAAGCGCGGGTGCGATATTGGCGGTTACGGATATGCAACCGTTGCCGCCCGCTGCGTTGTATGCGACAGCGGTACCGTCATCGCCCGAGAGAAACGAAAATCCCGCTTCGATCAGAAGGCGTTCACGGATAGGCCGGGTGATATCCGCAGTGGCATCCTTCACCCCGGCGACGTTTGCCAGCGAGGCGATGCGAGCCATCGTTTCCGGCAAAATATCAACACCGGTCCGTGATGGAATGTTGTAAATGAAAATTGGGATGCTGGCGGATTTGCTGACTGCCTCAAAATGCCGGAACAGACCTTCCTGCGACGGCCGGTTGTAATATCCCGCCACGTGCAGTGTCGCATCGGCCCCCAATTCCTGCGCACGCAAATTATTCCGGCATGCCTTCTGTGTATTGTTGGATCCGGCGCCCGCAACTACAAAAATACGGCTATTGACAGTCTGCACCACCAGCCGGATCACTTGTTCACGTTCTTCCCGTGACAGGGTTGCCGCCTCTCCCGTGGTTCCAACGGGGACAATTCCACTGGTGCCCTTTTCGATATGCCAATGCACCATTCGCCGCAGTGCGTCCTCGTCTATCCCGCTGCCGCGAAATGGTGTAACGAGAGCAACCAACGAGCCATTGATCATGTCTTTTTCCCCTGGCTGCAAGCACAAAATGACGCCCCCGGTATGGCGGGCGATACCTGCAGGGTATGAATCTTTCGGGCTTTCATAATTGCTCCAGAATGCTCGTCCCGGGGCGCCACGGCCGAGTGAAACCCGGAAACATGGCGCGCAGTTTAAATCACATTCGTTGGCAGTGTAAGTGCTCCTTTCAGGCTAATGGGCTTGACTCTGTATCCGGGCAGTGGCTGAATCAGACGCGGTAGCCGTGAAGGCGGGCATTACGGGCAAGGCTTGAGCGTCTATGGATTCAGATCAACCAAACCAGACAGGAAAAAAACCAACGCCCTGGTCCTGGATACCAAGTCTTTACTTCGCCAGCGGCATGCCTTACGTGGTCGTGATGTCGGTGTCGGTCATCATGTACAAGCGCCTGGGGATATCCAATACCGATATCGCACTTTACACCAGCTGGTTGTACCTGCCGTGGGTCATAAAGCCGTTCTGGAGCCCTTTCGTCGATATCCTCAAGACCAAGCGAAGCTGGATCATAGCAATGCAGTTGTTGATCGGGGCCGGCCTGGCCGGAGTCGCACTGACCCTGCCGGCGAGTGGTTTTTTCAAACTATCACTGGCCTTCCTGTGGTTGCTGGCCTTCAGTTCGGCGACGCACGACATCGCCGCTGACGGTTTTTACATGCTGGGTCTGTCCGGTCATGAACAGACATGGTTTGTGGGTATCAGGAGTACGTTTTACCGGCTGGCAATGATTGCCGGCCAGGGTTTGCTCATCATGCTGGCCGGCTTGATGGAAACAACCATGCAGGGTGCCGGTGCAGGAGAAATCATCAAGACGGGCTCTGCAGTCGAACCCGGAACCGCCCTGGCATGGGCCATCACGTTCTACATCCTGGCGGGGTTGTTTATCGCCTTTTTTGCGTGGCACCGGTCTGTTTTGCCGCGGCCCGATACAGATGTACCCACTTTGCACGAGACGTTCGCGGATATCATTCGTGATTTTTTGCAAACCTTTGCGGCTTTTTTCAGAAAACCAAAAATCGGGCTGATCATCGCTTTTTTGCTGCTCTTCAGGTTTTCGGAAGCGCAACTGGCAAAGCTCGCACCGCCTTTTTTGCTCGATTCTCCGGATGTCGGCGGACTGGCGTTGAGTACAGGGCAGGTCGGTTTTGCGTATGGAACCGTCGGCGTCATCATGTTGACCCTGGGAGGGATACTTGGGGGGTTCCTTGCGGCGCGTCACGGTCTGAAACACTGGTTGATATGGATGGTTCTTGCGATAAACCTGCCAAACGTGGCCTATATTTTTCTGTCAAGCGCACAGCCCGCAAACCTTTTGATCATTAACCTGGCGGTTGGGGTAGAACAATTTGGCTACGGGTTTGGTTTTGCGGCCTACATGCTGTACATGCTGTACGTATCCAACGGGGCCCACCAGACTGCACACTATGCTATCTGCACCGGTTTCATGGCGCTTGGCATGATGATTCCCGGTATGTTCAGCGGCTGGTTACAGGAGTGGATCGGATATCAATACTTCTTCATCTGGGTGCTGATTGCGACCGCACCTTCCTTTATCGTTACATTATTAATTCCACTGGATAAAAAATTCGGCTTGAAAGGATAAGCCGCTTAATACTTTTTGTGCGGGTGACAGGCTCAGGCACAGGATAAACGTATGTTGATATATAATTGCTCCACGGTTCAGTAAATTCTTGAGCCTGTTGATTAGGCGTGAATCTCCCAAGGAAAATAACATGAAAAACCGGTCCGGATTATTTCTTTGTGTCCTCTTACTGGCGATGACTCCAGGTGTGTTGATGGCACAGGATTATGATTATCACCCCGCGCTTTCTGACAATTTCATCGCCAATTTAGGCTACATGCGCTCATCAAACTCGTTTTTTTTCAAGTCTGATATTACCGGTGAGCCGGGAGATAATATCGATTTTGATAAATCACTCGATGTCAGTAACCACAGTAATTTTTTCAATGGTCAAGTGAGCTGGAAATTTGGCAGTACAAGAAAGTGGAGCATCGCGGGACAGTATTTCAGTAACAAGGCCACGGGCGATGCAATTCTGGAGGAAGATGTCGATTGGGAAGGTCTGACGTTCAGGAAGGGGACAAATGCCGGCGCAGGCACCAAGCTGGCGGTGACACGCTTATTTCTTGGCCGTTCGCTGGTCTTGAACGAGCAACACGATTTCGGCTTTGGTTTCGGTCTTCATAACCTTGACCTTTCTGCATATATTGAAGGTGAAATCATTATTGATGATCAAACCACCGAGTTTAGGCGCGCGCAAGTCAGCGGTGACCAGCCACTGCCCAATCTCGGCACGTGGTATTACTTTTCACCTGCTAAGAACTGGTTATTGCATGCCCGCGTAGACTGGATCAGTGCCAGCATCGGCGATTACGATGGTGGTCTCTGGAATGCTAACCTTGGAGTGGGTTACCAGCTTTGGCGCCATGTCGGTTTGGATCTGTCCTGGCAGTATTTCGATTTGAATCTCGATGTCGACAAAACCGGCTGGACGGGCAGTACCGAGATGACTTACAGCGGTCCGGTTATTTCCGCGACCTTCGCCTGGTAGCGCGTCATAGTGGTAGCACAGTCGTTTTGAATTGTCTGAAAACATCCGTCTGAATCAGAAACAGCAAATCTCAGGGGTCAGCTAACCAGCGCGCCGTTCGATTTGCGCCCCGAGACCACGTAGCTTGACCTCCAGTTTTTCGTAACCACGGTCGAGGTGATAAATACGGCTTACCGTGGTTTCCCCATCGGTGGCCAGAGCAGCCAGGATCAGCGATGCGCTGGCGCGTAAATCGGTAGCCATGACCGGTGCGCTGCTCAGACCACCCTTGTGACCGCGCACGACTGCTACCTGGGATTTTGGCGTAATGTTGGCCCCCATGCGAGCCAGTTCCTGTACATGCATGAATCGGTTCTCGAAAATTCGCTCGGTGATGACCGAGGTCCCGTTGGCCTGGGTCATCAGGGCCATGAACTGGGCCTGCAGGTCGGTTGGAAAACCCGGGTGTGGCGCTGTATCCACATCGACGGCGGACCATCGGGTACAGGGTCTGACCCTGACCCAGTCAGATCCGGTTTCAATCTCGAATCCACAATCAACAAGCTTGTTGAGCAGTGAATCGATATCCTTGGGAACGCAGTTCATTACCTTCACATCACCGCCCGTGATGGCTCCGGCAATCAGAAGGGTGCCTGCTTCGATGCGATCGGGAATGACCCTGTGCCTAGCAGGCTTTAATTCATCAACGCCTTCGATGGTGATGACACTGCTGCCTTCACCTTCGATCTTTGCACCCATGGAACGCAGGCAGTTGGCGAGGTCGACGATTTCTGGCTCCTTGGCCACGTTTTCCAGGATGGTGGTGCCGTGGGCGAGGCTGGCCGCCATCATGATGTTTTCGGTACCACCGACGGTGGCAAAATCAAACACGATGCGGTCACCTTCCAGCCTGTCGGCCCTGGCAATGACATAGCCGTTTTCGATTTCGATCTCAGCACCCAGCTGGCGCAGTGGATCAATGTGAAGATTGATCGGCCGGGAACCGATCGCACAACCACCCGGCAGGCTCACTTTTGCCTCGCCATACCGGGTGAGCAAGGGGCCGAGACAGAGGATGCTTGCGCGCATTTTCCGAACGATGTCATAGGGGGCAATAATATTTTCCGGCCGTTTTACGATGACCGTCATGCGCGTGCCTTCATGCGCGGTTTCGCAATTCAGTTCATTCAACAGCATTTCTGTCGAGTCGATATCCCTTAGCCGGGGAACATTGTCAAAAATGTGTTCGCCTTCCGCCAGTAATGAGGCGAAAAGCAGGGGCAGGGCTGCATTCTTGGCGCCGCTGGTTGCAACACTGCCGCTTAGCGGCGTACCGCCCTTTATGATCATAACGTCCATCTTTTTATCCTTTTACGGTATCCAGCAGTTCAATCCAGTGTAAAACCGGCACCTTTGCATCTTTGCGCAGGTGAAGTTGACACCCCACATTCGCTGTCGCGATGACATCAGGCCTGTTCGCTTGCAAACTTGCCAGTTTATCTGCTTTCAACCGCCCTGATAAGCCCGGTTGCAACAGCGAGTAGGTCCCTGCTGAACCGCAACAAAGATGGCTGTCGGCTACCGGTAGCAGTGTAAAACCACTTCGTTGAAGCAGCGTTTCGACCCGGCCGGTGATTTTTTGTCCATGTTGCAGGGTACAGGGGCTATGAAAAGCGACCTTATTATCCTTGCGCTGTTCCGCTGACGGTGGTGATTTCATTATCTCGGCCTCGATGACTTCCGATATATCCAGTGCCAGGCTGGCCACGTGCCGCGCTTTTTCTGCATATTGCGGATCGTCCGCCAACAGTTCACCATAGTCCTTAACCGTCACCCCGCAACCCGAAGCGGTTGAGATAATTGCTTCGACGCCAGCTTCTATTTCCGGCCACCAGGTATCAATCCTCTGCCTGATATCCTGCAGACCTCTTTTACGCTCGGAAGTATGTAAGCGCAGTGCGCCGCAACATCCGCTCCTCGCTTCCGCAACCAGCGTGACGCCAAGGCGGTCCAGCACCCTTGCAGCGGCGGCATTTGTCTCTGGTGTAAGGCTTGACTGGGCACAGCCTTCCAACAGCAACATTCGTCGTGGATGTGCAGAGTCGGGGCGCCGCAGGTTTTTGCCCGGCAATGGTAACTGGCTGGAAAGGCGGTCCGGCAGCAGTTTGCGCAATGGCCGTGCCAGCGTAACAGCGAATTTCACCGTGCCGCTGCGCGGTATGAAAGTGGTTATTATTTTGCGCTTCAGCCAGTCGCCGCCAGTTCGGGGCTGCTGCTGTTCCAGCATCTGCCGGCCGGTTTCGAGTAATCGGCTGTAGGGAACACCTGACGGGCAGGTGGTCTCACATGCCCTGCACAGCAGGCAGCGATCCAGGTGTGCTCGGCTCTGCTTGTTCGCCGGTTGGCCTTCAAGAAGTTGCGTTACCAGGTAAATCCGGCCGCGTGGACCGTCGGACTCATGGCCCAGCAGCTGATAGGTGGGGCAGGTTGCATTGCAAAAGCCGCAGTGGACGCACTTGCGCACGATAGCCTCGGCTTCTTGCGCCCAGCCCTCGTTTGCAATTTTCTTATCGAGATGTATCTCCATCGCTTTACAGTTCGGGATACAGGCGGCCAGGATTCAAAATGGCGGCGGGATCCAGCGCGTGCTTGAAACGCTGGTTCAGGGCCGCGACCCCGTTATCCAGTGGGTGAAATGTCTCGACCGCCGGGTCGTCACTGAAGCATTCCGCATAACCACCCAGTTCAGCGGCAAGAGAACGTATCGTTGCAGGCGGTTCATCGCTCTTCAACCAGCGTTGTGCGCCGCCCCAGTCGATCAACTGAACCCCGTTTTTACCGATTGATACGCTCATTGGTGCGACACAGACACGCCATAAACGCCCGGAAGCCCGGAAAAAATCCAGCTTGAAGTTGTTGAGATCCCGCCAGTAACCGGTCCCGTCAATCCACTGTCCGCCAATGAACGTGTGTGCGTGTTCAATACCCGCTTCGGATCCGGACAAGCGGATGCGGATATACCGGCCATCCCAGCAAGCTGCGCTGATTGCTTGTGTCTCTCTGGGCCACCGGTTCATTTTTTTCAAGGCGTTGTGTTCGTTGTCTTCTTCATGCAGTACGGTTCGCTCGACCTCGGGCAACGCAGAAACCCTCAATGCGATACTGAGAAGCACGCCGAGAGTGCCCATCGAGCGCGCCATTGGCCGAAACAAATCAAAACCGGCGACGTTTTTCATGACTTTTCCGCCAGCCGTAATGCTTTCTCCCCTGCCATTGACAAAAGTGACGCCGAGCATGAAATCACGGACCGCGCCCGCGTAAGCTCGCCGCGGTCCCGCAAGACCCGCAGCCACGGCTCCGCCGATAGTTGCCCCATCATCGATAAAAGGCGGTTCGAAACCGAGCATTTGCCGGTGATCGTATAAAAGTTGTTCAATATCACGCAATGGCGTGCCGGCGCGGGCGAGGAGAACCAGTTCAGCCGGATCGTATTCGATAATGCCATTGTGCCCGGTCACGTCGAGGGTCTCGCGGTTTTCCGGCGGCCTGTTTAAAAAAAGCTTGGTTCCGGCACCTGCTATGTTGATCGGTGTCTGGGCATCATACGAAGCCTTCACCGATGCGCCTATTTCACGGGCCAGGCAGGGCATCAGAAACGCTCCAGTCCGGGATGCGGAAGGTTGCCGTGGTGTACGTGCATCGCATTGAACTCTGCGCAGCGCGCCAGTGTTGGTACGGCCTTGTCAGGGTTTAACAGGCCATCCGGGTCAAAGGCCTTGCGAACTTCCAGAAACTGGGAAAGCGATGCCTTATCAAACTGCACGCACATTCGGTCGATCTTCTCGACACCTACACCGTGTTCACCGGTGATTGTGCCGCCAACCGCCACGCACAGGTCGAGTATCTCCGCACCGAACGCCTCGGCCCTCTCAAACTCATCCGGCTGGTTTGCATCGTACAGGATCAGCGGGTGCAAGTTGCCGTCGCCCGCATGAAAAACATTGGCAACCCTCAAACCGTATTTTTCAGACATACGGGATATCCGCATTAACACCTTACCCAGTTCCTTGCGCGGTATGGTGCCGTCCATGCAGTAGTAATCCGGAGATATGCGGCCCATGGCCGGAAACGCATTTTTACGACCGGACCAGAAACGCACACGATCATTTTCATCACTGGCGAGATGAATTTCTGTCGCTCCGGATTCGGCCAGGAGCTTTTTGACCCTGTCGATCTGGCTTATTACATCTTCCTCGGTGCCGTCGAGTTCACACAATAGTATGGCTTCTGCTTCGGTGGGATAACCGGCCCTGACAAAATCCTCGGCCGCCCGGATTGCGGACTTGTCCATCATCTCAAATCCGCCCGGCGTAATGCCCGCAGCAATCACGGAAGCCACCGCATTACCCGCTTTTTCGACATCATCAAATGCCGCCATCAGCACCCGCGCCACGCTTGGCCGTGGCAACAGGCGTACGAGTACTTCTACGGCGATGCCCAGCATACCTTCAGAACCCGTCAACAGCGCAAGCAGGTCATAACCCGGCGCGTCAAGGGCTGTGCTGCCCAGGCATATGAGTTCACCTTCTATGGTCACCATTTTGACCTGCAGGATGTTGTGTACCGTCAGGCCGTATTTGAGGCAGTGCACACCGCCGGCATTTTCAGCAACATTGCCACCGATGGTGCAGGCGATCTGGGAGGAGGGGTCAGGTGCATAGTACAGACCAAGGTGCTGCACGGCTTCGGAAATTTGCAGGTTGCGCACACCAGCCTCGACAAGCGCGGTGCGGTTGTCCGCATCGATCTGCAAAATCCGCTTGAGCCTGGCGAGCGACAGCACCACGCCGTTTTTATGTGGCATGGCTCCGCCGGAGAGACTGGTGCCGGCGCCACGTGGCACGATCGGTGTGCCGGTCTGCCGGCAGACTCTCATGACCGCCTGCACCTCCTCGACCGTTTCCGGCAATACCACGACGCGCGGTATTTGCCGGTAGGCGCTGAGCCCGTCGCACTCGTAGGGTTTCATCGAGACCGGATCGGCGACGATGCCGGAATCCGGCAGCACCGATCGGAGCAGGGTAACAAGAGGATCTTTGTCGGTTTGTGCTCGGGACATGGTTGTCTCTGGTGAACCGGGTGCAATTGTTTAAAACTCGGAGTATCTTATTTTACTTGAAAATGAACCGTAGGGGCGCGGCCAATGCTCGAATTACGACGCAAATCTTGAAATGGTTTTATGCTGGTGTGCGGGTTATGGGCTTTGTATGCTTATACCAGCCAAATGTTTTGCTGTATTACACTAGGATAAAAGATACCCAATGCCACGGTTATAAAAGGAAAGGTCATGGCGCATACATTAGAAGATTCACCAGACAGGTCAGGTGAAAATTACACAACCAGGGGAACCATTAAAACCAGGGTGTATGAAAAGGAACTTGCACGATTGCAGGTCGAGCTCGTAAAGCTGCAGATGTGGATAAAGCACAGGGGCCTGAAAATAGTCGTTATATTTGAAGGCCGTGATGCCGCCGGTAAAGGCGGCACCATCAAGAGGATCACCGCACCACTCAACCCGCGAACCTGCAGGGTGGCTGCCTTGCCGGCACCGACGGAAAGACAGAAGACACAATGGTATTTCCAGCGTTACGCCGCCCATCTGCCGGCCGCCGGAGAAATGGTCATCATGGACCGCAGCTGGTATAACCGCGCCGGTGTCGAAAAAGTCATGGGGTTTTGTACCGAACATGAATACGAAGAGTTCATGCGTTCCTGCCCCGAATTTGAACGCATGCTCGTGCGTAGCGGTATCCTCCTGATTAAATACTGGTTTTCCGTGAGCGACAAGGAACAGGAAAGACGTTTTCAACTGCGTCTGACCAACCTGACAAAACGCTGGAAACTCAGCCCCATGGATCTCGAATCCAGGAAAAAATGGCTTGAATATTCAATCGCGAAAGACCAGATGTTTGCACATACCGATATCAAGCAGGCGCCCTGGTACGTGGTTAACTCCGATGTTAAAAAACATGCGCGGCTGAATTGCATTTCACATTTACTCAGCCTGGTTGATTACCAGGATCTGACGCCCCGGCATATCGAATTGACAGAAAGGCCCAGTCCGAAGTTTGGTTATGTCAGGCCGCCGATGGAAGACCAGGAGTTCGTACCGGAAATCTGGTAATGCGACGGGTACTGGTTATACGTATCGGTCGACTGGGCGACACCATTCTCGCTACACCGGTGATCGAGGCCCTGCAACAGGCCCATGGTCCTGACGTTTCGATTGATTTCGTGACCGGCGCCGGTGCTTCCGCCGCAATCCTCAAAATGGATAAGCGGGTTAACCGGGTGTTTCCTGTCGCGCACCGCAGTGCGCCATGGCGGCTTGAGCGCACAAAACGGGCGCTTCAAAGCCACTCGCGTGAGAGCCCCTATGATCTCGTGATCAACCTAGAGTGTGGTACACAATGCGATGACTTTATCAGGTTTGTGCATTGCCATGAGTTTTGCGGTCGTCCCTTGCAGCAGCCGCAGCACCAGCCTGACAGGCATTGCGTGGACACGGAGAAGGGTATTTATGCAGAGTTGCTGGGGTCTCGGGTCATCGCTTCGGCAGAGACCTCACTGCAATTGCAGCTGGACCCGCAACCGTTGCCGGCGCCTGCCGGGTCCGACTATGTCGTCATCAATCCGGGTTTCTCAGGTATTCAAAGGCAAGGCTACCGGAGTCACCGCGGCTGGCCGGTCATGCACTGGCAAAGTCTTGTTGAGCAACTCACTGCATCCGCCGGTTTGTCGATACTGGTCAACGGTACGACCGATGAGCAGCAATACTTTGCCTCCCTGCTACAGAATGCGGGTGTTTATTCGCTGTTTGGCAGTTCATTTCAGACATTGGCGACGGCGTTGTTGAATGCAAGGGCCCTTGTCACCGTGGATACCGGCACCATGCATCTCGCCATGGCGCTGGGTACACCCGTAGTGGCGCTGTTTGGCCCTACCAACCCTGCGCTTACCGGGCCGTATTCCAGCACGTTACCGCACGAGGTGTTGATCAGCGGTGTGGATTGCCAGCCGTGCGTGAAGACACCGTTGCAGAAGAAGTGCACTTTTAACCGGTGCATGTCCGGGCTTTTACCCGGCCAGGTATACGAGGCCTGCCAACGACTGGTTATCGAAAATAAATAATTCTAAATATCAGTAATTTACCATTTATTTCTAACTTTATACTTTATATCATTGTCCGGGTCTATCTGCTTCTTTACCGCCCTGGCCTGGTTCTTGCCAAGCAATATTTTGACCTGGTAGTAACTTTCTTTAGCGAGTATTGAGCGTTCTGATTTCAGCCAGTTTTGCTGGTAGAGCTTCTTGAGGGCGGCAACCGCATCCGGTGAGCGTTCGATGATCTGCCCGGCAAAGCGTTTTGCACCCTGCAGCG
>Ga0316201_10002264_pt1 | contig 13600 bp, 11 predicted proteins | sample CS6wburrow_MG_FD_204516 | JGI IMG/M metagenome (GOLD analysis project Ga0316201, IMG submission 204516) | Coastal sediment microbial communities from Delaware Bay, Delaware, United States - CS-6 worm burrow | ecosystem: Environmental > Aquatic > Marine > Coastal > Sediment | place: USA... | reverse complement strand
CATCACTGGTTCCGCATAAAAAGAATTTAGCAAGGGTACTACCATCATTAGGGCAAACCACTTCCTCATTGGCCCCCTGAATAATAGTCATGAACATAGGAGCGTTCAAATAGGATTCGGTTATTGATGGACTTTGTATATTGTGATCAACTGCAAAATCTGCAGCATCAGATAAAGAATTATCCTCATCGTCTGCAGTTGTTAATTCCGAGATAAGCTCATAAACTTTGGTGTTCGCAATAGCCGAAGTACCCGCAATAGATAGTGCGAGCAATAGCACGGCATACACAAGTTGCCTTGAGTTTTTTTGGAGCATAGGTTAATTCGTGTTATGGCAAGAATATGCGTGATTTGGGATCAGTATATTCTACAGCGTAATTATTTAAACTTATAATTTCTCTTTATCTTTAGGCATTCTATTGCCTACTTATTATTAATTTTTAACGCTCAATTATGAAAAATAGTATCAAAGCCCTTTGTTTATTCGTTGTAATGACAAATTTATCCTGTGCACAGAAGACAGATAATGAAGTAAATACCCCCAGTGAAATCAATTTTAACGCAGAGTTAATTGTTGATGGTCTGGATATTCCCTGGGGTATGGTGTTTCTTCCTGATGGGAGTATGTTAATTTCTGAAAAATCAGGCGAAATCATTCTCTTTAAAGATGGACAAAAATCAACTATAAATAATGGCCCCGAAGTATATAATAGAGGGCAAGGCGGTTTATTGGATATGGAACTTCACCCTGATTATAAAAATACCGGATGGATTTACTTTTCATTTGCCTCTGAAGAAGGAGAAGAGAAGGGTGGAAATACTGCCATCATGCGTGCCAAATTAAATGGCAGTTCATTAACGGATAAAGAAATACTATACAAAGCTTCACCTAATACTACAAAAGGTCAACATTTTGGATCCAGAATGGAATTTGACAATGAGGGTTACTTGTACTTCTCCATAGGGGAACGTGGGGAACGCGATATAAATCCACAAGATATTACACTAGACGGTGGGAAGATTTACAGAATTCATGATGATGGAAGAATTCCTGAAGACAACCCTTTTGTAAATGAACCAAATGCCAAAAAAGCCATTTATACTTATGGAAACAGAAACCCTCAGGGCATGGTCAAACACCCGGAAACAGGAGCAATATGGATCCATGAACATGGCCCACAGGGAGGAGACGAAATAAATATTGTGCAAAAAGGAGCGAACTACGGCTGGCCGGTAATTACTTACGGCATAAATTATAGTGGTACCCCAATAACTGATATAACTGAAAAGGAAGGTATGGAACAACCCATTCATTATTGGGTTCCTTCCATTGCGCCAAGTGGAATGACATTTGTGACTTCGGATAAGTATCCGGCCTGGAAAGGAAATTTACTAGTTGGTTCTCTCGTATTTCAGTATCTGGAACGGCTGGAATTAAATGGAAATGAAGTTACTTACCGCGAGAAACTTATGGAAGACATAGGTAGGGTCAGGAACGTTCGCCAGGGCCCGGATGGTTTTATCTATGTTGCGGTAGAAGGAAAAGGTATTTACAGATTGGTTCCTCTATAATAATATTGAGTACAGCCTCACTTAAATCGGCATTTCTTTAATTTATTATCCCATGAAGTTTTTAGTAAGCAGTTATCTCCTGATCGTTTCATGCCTGGCTTATTTTATGATGCAGGACAAAGAATTGAAAGAGAGCATGCAAAGAGGTAAAGAAATCTACACGGATTTCTGCATTACCTGTCATTTAGCAAACGGAGAAGGTGTGGAGTATACATATCCACCTTTGGCTAAATCAGATTATTTAATAAAGAACAGGGAAGCCAGCATCAAAGGAGTAAAGTATGGTCAACGGGGTCCACTCATAGTTAATGGTGTTACCTATGACAATACAATGATGCCTTTGGGGCTGGAAAATGAAGAAATAGTAGATGTAATGAACTACGTACTTAATTCCTTTGGGAATTCAGGTGCCAAAATGGTTACTCTTGAAGAGGTAAATACTATTCTAAAATAACTTTATTTTTTAAGGGCATCAAGTGCTTTTTTAACTGATCCATATTGGCTGAGTACCTTTTGTGCCTCTTCATAATTCAAGTTCAGACCCTCCATGAGATAACGGGTACCCCTGTCCACTAATTTATTATTGCTGAGCTGCATATTTACCATTTTATTGCCTTTTACCCTGCCTACTCTGATCATTAATGCCGTACTAATCATGTTTAGTGCAAGTTTCTGTGAAGTGCCGCTTTTCATACGGGTACTCCCGGTAACAAATTCGGGTCCTACGTTAATTTCTATAGGAATATCGGATAAAGTGGCTAATGGTGATCCCGGATTATTGGTAATGCCGGCTGTCAATATTCCGTGTTTTTTTGCATCTGTAATGCCTCCAAGTACATAAGGTGTTGTGCCGGAAGCTGCAATTCCAACGAGAACGTCTTTTTCGGAAATATCATAGGATTTCAGGTCTATCCAGGCTTGTTTAGTATTGTCCTCGGCAAATTCTACCGCTTTTCTAATGGCAGAATCTCCACCTGCAATTAAACCTATTACCCTATCCTGAGGCATCCCATAAGTTGGAGGGATTTCTGAAGCATCTAAAATACCTAATCGTCCACTAGTGCCAGCTCCTATGTAAAATAATCGTCCATCCTCATAAAATCTTTCTTCCAGGGCATCGACAAGTTTGGAGAGCTGCGGAATTACTTTTTGTACTGCCTCCGCCACTTTCTGGTCTTCTTTATTGATGTTCTCCAGGATAGAACGGGTACTCATAAATTCCAAATCTGTATACTCTGAGGGGGTTTCTGTAATTTTAATATAATCTGACATATTAGAGAAGATGAATATCCTGGTTTCTGTATAAGTTAAGAAGATTATTGTCTGGTGCTAATTCGGTAATCATTGTGTTGATGGAATTAATATCACAGGTTTTATATTGATGTTGTGAATTAAGCTTTTCAGATATGCACAAAAGTACCGTTTTTTTAGACGCATCGACAACGGCCTTCTTAACCTGAACAATCTCCCAATCGAACTCGGTCAACCCGTGAATGGCATCGACGTATCCGGTTCCTATAAAGCTATAATCAAATCTGATCTCTGCTAATTGGTGAACGGTGTAGGCACCAATAGACATTTGAGCATCTCTTGAAATCTCTCCTCCAATAAAAATGACTTTAATATCAGGGTTGGAAAGTAACTGCCATGCCACCGGGAGGCTTAATGTAAAGCAAGTAAGCTTAAGTCGTGGAGGAATTAAACGAACAAGTTCAAGACATGTAGTACCACCATCAATGAAAAGAACGCTTCCCGCGCGGATAAGAGTGATTGCTTTTTTAGCAATAGTTATCTTTTGATCAAGCGCATAAATATTTGCATTACTACTGGCCAGACCCGTAAATCCAAGAGATATTGCCCCACCATGCACTTTCCGCAATTTATTTAGTGCATCGAGTTCCTTTACATCTCTCCTTGCGGTATCTATAGAAACATTCAATTTTTCTGCTAAATCCGTTAATAATACGCGATTGTGAAGCTCTACTTCATTTAATATAGCCAGTTGACGCTCTTCTTTTAACATAAATTAAATACAATTAATTATCGTCACAAAGATACTAAAATATTTCAGCTTGCTGTTTTTTACTGTTTTATTAGTTAATATTTTAATTAATTGCAATTATCTGCAATATTTAATGCACAAAACAGCAATTTTGGATTTATTTATATATCTTTGCACTTAAGAATCAAAAAATACAAGTAGCTAAGATGGCAGAAACACTCACAAAACCAAGTGCAATGAGCTTTCCAACTGACGAAGAGTCCCGGAAATTTGAAAGAATTAACACCGTTATACACGATAGTTCAGAGCAGGCATCATTTTATGTTGCTAATGAGATTGCAGATCTAATCAGACAGCGACAAAAGCTGGGAAAAAATGTAGTATTGGGATTGGCAACTGGTTCCACTCCTACAAAGATGTATGAATTCCTTGTAAAATTTCATCAAGAAGAGGGACTGAGTTTTAAAAATGTAATCACATTCAATCTGGATGAATACTTTCCGATGGAATCCGATTCCATTCATAGTTACGTTCGTTTTATGAACGAGCATTTATTTGATCATATTGATATTAAAAAAAGTAATATCAATATCCCCGATGGTACATTGGACAAAGAAGATGTTCGGGAATTCTGCATTAATTATGAGAAAAAAATTATTGATGCGGGTGGTATAGACATTCAAATTCTTGGAATAGGACGCACCGGGCATATAGGTTTTAATGAACCCGGGTCTTCACTTACCAGTAAAACCAGAATAGTAAGACTTGACAGAGTTACGCGATTAGATGCAGCCAGTGATTTTTTCGGTTTGGAAAATGTGCCTACTAAAGCAATCACCATGGGCGTTGGCTCAATTATGGCTGCAAAACGAATTATCCTGATGGCTTGGGGAGAAGGAAAAGCAGATGTAATAAGGCAAGCTGTTGAGGGACCAATAAGGGAATCCGTTCCGGCTACTTTTCTTCAGCAACATGACGCATGTGATTTTATAGTAGACCATGCTGCAGCTTCCTCGCTTACAAGAGTTAGCACTCCATGGCTGGTAAGCGAATGCGATTGGAATGACAAGCTAATTAAGGGGGCAACTATCTGGCTTTCTGAAAAACTCAATAAGGCAATCCTCAAATTAACCAATGAAGACTATAACGAGTATGGAATGGGAAACTTAATTGCTGAAATTGGGTCTGCAGAACAAATTAATCTTAGGGTTTTTAATTATTTGCAGCGAACGATTACGGGTTGGCCTGGTGGTAAACCAAATGCCGATGATAGTCAAAGACCGGAAAGAAAAGATCCTTACCCAAAGACTTCCCTTATTTTTAGTCCCCATCCTGATGATGATGTCATTTCCATGGGAGGTACACTTTTAAGATTGGTGGATCAAGGCCATGAAGTTCATGTGGCCTACCAAACTTCTGGTAATATTGCAGTTTTTGATGATGAAGTAATTCGTTTTCTCGATTTCGCAATGGATGTACAAGAAAATAATGTAGTACTTTCAGAACAAGTTAAAGAAGTACGGGAGTTTCTTAAAAACAAGAAACCAGGACAAGTAGACAGTCCGGAAATTCAAAAATTTAAGGGGCTTATCAGGAAGGGAGAAGCGCTGGCTGCATGCAGGTATTGTGGTGTAGATGAAAAGAATGCCCACTTCCAAAACCTTCCTTTTTATGAAACCGGAACTGTTAAAAAGAAACCTTTTTCAGAAGAAGATGTTCAGATTACATATGATCTCCTCAACAAGGTAAAACCTCATCAAATATTTGCTGCAGGTGATCTCTCAGATCCACATGGCACCCACCGCGTTTGTCTTCAGATTATTTACAGTGCAATAGACAGGTTGGTGCGAGAAGGATCGGACTGGATTAATGATTGTTATGTTTGGCTTTACAGGGGTGCATGGCAGGAATGGGATATTGCAGATATGGAGATGACAATTCCAATTGGCCCAATGGATATGGAACGTAAAAAGAGTGCTATTTTTAAGCATCAATCACAAAAAGACAGTGCTATGTTCCCCGGAAATGATCAACGTGAATTCTGGCAAAGAGCAGAACAGCGTAATACAGAAACTGCTGAAAAGTACAATGCACTGGGGATGGCAGAATATGAAGCCATGGAAGGATTTGTTCGCTATAAATTTAATTAATAATATTAGGCTTAATCAACCCTGCTTCTTCAAATCAAACATAGAAAAGGCAGGGGATTAAACGCAATTGATGCTAAAAAAAATTGGGGTACTCTTCTTAATCTTACTGTCGTCCTGCAGCCTGATTAAAAACAAAAATGCAATCCCCAAAACGGAATTTCGCGGAGTTTGGATTGCCACTGTGGTGAATATTGACTGGCCGCAAAGAGGGGGTGATCCCTGGGAAAAACAAAAAGAAGAATACCTGCGCATTCTAAATTTTTACAAAGACCTTAATTTTAATGCCGTTGTCTTACAAATACGCACTGCAGGTGACGCTTTTTATAATTCTAATCTTTCACCATGGTCGCGCTATTTAAGCGGTGCCGAAGGTGAGGCTCCGGAAACAGATCAAAATCCTCTGAAATGGCTTATTAGAGAAGCCCATATTCGAGGTTTTGAATTTCACGCCTGGCTTAATCCATACAGAGCAACATTCGATCTTAATACCGATGTGCTTTCAGAATCTCACGATTACTTTAAGCATCCGGATTGGATGATTAAATATGGTAAAAAATATTATTATGACCCGGGAATACCTGAGGTACAGAATCATATGGTTTCTATTATCGAAGAAGTGGTCACTCAATACGATATAGATGCCATTCATTTTGATGATTATTTCTATCCTTATACCATTAAAGGGGAAGTTTTTAATGATTCGACAAGTTTTTTATCGTACAACACGACAAAATTATCCCTGGAGAATTGGCGAAGAAGCAACATTGACACTCTGGTAAAGAAGACTCATCTGGCAATAAAGCAACAAAAACCCTGGGTACAATTTGGCATAAGTCCTTTTGGTGTTTGGAAGAACAAAACTACCGACCCAAGAGGATCAGACACAAAAGCTGGCCAAACAACCTATGAAGATCTCTATGCAGATCCACTTTTATGGATGGAGAATGGGTGGATAGATTATTTAGTACCCCAAATTTATTGGAGCTTAAAGTTACAGGTAGCCTCCCATCGAGTACTCATTGATTGGTGGGCAGATAATTATAAGAATTCTAATTTATACATTGGCAACGGTGCTTATAAAGTTAGAAATAACAGCGATAAGGCCTGGAATAAAAAGAAAGAATTACCAAAACAATTGCGGTTGGCAAGACAAAACCATGCTGTTCAGGGCAATGTCTTTTTTAGTGCAAGATCACTTATGTCAGAGAACGAGGATGTTGTAAAATATATAAAAAAGGAATTGTACTCCTATCCTTCCCTAACTCCCGTTTCACCATTAATTTCGCTGGAAGACCAACCCTTACCGGTATTGGTAAATATTCTTGATAAAGACAACTATCTTAATTTTACTTTTAAATTCCCGGATAGTCAAATTATCCGACTTGCAAACATTTATACTATAAAAAATCCTAAAAAACCACCACTCTGCACCCCTTCAGATATTATCGGACAAATATTCATAGATAACAGTAACTCCTTTAACGTAGGTAAAGGCCTAATTGACCAAAGAAAACATATCGCTGTAACTTTTACAGATAAGTATAGAAAAGAAACCAAGCCAATTGTTATACATTTAAACGAAATAAACCAACATGATACAAAAAAATAAACACGCCTGGATATGGATACCAGTGCTCTACTTTACACAAGGCCTCCCTTTTGTTTTAGTTGTTACTGTATCCGTTATTATGTACAAGAAACTAGGCATAAGTAATGCGGATATTGGTTTGTATACAAGTTGGCTATATCTTCCATGGGTCATAAAACCGCTGTGGAGTCCTTATGTAGACATTTTAAGCACAAAGAGAAATTGGTTTTTATTTACACAACTTCTCGTTGCCCTTGCGCTTCTAGGAGTAGGATTATTTTTGCCTACCAACATATTCTTTGTAACAACTTTGGCCTGTTTCTGGATGGCAGCTTTTGCCTCTGCCACCAATGATGTTGCTTCAGATGGTTATTATATGATTGGCTTAACACAGGATAGACAATCTTTCTTCGTTGGTATTCGGAGTACTTTCTACAAGCTGGCAAATGTTACAGGGCAAGGATTATTAGTAATTCTCGCAGGGTTTTTGGAAAATTACTACGGGGATAATACAAAGGCATGGTCCATCACAATGATAAGTGCCGCACTACTAATGTTTGGTTTAACACTAATCAATTTTTTTGTGACCCCAAAATTTGAGTCTTCTGAAGCAATTGAGAAGCAGAAACCAGCTGGCTTTTTTGAAGTATTTTCCACATTTTTCAACAAAAAAGGCATGGGTATCGCCTTAGCGTTCGTTCTCTTTTTCCGATTGGGAGAATCACAATTAGTAAAAATGTCAGCCCCTTTTTTCCTTGATTCCACAGATAAGGGTGGTTTGGGCTATACCACCTCTGAAGTTGGTTACATATATGGAACAATAGGGGTTATAATGCTTACTATAGGAGGAATTTTAGGTGGGATATTGATTTCCAAAGATGGCTTAAAAAAATGGATGCTGCCCATGGTACTTTCAATAAATGTTCCCAATGCTTTTTACGCTTTCCTGGCAATAACAAATACTACAAATAAGTTCGCGGTAATAACCACAGTGGTTTTGGAACAGTTCGGTTATGGTTTTGGAATTGCAGGTTTCATGGTTTATCTTATTTATATCGCTGAAGGGGCCTCCAAAACTTCCCATTATGCTCTTGCTACAGGGTTTATGGCCCTGGGTATGATGCTACCCGGACTGGTTAGCGGGTATATTCAGGAATGGCTGGGCTATGATGGTTTCTTTATTTGGGTAGTGATTGGGGCGCTTCCAGCAATATTTATTTTAAAATACTTAAAATATCCGGCAGATTATGGGAAAAAAGGAGCGAATTCAAAAGCTTAATCTTATAGATTATCCAACAGCTGTAAAATCACTTTCCCTAAAGGAAAAAGTCGGACAGTTTTTTATGCCTGCTGCGTTTATCAATGACAGTGAAGAAGAAATACAAAAGCTGCAAGAGTTAATAACAAAGTACAATATTGGAGGACTTTGTTTTTTTCACTCCAGGGCCAGTGCTGCTACAAATTATGAAGGAAAGAAACACGTAGTTTACAATAAGGATAGTTATAGAATTCTGAAAAACCTTATTAAACGTTACCAGCAAGTTGCCAAATATCCATTATTAATTAGCATTGACGCAGAATGGGGATTAGCGATGCGAGTTGAAAACACTCCACAATACCCATATGCCATAACTTTGGGTGCCTTGAACAATCATGACGAAGTGATCACAGAAGTGGGCAAGAACATTGCTAATGACTGTAAGCAGGCAGGAGTACATTGGAACTTTACCCCGGTAGCCGACATTAATAGTAATCCTGAAAACCCGGTAATAGGCTATAGATCATTTGGAAGTGATAAGCACAATGTAGCCCGAAAATCTCTTGCTTTTGCCAGAGGACTGCAAAGTAAAGGAATACTTACCAGTGCGAAACACTTTCCGGGACATGGCGACACAGCTACAGATTCTCATCTCGGACTTCCTTTGATCAATAAATCCAAAGAAGAACTCCTTGATAATGAGCTGTATCCGTTTAAACACTTAATACAAAACGGGATTGATTCAATAATGGTAGGTCATCTTGCAGTACCCTCACTTGCAGGTGGTTCAATGGAGCCTTCTTCCATTTCAAAGAAAATTATTAAAGAGTTTTTGCGAGAAGAAATGGGCTTTCAGGGAGTGGTGGTTTCCGATGCACTGAATATGCATGCGGTTTCCAAAATGTTCTCCAATAAGGGTGATCTAGAATGGGCGGCATTTGATGCCGGTAATGATATTTTATGCTTTACTGAGCACATATATGAAGGTGTTAAAGCGATACAATTAAATGCAACGAACAATCAGATTGAAGAGGCATTTAAACGTGTTTGGGAGTTAAAGGAGAAAGCCATTAATTCAGAAGTTGAAATCCCAAATGAGTTGAGTAACCCCGATATTTTAAACATGGAAATTGCAAAAAACTGCATAACGATTTGCGGTGGAAACAAAAGTGATATCATTGCATTGAGGGATAAGGGCTTCTTGAGCATATCGAACATTCAAAATACTGATAATTTATTTATCACATTACTTAATGAGCATTTGAACTTTAAGAGTATTACACTTAATGAAGAATCTAAGAAAAGTGGTATTGCCAGGGAGGAAAATATACTGCTTTCTTTATTCCCGCCACAAGTGAAACCAACTGATAATTTTGGTTTTACCAAGACTGAAATTCAGCTTATCAACGAACTAATAAGTTCTAAAAATGTCGTGCTTTATCTTTTTGGGAATCCTTATGCATTAAGGCTTTTTGATTATAAAAATACCAGTGCGATTGTTTTGGTTTATCAGGAACTTAGAGAATTCCAGGAAGTAGCAGTAGAAAATTTTCTTGGTAGGCTCATTGGAAAAGGCAAATTACCTGTAGTTTTATAGGATCTCAATACACCTCAGAGTTAGAGCTATTAAATTCAAATAAAAAGCCCCATACATTTAGCAATATATGGGGTTATAATTATATAAAAGGCCTAACTCCTTATAGTTCCTTTATTTTAATATTTCTGAACCAAACATCATCCCCATGATCCTGAAGTCCAATATAACCTTTAGCAGGAACATCAGCCCACTCCGGATTTAAACTTGGGAACTTACTGCCTGCCACTAATTCATTCCATTCTGGTGTCCAAAGGTGGTATTCCACAACATTTTCACCGTTTTGGTTATGAACTACTGTGCCTTTATATACGGTAAGTTCAATTTTATTCCATTCTCCTACAGGTTTAGCATTTTGAGGTTTTGCTGGTATCAAATCATACAACGAACCAGCCATACGATTACCATCTTTACCTAATTTGGCATCAGGGTGCTTCTCATTATCTAATATTTGCATTTCGGGAGCAGTTTTCCAGATGTAATCCAACTTTTCTTCCCCTAGGTAAAAGATGCCAGAATTTCCACCTTCAGAAATTTTCCACTCTAAGCTCAGGGTGAAATTCTGAAATTGTTTATCGAAGATTATATCCCCTCCGTCTTTTGAACCTGCTTCTCCTCTACCTGAGCCAATCATATGCAAGGTTCCGTCAACAATTTCCCACCCTGCAGGAAAATTCTCTTTTTTGTAGCCTCTCCAACCTTCTGAAGTTTTTCCATCAAAAAGCATTACCCAGCCATCAGCCTGCTCTTCCGCAGTAAGTTCATTCATTGGGGCTTCTTGTGTTTCCGGCACCATTTCAGCTTCTGTCGCTGCTTCCTCTTTTTGATCTGCCTTTTTGTCCTTACAACTTGATAATACTGGAATCAAAATCAAGCTAAACATCACAACTATACTAATTTTTCTCATTTGTTTCTTCTTTTTTGATATTTATGGGTAGAATCAGCCTAATCAGCCAGTTCTAGTAATCTTTATTTTATGTCAAAATTCATTATCAAATCAATGACCTACGCAGGCATATCAGGTAATGACCAACCATCTCTATATGTGTGCTTGATCAATTCTTTGGAATATGCTATTGCATTCATTGGCTCGGTCCAATCTTTGTTAAAGGTTGGGTGTCCGTCATGAATCTCGAATCCATCCTTTATTACCGTCCTAATTTCCTCATTAGCACCAATATTTGTGAATTCCATTTTCTCACCATCCCATTCTAATACTTTGTTCAAGGCCTGCAAGCGAACAGCAAGTACGCCCATAACAACCATTTCATTAAATGGTCCGGCTTCAGCAAAATCTGAAGTACATGGCTTTCTATTTTCTGCACTTTCTTTACATGCCCTTACCCAATCCATTTCATGAGCTCCCTTATTCCATGCAAGTCCTAATTCATCCTCAACTCTTCGCTCTGTTTTGGGAACATTGATCTTCTTACCAGATAATAATTCTGGTTCAACACCATAACAACCTACATGAAGAATATCTTTTGTTCCATAGAAGTAGGTTCCTCCCCCACTCTTGTTCGGATTTTTACCTGAGGGCCAATTATCAGGTAATTCCGGTTTAATTCCACCATCATACCAATGAACATCCACCTCTGGCAATTTCATGCTACCATGTTTTCCTCTCGCTGGAAACGTTAGTTTGGCAGCCTGTGAAACTGGCGCTGAATCATTCAATAATAATGAGGAACTTGCTTGTACTTTAGTCGGATAACCCAATTTCAGACCTTCAAAAACAGGATGAAGTATATGGCAAGCCATATCTCCTAATGCCCCGGTACCATAATCCCACCATCCTCTCCAATTCCAGGGATGATAAACCTCATTGAAAGGTTTCATTTTAGCCGGTCCTGTAAATAGTTCCCAATTCAATGTATCAGGCACCCAGTCCCCTCTTTCTGGGGTATTCAATCCTTGAGGCCAAATTGGCCGATCAGTAAATGATTCAACCCTGGTTACATCACCTATTGCTCCGCTCCAAAGTATTTCACAGGTTTCAGCAACACCGGCTCCAGAAGCTCCTTGGTTACCCATTTGGGTAGCAACATTGTACTTTTTCGCTAATTTCGTCAATAACCTGGATTCATAAACCGAGTGGGTCAGTGGTTTTTGAAGATAAACATGTTTACCCATGGTCATGGCTTGGGCAGCAACAATCGCATGTGTATGATCAGCAGTAGCAACCACAATTGCATCTATTTCATCACCCATTTCATCATACATCTTACGAAAATCCCAATACTTTTTAGCCTTTGGATATCTATCAAAAGCGCCTTTGGCATACTTCCAATCAACATCACAAAGACCTACAATATTTTGCGATTCTAAATTCTTTAAATTGGCAAGCCCCATACCCCCAACACCTATACCGGCAATATTCAATTTATCACTGGGAGCTACATGCCCCAGCCCACTTACGGCATACGACGGCACTATAGTGAACGCTGCGGAAGCGGTCAAAGTTTTGCCCACAAAACCTCGGCGCGTTAAGGTGTTCTCTTTTTTAGCGTTACTCATACTGTATTACTTTAAAAATGGTTAATAAAATAGTTTTTCACTTTATTCAGTAGTCAAAAACCGTTCATAACAGTTGCGTGCGATTCCCAACCAATATTTTCTATTTAAAACGATAAGATAAGTCAATTTAATGACTTGATATAACAATTTCTAAAAGTACACATTTTTGTTAAAAATTAATGGTATAAATTTATCAAAAATCAATAGTATATAACATTATGAATTTATCTCATCTATTTGGCCTACTGATATTAAGGCAAAATAAAAATGGATTTGTTCAAAAAAAGAGTCACATTTTATCTACATTGAAAATGAATCTAATTAACTTTCATCATTCTTAATCTTGAACCACATGACACCTCGTTTTGGCAATGAATATGTATAAAGTATTAGGATTAATGTCTGGCACCTCACTGGATGGACTTGATCTGGCTTACTGCCATATCTGGAAGAAATATGACCAATGGAAATTTGAAATAAAAGAAACACGGGCCATAAATTATGATAAGGATATGCGCGCCCGCTTGAATAATTCAATTGAACTGCCAGCAGATGAACTACTTATTTTTCATAATACATATGGAAGTTGGCTGGGACAACAGGCAAAGGAGTTTATCATAGAAAAAGGTCTTGAGGTAGCTGTTATAGCCAGTCATGGCCATACAACCCACCACCAACCAGCAAAAGGACTAACATTACAGATAGGATCGGGACAGCATCTGGCAAATGTAAGTGGCTATAAAACCGTCTGTGACTTTCGAACAAATGACGTCGCTCTTGGTGGACAAGGAGCTCCTCTGGTGCCAATAGGAGATCGCCTTTTTTTTGGCAACTATGATTTCTGCCTGAACCTGGGAGGAATTTCCAATGTATCCTTTGAACTCCAGGGCAAACGCATAGCCTATGATATTGGATTAGC
>Ga0316201_10002263_pt1 | contig 13609 bp, 10 predicted proteins | sample CS6wburrow_MG_FD_204516 | JGI IMG/M metagenome (GOLD analysis project Ga0316201, IMG submission 204516) | Coastal sediment microbial communities from Delaware Bay, Delaware, United States - CS-6 worm burrow | ecosystem: Environmental > Aquatic > Marine > Coastal > Sediment | place: USA... | reverse complement strand
TCAGCACAACAAACCCGAGTTGATGACTACATGCGCACGGGTAGTGGTTTAGATGCTGAAAAGACACTAGGAGTCAATGTACTGGATTTGTATAGCTACTTAGACATCAACAAACAAACGGCGATCAAACTGGGTGTCAATAACCTTCTTGATAGAACTTACGCTTACCATGTGAACCGCGCCAATGTTGATCCCTTCAATCCTGAGCCTATCCAAGTCAACGAACCTGGGCGAGCTTTTTGGCTTAATCTGACGTTTACATTTTAAGCAACCTAAGGCAACTCCCAAAAATTAATATACCAACGAAATACAGCGTCCGACTTCAATAAAAGGGGTTGAAATGGGTATTTTATTATTTGGGAGTTGCCTAAGATGGATGGTAGGTAAATAAGAAAAGGATCTTACCACCCTACAAAACGTGATATAAAATTAGCGAGACGTGTGCGTTTGAATAATGCCTAATGTAGAGTGGGCAACGTGTTGCCCACCTGCCCACCTGATTGGCGAGTAAAATCAGTATTCTATAGGTGTTAATATATAGGTGTTAATATCAGTAAAACTCAAAACGGGTCTGAACAGTGAATATTCAATTTGTTCAAAAAATAGTTCATTTGTTCATATTTATAGATGTTTTCAGGCCTTTTTATTAGATTGGGCAACTTAGGCAACTTAAATTGCTAGATGCTTGGCACGATTTTCAAAGCCACCTTCAGATAATTATTTAAAATGATTAGGTTATAAAACACTTATGAAACAGTATACTTAGGAATGAAGATTTAATAACTTCCCTATTTTCAGCTAAACCTTTTAGTTTTAAAAACTAAAAGGTTTTCACTTTGGATTTTATTTAATTGTCATTCCTTAGCACCGCCATAAATTGCGCTTTTTGCTTTGCTTTTTTTTAAAAAAGCCTTTCCTTTTTTAAAAATGGGAATTAACAACAATTTTTAGATTATGCAAAAACGCAAATTCTGAAGGTCGAGAGTATATCTCTGTGGCATGCGGCTTCCTGGAGAACTTTATTAGATTTGCAATCTAGTTTTTTTATAGTTTTGGAGAAAAAGAATAATATTCTCCAAAAATATGGCCACCATACTAATTAAAAGAAAATCAAAAGGCAATCTAAACCTAATTCGTGTAAAGAAAATGGCGTAAGCTAATCCACTTCCAAAATAGAGAAGTAGTAACAACATTTCAAATCTTGAAACGGGATACCATGGAAATAGAAATAAACGCGTACAGAATAAAAATAATAGCGTTCCATAAGTGAAAAGCATCACTAAATCTCGCATTTTAGACTTTTCTGAAACCGTATTCAATCGGTTTGTGTAGTTAAAATAATGGACAAATTTTTCAACATATAATTTTGTTGTTTTTAAAGGGTTAATGAGCATAAAATGGATAGCTTCTGAGGTATAATATGCGTTTTTTTCAACTTCACTCATATTATTCGATTCCTTCAGATATTTTGAGATATCAGTAAGGGTTCCTAAATGAGCTTGAGTCTTTTCAGAATTGCCAAGTAATAAATTGATACCTGCATTGCTGGAAAGCAAAATAAAACGATCAAAAACTAAATAATTTCTTAGTGTCCATGAACCAATCAAGGCGCTCAAGGTAATGCAAAATATCAACAGATACTGAACCTTGATTTGTTTTTTTGAAGAAATCATCCATATCACAATAATCGGTAATAATAATAAAAAAATAGGTATTGTTAATACCAAAATAGCGTAGATAATTCCCAAAGTTAAATATTGGATATTAGATGTAGTTTCTCTTATTAACAGGAAAAGAAAAAGGATAAATAGAAATGAACCAAATATTTGGGGATAAAGGGTACTCGCTGTATAAAGTAATACCGGATAGCCTATCACCAAAAAAGCACTGATTATGGCTGCTCTTTGCGAATAGGCCGTTTTGAGCATTTCAAACAACAGAATTAGAGTTAGACTGAGGAATATAAAGTTCAGCATCCTCAAATGGAATATATCAGCCCCTATAAAAAGAAAAACTGAAAGCAGAATAGGATAGCCAGGGGGACGAAAAGCAGTTGTTTCTTGATCAAGTGCATAATGAAATTGAGAAGAGAGGTTTTCGGCAATTTCATAATAATCTTGTTCATCAATGTAGCGTAAATTATCACCAAGATATAACGAATAAACTAAACCAAAAGCAAGAATTATTAAAATGATAAAAATAAGACTACGATTCAATTTTGAGAAAAAATCATTCATCCACATTTTTTAGATACTCCAATAAATTTTAACAATATCATGTAATGACTGATGTAGGAAAGTCACAATGCAATAAGCGTAGGATGTAGATTACAAAAAAATAATATTTTTATAGAAAAATAACCTTGACATGATTTTCTATTTTTAGGTTAGAATTTGATAATTTCATTCACTATAAAAAAATTAGAACTTTTGAACCTCTTGCAAAACTTTTGTGCATCAACGATAAATCAATAACTTAGCTGACATCATGTACTCGTAAGTTATTGATTTTTTTGAGTGTCGAAGTTTTGCAAGTCCATCAACTGATTGTTTTTTAATGATAAACCTATAAGCCATTAATTACTTAAAAATCATAAATATCATAAATAAAATCAGGTTTTAATTTTAAAGGACTCGTTAAAAAACACTCAAAGCATAGCAAATGCTTTGAAATAAGAGCATCCCCAAAATTCTTTATGATTATAAATATATAAATAAGTCTAATTCTTCATACTTTTTTTTAAAAAATAGCTTACCATAAAAAAAAACAGTTATCAAACATAAAAACTCAATTACTTAAATATCAAGTTACAAGCGAATAGCGAACCTTCAATCAATTTCAGCATTCGCTATTTGCATTTCAACTTAAATGACTACGAAAAATATCGGCTAACCGTTCAGTATTCCTTTGTAATTCATAGTGTTGTAGAACAGTCTTACGGCCTGCTTCGCCAATTGTACGGCGCAAATCGGGTTTATCGATCAATAATGCAATGGCTTGTGCTAAGGCTTCGACAGAAGAAGGGGGAACTAACATGCCATTTTCGCCCTTTTTAATCAATTCTGGTACCCCGGTAATATGCGTGGTAATGCAGGGAATTTCCATAACCATCGCTTCCATCAAAACGACAGGCAGCCCTTCTGCAAAACTCGCTAAAACAAAGACATCAGCACCGGTATAAAACGTTAAAATCCGATCTTGATTCACGGCCCCTTCAAAGAGAATGTGCTCAGTCAGCCCTTGTTGTTTGACTTCGTCTTCCAAAGCTTGACGATCCGGCCCATCTCCCACGTAACGCAAACGTAGAATACGCCCTTGGGCGATGAGACGGCTCACTGCTTTAAGTAAAATAAATTGGCCTTTTACGGGTACAAGGCGGCCGACACAGAGTATTTCAAATGGATTAGGCTGTTCTCGAAAAGGGCGAGGTGTAAATTGATCGGGATCGACACCCAAGGGGCTGATTTCAAATTTATCCCAAACCGTAGGCGGTGATAACATCATGAGTTGGCTACGAGCAAAGTGGCTGATGCAGCACATAAAATCAGCTTCTAAAATTTTGGGGGTCAAATAGTAAGTGAGCGTATTATAAAATTCATCAGGGCCATGTATGGTTATTGAGAACTTGATGGGAAAAATCTGTTTCGCAATCAATCCGACGGTAGCGGCCGCCATGCCAAAATGGATATGTAAATGCGAAAATTGATTGCGACGCATCCATTGTCCAATCATGACGGCTTCAACAAAATAGAAAAAGCCATACAAGATTTTTTTAAAATCAAATTGGCCTAAACGCAAGGCAAAGGCTAATCCGCGTAAATAAGAAATCGGTTGCGTTACCAGTGTATAAACATGGGCTTTAAAGGCCCCTATTACCCCGGCCTGTTTGACATAAAAGGTGTCAAGCTTTTCTTCACGTTCCGCGGCTGTCAAGCGTTCATCACTGCGATCTGGGGCATTGATAGAAGCGACTTGAATCTCAAAACCGAGACGGCGTAAGGTGCGTATTTCACGCAGAATAAAGGTATGAGAGATAGCGGGATATTGGCTAACGAGGTAAGCAATGCGAATTGCTTTCATAATAGTTTCGTTTTTTTTGAGTTTTGGTTTGTCGATTGGGTAGTTATATACTTAGCATCGTCATAAGGTAGCTATTATAAAATTTGACAGTCACCTAAAGCCAACAGCTAAAGCAGTTGTCTAAAAGCTAAAGTCAGGTGGTGGTGACTAAGCAAATCGTTTTCTAACATCGCATCCATCAATGTGGGATTGAGGGGATTTGCACTGAAGGGCATAACCGCGACTTGTCACGGTGGACAGTATAGTCACCTTTAGGTGACTTGAGCTTTCAGACAACTGCTTTAGCTGTTGGCTGTTGGCTGATGAACGCGAATAAAAAAAATCAGCGTCATCAGTATTCTATCATCAAAAAATCAGTGTAAATCATGACAATCAGCATCATCAGCGTTCTATCTGTACTCAATGAGTTGTACTCAATTCTTGATACAATGCGATGCCTTGATCTATTTTAGCATCCCAACTATAAAGTTGCTCTGCACGTTGTCTGCCTACGATTCCCCGTTGTCGCCACACTTCAGGGTGTTCAAAAATATCAGACAGGGATTCAACCAAGCCCGCGATAACGCCTGATGCGCCGCCTTCTGGTGGTATAGCCTGACCGACTTGATCATCTACCAATTCCCCAGGCCCACCATATTTAACGGTCAATACTGGCCGGGCACAAGCCATCGCTTCAATCAAGACAGCCCCTCCAGATTCTCGTACAGAAGGCAAACATAAAACATGGGCGGCATGTAATTGTTCAACAACTTCTGCGAGTGGCGCGGCGCCATACCAATTAATAAGATGATTGATTTGTAAACGTTTAGCCTCATTTTCCCATTGTTCTCGCAGCGGCCCGTCGCCGACAATAGTCAATTTGACTGGCCGGCTCTCTTTTAGACTTAAACGCGCAATGGCTTCCAGCAACATCGGTAAGCCTTTACACGCTTGAAAACGACCTACAAACACCATAAGCAAAGGGTGTGTACGAGACGGAGGAGTAGGCCAAGGTGCCGGGGTAAACAAATCCAAATTGACCCCATTTTCTAAAAGAAATCGACAACGAGAACGGTAACGTGCTGGAATCGCTTCTCGGGTTACTTGGGTAGCCGTGAGAATAATAGAAGCCTGTCGGCTTGTTCCCACAACCCAGTCTACCAAGCGTCCCAGATGACTAATGGAATGTAACCAACCAGATTCCTGTTTCTTGATTTCAGGAAATGCGGCAGGATGTTTTAAACCACCACCATTCCAAGGGCCGACTATCAGTGGACGTTTGAAAACATGCAAGCGGGTTGCAGCCAGAGGTGAGACGGGCGTAACGGCATGAATAATATCCCACTGTGCGCCCGCTTTTTGGTGTTGCTTTAATTGCTTGATTGCCGTCCAATCATAAAGATAAAAATCAAAGGAAGAGATAAAAAAAATGCTATTTTCATCAGAAGAAAATAATTTAGAGGCAAGGTTATACAGTGGTTTAGCAAACCATTCTGTGTCAATAAAAATGATTTCCGAATGAGCTAAAGGCGCGCCTGCTTGTAACAGTTCCTTGCGATTTCTGACATGAGTAATTAAGGTAATCGGGATACCTTTTTTCACTAAACGGGAATACCATTCCCAGCCGATTTGTGATACTGATCCCTTTCCAGGGGCGCATTGATAAGCCGATAAGAGTACGCGAGGCCTTACAGTCAAATCCATAATATTTTTTTCGATAATGTCTAATAGGAGAAATTCCCATTATAAATAGCGGTATAATTTAGTTTTTTAGAAATTCTATTGAACCTTTTTCAATTTGAACCTTTTTTCTGGAACATTTCTTTTTTCAGTTCCTTAATGTACAAGAGCAGTAGAAATACACTGCCTAGAATATATCTTCTCCACATTCTTTTTGGCTCTAGCCAGAGCCTGTACAGCCATTCTAATCCTATCTTTTGTAATAAGACTGGTGCCCTTTTCTTCATGCCAACATAAAATTCCGCAGAAGCGCCTAAGCATAAATAAAGTGGTGACGGAATCTTCTTTTCTTTCAAAGTGTTATAAACAGACAATCCCAGCCATTCTTGTTTAGGAAATCCTATGCCAATAATCACGTACTGCGGTTTAAAATCTATAATTTTATCACTCACCTCTTGAGAGACTTTTTCAAAGTCAAGGGTATTCAGTTCAAAAAAAGGAGGGGCGTAGTAAATGATATTATCGTAATCTTGTTTTAATTTCATTCCAAGTGTTTCGTTACTCACGATCACGAATATTTTTTGCTTGCGTTGTTTAGCATGATGCCAAAAAACAGGAAATAAATCGCTGCCCGTTAACCTCGCTTTTAAGGGTTTGCGTACCAGTTTGCTAAACCAAATAATAGGCTGTCCATCAGGCAAAATGAATAACGCTTGATTCAGTTTTTCTTTTAAAGGCTGATGTTGAAGTTGATCCAATTTGACAACCTGATCAGCATTCGGTGTGATGAGAAAAGGCAGTTTTTGTTGATAATCAGGCCGATTTTGATAATCCATGATTTGATCAAGAAACGCTGCGTAGTCCTCAGCTGAAATAAAATCAAGCCCAAAAAGCGGAATGGTATGATACATGTTATCAGTTGTCAGTTATCAGTTATTGGTGGGCAAATCGTGTTGCCCACCAGTATCAATTATCAATTTCAAAAATTATATTTCTGTAAAGGGTGAAGCGATTTCCAGCAAAGTTAAAGGCGATGTGGCTACCAGCCCTAAAACGAAGGCTAGAAAAGCTAATAGCAAGGGCAACCAAGTCATTGAAAGCGGTAAAACGGGCGTTTTTTCAAACACGATTGATGCTGTTATCGCTTCATCAAAGACGGGTATGAATATTTTCCCAATATAAGCGATTGCTAAGAAAATGCCTATCACTATGATGCCAGCCCACCACCATTGCCCACTTTCATAAGCAGCATTGAGTAACAACCAGTTCCCTAAAAATCCGCCACTGGGTGGCAATCCAATGATGCTCACTCCGGCAAGGGCGAGCGTTAGAAAAGTAATGGGATAACGCTGCCCTAAGCCACGTAGATGTTCAAGACGATCTGTGCCTAAGCTCAAGAATAAATTGCCAGAAGCCATAAACATCGCTGAAATAGCTAAGGCATGAGACAAAGCGAGCAGAATGCCCCCCTTCCAAGCCATGAGGCTCCAGGTATCAATTATGCCGCTGGCGAGTGGAAACAGTAAAAAGAAATAGCCGACTTGTGCAATGATAGAATAAGCGATTAAGCGGTTAAGGTGTTCTTGTTGCCAAGCTTGCCATGATCCCCAAAAAATGGCAATAGCGCCTAAGAAACCGAGTAACTGTCCAAGTGTCGGGAACCATTCTATCGGAAAAACTTCAAATCCTAAACGTAACAAGATATAAAATGTGCCTTTGAGTACTAGGGCCGAGAGTAAAGCACTCACTGGTGCAGAGGCCGCAGAATAGGGGGCAGGCAGCCAAAAATGAAAGGGGAATAGAGCGGTTTTGAGTAATAATCCGATGACAATCAAACTGATAGCGATCAATGTCGTTGGGCTCGCTTCCAATGCTAATGCCAGTGATTTGATATCCAATGTGCCAACGGCACCATATAATAAGGCGAGTCCTAACAAATAAAGAGATGCGGCAAATAGGGCGACTAACAGATACCGCATACTGGCTTGTAAGGCTATTGCTCTACCGTTTAAACTGATTAGCGAAACAGCCGCTAAATTGATGATCGCTAAAATGATAAACAAGTTAAACAAATCGGAAGATAAAAATAAGGCATTCAAACCACTCCAAAGCAATAACCATAATGGCCAGAATAAGTGTGAATTGTGAACGAGCATCTTATTTTTCGGGATACCTTCACGCTCAACTCGCTGCTTTTCGTCTTGAACTCGCACGAGAGACTGTTCAGAAGAGGGAACGGCGTGTGGCAGACTAGGCACTGCTTTAATAGCGTGTTCTTTTGAAACCTCAGCTGGTTCACTTTGAGAAAGGGAGGTTAGGGAAGCGTGCTTTTCACAATGAGCAAAATACTGAAGGGCATAGCCGCTGATAAAACTGCCCACGATAGCGGTCATCAAGAGCATGAATACACTTAAACCATCGGCATACAATTCTCTTCCCAATGGCGCGGCCCATCCCCCAACTGTTTCTGATAATGGCCCCTGCGTCCAAACCTGTACTGCGAGCAACAAAACACTGACTAACACGCCAAGCATCGCTGCGATAGAGAATAGCGGCCCAGTGCGACGGCCGCCTATAAAACTCAAGACGGCCGCTAACAAGGGTATCATGATAGCCAAAGCCATCCAAGGTGATTGGCTAGTCATTATGATATCGTTATTCATCAAGATATTCCCGTTTCTTGTTTTTCGGACAAATCGGTTTGACCCGTTTCCTGATAAATGCGTCGTGCTAATCTCAAAGCTAAAGCCGTGGCACTGACTGCAATCAGAATACCAATCAGTACAAACGCATGAGGTAACGGATCAATGGCTTGTGGATAACGCGCCGCTATCGCTATCAGTAGCAAAAAGACACTGGTAAATAGAATATTCAAGGCCATGATTTTACGCAATAAATGAACTTCAACCAGTAGCGTATAAAAACCAATGGTAAACAATCCGACTGCCACTAATGAATAAAAGACGACTTTTGTCATTTTCAGTTATCAGTTATCAAATTCAATTGCTATAGAACGCTGATTTGACTGATTAAACTGATTAACGCTGTATCAACAAATCAGTGATAATCATGACAATCAGCAAATATCAGTAGATCGAAAAGGCGCATTATAAAAAAAGATCATATTGATAAATCTTGAAGGCCCGATTTTCAAAGCAAATTTATTTTGCTGCCCGATTTTCAAACCAAATTTATTTTGCTTTTATTTTTTTTTCTACTGAATATCGGTGTTCTATATTCTCATCCACGCCCCTATTTTTGCGCCAAGACATACCTGGTGCGCCAAAAAAGAGTATCGTTAAAGTTAATCCGATAGAAATCGTTAAGCTAACGGCTATCAATAAAATCGACGCGTTCATCCAGTCTTCTGGGTATTCAAGCCAATGATATCCCCATACCATCATCGCCAGTGCGATGCTGATAAATACCAGTAAACCGCTGCTTAATCCCAATCGTAATGATAAACCTGCTGTGGGTTGTGGTTGCATCATAAGATTGAGACGTAATAATACACCACAGCCGGCAAGCAAGCTACCTGCGAGTATGTATCTCTCCGTCCAGAACAGGATACCGGTTGTCAGCACAATCAGCACTAAAATCCAGCGTAATGAGGGTAAGGAAAAATCACGAACATCAGGCTTTTGTGAGGCTACTGTGGTGTCGTCAAGATTCCAAACGCCAAGTAGAGCACTGAACAAAACGGCTAGGCCCAATAACATATCCATGCTGCGATAATTCAATAATAAAGCCGTCACGGAATGCGTCAGTTCTGTGTCGGATAACTGAGAATGCACTAATTCTGTCATGCTGATGCTGGGTTCAGGCATCAAAAAAATAGCGATTGCTAATCCCAGTTCAAAGAGAGAAAGTAATACGATAATCAAAATGACTCTGAGAACAGAGGTAGACATTTTATAACCTTTATGCTCAATCTGACAAAACGTTATATGTTGTGTGTTGTGAAATTCAAAAAGCGTTTAACCATTTAATCGCTTCAAATGCTCAATAATTTTTTCAAGGGTGTAGGTTTTTGGAACGCCATGTTTGAATGTTTTGGGTTGACTGCGACTAAGAACTCTGAGCTTTGACGGCCAAGCAAGCAATAAACCAATTAATCCAACCAGTAAAACACCCATCACAATTTGCATAGCACCTGATGTGGTTTTGCTAGAAAATATTTCTAAAAATTCTAGTGCTTCATCTTCCTGTAAAGTTGAAAACACGGCCCATTGCAACCCTAGCACATTAAGGGGGGTATAGGCGGAATAGACAAATTCGCCATAATATTCTTCATAGATAATCAATCCCGATTCACCTGCAAATACCGCTTCAGTTCCTGGCGTGTCAACGATTTGCAAGCCTACACTGGTATCTTTGAGTTCAATTTCAGAAATCACATCAGCAGGCAATCCTAACTCCCATACTGCCAATAGATAATCTTCTTTATTTTCCACCAATAAACGACTTTCACTACGCATCGTACCATCGGCGGCTACCAGATAAGTTTCACCCGTTATGCCTGATGCTTCAAATGGCCAGGCTTTTTTATAAGTCATGATGTCATTTATGCCATCACTTGCGAGTTGAAAAATCAGCACCCCAATTTTGTTTTCTCCCTCAAAAATAGGCGTTCCCAAAAATGCCATCTGATTATTATAAGCGGGTAAATAAGCAGAAAAGTCTACCAACGACACTTCATCACGGGCCGACTGATTTGCTTTTTGAAAAACGTCTCCTAAAGGGGTGTTAGCGTAAGGCCCCTCTATTAATGACGTGGCAAAATCCACCGCTTTATTAATTGAATAGACAATCATGCCCGTCTCTGAATCAACTAACAAAATATCTTCTGCTTCCGAATAGCTTTTTAATGCTTTAATGTGCTGATGATGAATACGATGCCAATCAGTATAGCGAGACGCATCTTGGGCCGCCGACAATTCAGCTTGAGTGCCCATCGGGTTAGGATTAGCCACAATATAGTGATATTGCAAGGCCACACTATTATCATCCAGTTGATTCAGTATAGGCTCTAAATCCGCGACTTCTTCAACATTAAATCTATCATATTCCGTCGTAAAATCATTGTGATAGTATTCTGCCAAAGCCTGGCGATATTGCGTTATAGATGAACCTGGCATTGTAGCAGTATCAGATATTGGCGAAGCCGTGACAAATTGAGGAAAGGTTTTTTTAGAACCCCGCATCGCGTCAACAATATCCTGAGTACGGGCATACAATTGAATTTGGTTAATCAGCATTTGAAAATAGCTTTCAACTTGTGCCTTTTGAGTTTCTCGAATAGCGATCAGATGAGTTTGTACACGATCACTCAATAAGCGTTGTGCTTGGTACTCTGCCAGTTTAATCGTGAAATGGGCCGTCACAACGACAGCTATGACGACAAACAAGCCAACTAAAACGGTTATCAAATGGCGAATCGCCAACGGCGAAATCATTAAAATCTCCCAACCTCCCTTTGAAAATGTGATGGCAAGCCTACGAATTGCCCCTGCATACATAAACCTTAATGTTATAGGGGCAATCCCACGCGCGAGCCCTCAACTCAACAAATCAATCCTGACTCATTGAACACTGTTCACTGATGAGGACTCCCGACGTAACAAATAATTCAATATGGGCGGTGTCAGTAGCGTTGTCAAAATCACCATGATAATTACTACAGAAAACAGTTCTTCAGAAATCACGCCAAGCTGTTTACCTATCATCGCAAAAATCAACCCGACTTCGCCACGAGGGGCCATACCCCAGCCAACAATATATTTATTAACCGGCCCAGCCACGATACCGGAAACCAGTTTACTCACGAAGGCCACCACGGTAATCACTAAAGCAATGCCCAAGACTTTGAGATCAAATAGCGTTTCTAAATTAACTTGCATCCCTGTCATGATAAAGAAAATAGGCACTAAAAAATGCCCTAAAGGGGCGACTAAGCGATCCAGATGTTCTTCATCATGATGTTCCAAAACCTTTGTCACCTGTTGCTTTGTTTCACTATCAGCGTTTTTCACTGCCGCTTTGATCTCTTGATTAATGGCAGGTTGGTCAAATTCATTGAAATGAACATGTTCTAACATTAAACCTGCGGCAAAAGCACCAACGATAGGCGCAAGCCCTGCTAAATGAGCCAAATAAGAAAAAATAAGACAAAAGCTAATAGCCAGAGTGAACTTCATGCCAATGTCAGTCTGAATCAAAGATAAAAATTTCCCGATGTGTGGTGTCAATAACTGTCCCAAGAAAAGGGCACCGGCGAGAAATAATATGGCCTTCAAGGTTATCCAGCTGATACCAAAAAGACTCACAGCCCCTGTTGTGACAATAGCAGTTACTACCGCCAAAATGATCAAACCCATGACATCATCAATGACGGCCGCCCCCAAGACAATTTGGGCTTCTGAGGTTTGCAACTTGCCCAAATCACGAAACACGCGACCAGTAATACCAACAGAAGTGGCTGTCAGGGTGGCCCCTAAAAATAAATAGGCATTACTAGACAGGCCCGGCATCAGCCACATACCCACCAAATATCCAAGTACGAAAGGGGTCACAACGCCGACAATGGCGACCATAAAGGCTCGCAACCCGACTTTACGCATTTCATCAATCTTAGATTCCAATCCAATTTGAAATAATAGAATGACGACACCTAATTCAGCGAGAAATAGAATGATCTCGTCATGCTTGACTGATTCAAACCAGCCGATGCCCATGAGAACAAGATTACCCAGCACAACGCCTATAACCAGTTCACCTAGCACGGCCGGCTGCCCCCATTTTTCAATCAAACCTACCATTTTTGCCAGCAATAAGAACACGGCAAGCCATAAAAAATCAATGGTTGTCACGCTTCCACCACTGGCATAGGCAAAAGGTATCACAAACAAGGAAAAGATTAAGGCCCAGGCCCATCGAGAATGGCCGTGAAAATAACTGCGTTTCGTTAATGTCATTGATAAATTCCTCTTAGGGACGATTATGTGTTATGTTTTTTGTAAATTTACAATAAAAACAATGAAATTAATATCAATAGGGAAGGAGTTGAGCTAGGGTGTCTATTGTTGAGGAAAAATAAACGCTAAAGACCCTAACGCTAAAGACGCTAAAGAGGCTCTATAAAAAAATCTGGCATCAAAGCGTCTCTTGCGTCTCTTGCGTTATTTATTTCAATTGATAAATCGATCATATCCAGCAAACTTGGCCGAATTGATTTCCCATTCCAAAATGGCAATTTTAACTTTAAATGACTGATTTTCCAATAACATTCTTTTAGGTAAGGCAATCCCCTCTACATTAACATAATGCAAATAGGTTATAAACCAACCATCTTGTTGTAAATGACGTAATTGCTTTTTATCATTGAGTAAGTACCGATCTGGAGAAGAGTGAGGCGCTGGTATGCCTCTTATCCAAAACTGCAAATCAGTCACTGGCATCTCTAATTTCAAAACGTCAGCCATTAACGCATCCGCATTGGCAGCCTTATAGGTTTGATTATCAGCAGTACGCATGATAACCCCCTTATCATCCGCTTCAAGTAACAAAGCCCCTTGTCCAAGGGGCAGATTTAAACGCAATTGATACGCTGAGCCTTGCTGTTGCCAGTAAACACTTGCCGTCCAACTCTCTGAATCGGTTGAAATCGCAATACGACCTTTCAAACGCCACGAATCCAGTTGACTGGCAGGCAAGGGTGGCAACTTGGGTAATGAAACACAAGCCGACAAGAATACCACCAGTATAAATAGAAAACACCTCATGGTTTTTCTTTGTCCTGATTCTCTTGGCCATTAGGTAGAAAAGCCTGTCTCGTTTTAAGCAGTTTTTCATCTTCAGGATAAGTGACTAA
>Ga0316201_10002262_pt1 | contig 13611 bp, 13 predicted proteins | sample CS6wburrow_MG_FD_204516 | JGI IMG/M metagenome (GOLD analysis project Ga0316201, IMG submission 204516) | Coastal sediment microbial communities from Delaware Bay, Delaware, United States - CS-6 worm burrow | ecosystem: Environmental > Aquatic > Marine > Coastal > Sediment | place: USA... | reverse complement strand
GTGACGCGATGGAGCTCGAAATTGCGCGCGCCTACCCGGATAGCGAGATTCGTGATTCCTGGGTCTGGTTTCAGTCGGGGCTCAATACCGACGGCGCCCACAACCCGGTCACCACGCGTATGCTCGCAGCGGGTGATATCCTGAGCCTGAATACTTTCCCGATGATTTCGGGCTACTACACCGCGCTCGAGCGAACGCTGTTTGTCGGCGAACCGGATGCCGCCTCGCTCAAAATATGGCAGGCCAATGTCGGCGCCCACGAACTGGGATTGTCGCTGATCAAGCCTGGCGCGACCTGTTCCGGCATTTGTGCCGAAATCAATCGCTATTTTACCGACCTCGACCTGTTGCAATACCGGACCTTCGGCTATGGACACTCCTTCGGCCTGCTGTCGCATTACTACGGGCGCGAGGCTGGGCTCGAGTTGCGCGAGGACATCGATACCGTGCTCGAGCCGGGCATGGTGGTATCGATGGAACCGATGCTGACGATTCCGCTGGGCCAGCCGGGCGCTGGCGGATATCGCGAACACGACATCCTGGTTATCGGCGAAAACGGGGCCGAGAACATAACCGGCTTCCCCTACGGCCCGGAGCACAATATTATTGCGGCTTGATTTGATGTCTTTGCAGTCGTGCCGCCGCAATTATGTCCGATTCTCGGGATCTCGTCATGGTGACGTCTCGACGGGCGAAGTCCAGTGACAGGATTCCCGCCGTGACGTGCAGGGGTTCGCGGTGATAATGACAGCCCAACGAGAGAGCCCAGATGTCCGAAGATCGCTCACACCCGGAAGTTAGAGACGCAGTCGCGCGCCTGTGCGCCGACTATCCTGATGAGTACTGGCGTGACAAGGATCGCGACAAGGCTTACCCGGCAGAATTCGTGCAGGCCCTGACCGACGCGGGCTACCTGTCGGTGCTGATCCCGGAAGCGTATGGCGGTGCCGGCATGGATCTCGCCGCCGCCTGCGCAGTGCTTGAGGAAATTCAGCGCAGCGGGGCCAACGGTGCCGCCTGCCACGCGCAGATGTATATCATGGGCAGCCTGTTGCGTCACGGCAGCGAAGCGCAAAAACAGAAATACCTGCCTGATATCGCCTCGGGCAAGTTACGCCTGCAGGCTTTCGGCGTGACCGAGCCGAGCAGTGGCACCGACACCACGCGCATCAAGACGCGCGCGCGGCGCGACGGGAACGATTACATCGTCAGTGGGCAAAAGGTTTTCATCTCTCGCGTCGAGTATTCCGACCTGCTGCTGTTGCTGGTGCGAACGACGCCGCGCGACGAGGTCGACAAGCCGACCCGGGGCATGTCGGTATTGCTGGTGGATTTGCGCGAGGCCGTCGGTAACGGACTTACCGTCAGACCGCTGGAAACCATGCTCAACCACGCCACTACCGAGCTGTTTTTCGACCAGCTGCGGGTGCCGGCGGAAAACCTGATCGGCGAAGAGGGTAAGGGCTTCGGTTATATCCTCGATGGCATGAATGCGGAACGCATTTTGATCGCCGCCGAGTGCATCGGCGATGCGCGCTGGTTTATCGACCGCGCCAGCGGTTATGCACGCGATCGCGAGGTGTTTGGCGCGCCGATCGGTAAAAACCAGGGTATCCAGTTTCCGATCGCACGCGCACACGTCCAGACCGAGGCAGCCGCGCTGATGGTCGACAAGGCCTGTGGTATGTTTGACGCCGGCCTTGCCTGCGGCTCGGAAGCGAATATGGCCAAGCTGCTGGCCGCGGATGCCTCCTGGGCTGCGGCGGACATGTGCCTGCAGACCCATGGCGGTTACGGTTTTACCGTCGAGTACGATGTCGAGCGCAAGTTTCGCGAGACGCGTCTATACCAGGTGGCGCCAATCTCCACCAACCTGATCCTGTCCAACATCGCAACCCACGTCCTCGGCCTGCCCAAATCATTCTGATGCTGAGCCTGGATGACATTCTCGTGGTCTCGCTGGAGCAGGCGGTGGCCGCGCCTTTCTGTTCCAACCGCCTCGCACATGCGGGTGCGCGGGTGATCAAGATCGAGCGTGCGGAGGGTGATTTTGCGCGGGGTTACGACAGCGCGGTACACGGCGAGTCGGCCTATTTTATCTGGCTCAACCAGGGCAAGGAGTCGCTGGTGATGGATATCAAGCAGACCGCCGACGTGGAACTCCTGCACCGGATTCTCGCCCGTGCCGACGTCTTTATCCAGAATCTCGCCCCGGGCGCCGCGGCGCGCGCGGGCTTTGGCAGCGATACCTTGCAGCAGCGTTACCCGCGGCTGATTTGTTGCGATATATCGGGTTATGGCGACAGCGGCGAGTACCGCGAGATGAAGGCTTACGACCTGCTGGTACAGTGCGAATCGGGCATGGCGTCGATCACCGGCACGCCGGAGGCCCCGGGCCGTATCGGCGTCTCTGCCTGTGACATCAACTGCGGCCAGCAGGCCTATGCCGCGATTCTCGAAGCCCTGATCGCGCGCGAGCAAAGCAACCGCGGCGCGATAATCAAGGTGTCCCTGTTCGACGCCATGGCGGAATGGCTGGCGGTGCCGCTACTGCACTATGATTATGCCGGCAAGATCCAGCCGCGCGTCGGCATTAACCATGCCACCATCTCGCCCTACGGCGCCTATCGCTGCCGGGATGGCCAGGACATCGTGATCGCGATACAAAACGAGCGCGAGTGGCGTAACTTTTGCGCGCAGCTGCTGGGTGACGAATCGCTGGCGGAAGACGAGCGGCTGAAATCCAATCAGGCGCGTGTCGAAAATCGGGATCATGTCGATACCCTGATCAACGCGGTTTTTTCCACTCTCGACCAGGCGCAGGCGGTCGAGCGTCTGCGCAAGGCCGGCATTGCCTATGGTCGACTCAACGATATCGCCGGCCTGTCCAGTCATCCGCAGTTGCGCCGGGTGACCATCGATACTCCGAGCGGCGAGGCGCGGGTAGTCGCGGTAGCGGCAATGCACTCCGATAGCGGAGAGGTATTGCGCAAGGTGCCGCAAACCGGTGAGCACAGTAACCGTATCCGAGAAGAATTTTCCGAGGAAAAATAATGGCAACAATAGACTGGTCCGACTTCGAAAAAGTCGAGCTGCGTGTTGGCACGATCATCGAGGCCGAGACGTTTCCCGAGGCGCGCAAGCCGGCTTACAAGCTTAAAATCGATTTTGGCGATGACATCGGCCTGCGCAAATCGAGCGCACAGATTACCGATCTTTACCAAACCGACGAACTGGTGGGGCGACAGGTGGTTGCCGTGGTCAACTTCCCGCCCAAGCAGATCGGACCGGTGCGCTCGGAATGCCTGGTTACCGGTTTTCAACGCGCCGACGGGGCGGTGGTGCTGATCGGCCCCGACAGCGAGGTGCCTAACGGGATTAAGCTCGCCTGATTCTAAGTGCTATACTTACCCGGCGATTAAATTAGAGGATAAGAAAATGATGATGAAACGAATTATACAATGCCTGCTGATTGCGATGACTGCGTTGACGGCGAGTTTGCCGGCGCAGGCAGCGATGGTGGGTACCGGGCAAATGCAGGCGAATCCGGCCGTAATCGGCGACATGGCTCAACAGCGTGACTGGATAAGGCAGCAGCTGGTCAAAGGTGGCGTCGATGAATCCACTGCCGTAACGCGGGTGGCCGCGATGACCGACGTTCAGGTCTCGGAGATCAATCGGCGCATCGACGAAATGCCTGCTGGTGCCTCGGGTGAAGCCTTGATTATCATCGGGCTGGTGTTGGTGATTACCGAGTTGATGGGTTATACCGATATCATTCCAAACTGGCCTGCCGAATAGTTGAAGACCAGTAACCGGCGTGCAGGCCTGCTGGCGTGCACGCTGTTTATTTCGATTTATCTCGGTGGCTGCGCTACCTCGCCGCAGACCCGCCTGCTGCTGAACGACCCCCCGGATATCCCGTCCCGGGTGGAATTGACCGAAGTGCCATTCTTCCCGCAACAGAAATATCATTGCGGACCCGCGGCACTGGCTGGCGTCATGAATTACCGCGGGCTTGACGTCACTCCCGAACAGATCGCCGAACTGGTCTACGTGCCGGAGCTCGAGGGCAGCCTGCAGGTGGAAGTGGTTGCGGCCGCGCGGCAGTTCGACCTGCTACCGGTGAAACTGGACGGCAGGCTCGAATCGCTGTTGCGCGAAGTCGCTGCCGGCAACCCGGTGTTCCTGCTGCAGAACCTTGGTCTCGATCTGTACCCGGTATGGCATTATGAAATCCTGATCGGCTATGATTTCAGTCATCGCGAGATGATCTTGCGTTCGGGCGTTAATCGACGCGTCGCCCGAAGTTTCGCGTTGTTCGAAAAAACCTGGCAGCGCGCCGGATACTGGGCGCTTGCCGTCGTCCCCACCGATTCGATTCCCGCCACCGCCAGTGCCGGCGCCTGGCTCGACGCCGCGATCGCGATGGAGCAGGTAGGTCGTATCGACCGCGCCAGCGAAGCTTATACCACGGCTATGAGGCGCTGGCCCGACAACCTGGTTGCGCACAGCGGTTTCGGCAATACGGCTTACGCCAGGGGTGAATTCAGCGCCGCCGAAACGGCCTATCGAGCCGCCCTGGCGCTGGACCCGGAAAAGGCGGAAGTCTGGAACAACCTTGCCTACACGCTGGCCCAGCTGGGGCGGCACGAAGCCTCGCTGGAAGCAATCCGGCGTGCGATCGAACTCGATCCCGAAAATCCGAACTTCGAAGACAGCCTCAACGACCTTTCCGGCTGGCAACAGTAGCCGCGAGCAATTGCCGGCCGTATACGCTGGACGGGTTTTTCATCGCGCGATTTGATAGCATCCGGGAGACCACTGGATGACCTGGATTCAGCCATGAACAATAGCGAGTTTCCCGCGGGCGAACGCGGATCGTTTGATCCCGATGCAGGGCTTTCTCCAACCCTGCCGTCGCGTTACTACCATGACCCCGACATATACCGGCGCGAACTGCGGGCCGTTTTTCAGCGCAGCTGGTGTTATGTTGGCCACGCCAGCGAGTTGCCGAATCCCGGCGATTTCCGGGTCGAATCCTTGGCCGACCAGTGTATTTTCCTGTTGCGTGGCCAGGATGGCGAGATCCAGGCGTTTTTTAATGTTTGCCAGCATCGCGGCCACGAGCTGCTGCATGGCTCGGGAACGTGCAGAAAGCGCATTGTCTGTCCCTACCACGCCTGGACTTACGGTCTCGATGGGTCATTGATCCAGGCGCCGCATACTGATCGGTTGCGGAACTTCGACGCCGCGGAATTTGCGCTCAAACCGGTGCGCCTGGCCAATTGTGCCGGCTTACTTTTTGCTAATCTTGATCCCGCGGCGACTGATTTCGAGCAAATGTATCCCGGATTGGCGCAGACCTTTAGCGATAGCCTGTCCGCTATCGACGGTTTTGCCACTGCGATTCAGCTCGATTACGATATCGCCGCCAACTGGAAAATCGTAGTCGACAATTTTTCCGAGGGCTATCACATCCCGGTTGCCCATCGCCAGTTAACCCGGGTGCTCGAAGTCGGTAGCGGCAATCGCTCTCGCGTGGAGAAGCATTACGCTTTTTTCGAATCGCGCTCCAGGACCGGCTACGAAGGCCTGGAACTCGAAGCCGGGATGCCCTACCGCTCCTGGACCCTGTGGCCCAATACCTGCCTGCTGAGCCTGCCCGGTTGCGATAACCTGATCGTTATCCGTATGGCGCCGGACGGTCCCGAGGGTTGTCGCGAGCATGTCGACCTGCTGACGATAAATGGTGAGGTATCGCCCACCGTGGAAGCGTTGCGCGCGCTGTTTGCCGATCGATTCAACGCGGAAGATATCGCAATCGTCGAGAGCGTGCAGCGCGGGCTCAAATCGCTGGGTTACGACCAGGGGCGCTACGTAGTCGATGACCAGGATGAATGGTATTCCGAATCCGGCCTGCACAAGTTCCACCGGCTGATCCTCGCGGCGCTGGCCAGCTGATTTTTATGTCCAGGGTTCGTTACCCGGACAGGCGGAGCCGGTGCACGACGACTAGTCCGGAATCCGGACCTAGATATCGCCGTAGTTCTTTACCGGGAAGGTTTGCAGGTAACCGCTGGCCAGCAGCAATGCAATCCACTGCGCCAGCCAGGTCAGGCCGGGCCGAGCGTTGCATCAGGCGCTTGGTCAGATTGCGATCGAGCTTAATTCCTGACGATGCCGCGTTGGTCGGCGTGGGTTTGCCGGATTTGGCGCCCATTTCGGTTTATAACTTGTAGTCGGGCTCTTCGCGGTCCAGGATTTCGCGAATCTCGCGCAGGTGAGCGTCGCAGAAACCGACCCGGTCCATGTAGTCTTCCCATTGTCGCGCGGTCTTTTCGGCAATCGCGTCGCTGGCGATGCGCAGCGGCTTGCCGGTCATCAGAGCGGTGATGTAGGTCTGGCAGGCGCGCTCGAAATAAAACAGTTCGTCGAAGGCGCGCGCGATGGAATTGCCGACCGCCATGACGCCGTGGTTGCCCATTATCAGGATTCGTTTGTCGCCGAGCGTGGTGGTGAGCCGTTCGGCCTCGTCACCGAGCCCCATACCGTCAAAGCCGTCATCGACGGCAACCCGATCGAAATAACGCATCGTGTTCTGGTCGATCGGGGGCAGGCCGGAGTCCGCGAGCGATGCCAGTACCGTGGCGTACTTCGAATGCACGTGCATGACACAGCGTGCATGGGGTGCATTACGATGCATGGCGCCATGTATCGCCCAGGCGGTAGGATCGGCTTTTTCGGCGGCATCGTTGTTGGCGTCGAGCAGCAGTAACTCGCTGGCGCGGATATTCGAGAAATGGCGGCCGAAAGGATTCACCAGGAACTGGTTGCCGTCTTCCGAGACCGCGTAACTGAAGTGATTGCCGACCGCCTCGTCCATGCCGAGCCTCGCGGTCATGCGAAACGCGGCGGCAAGATCGCAGCGATCTTCGTAATGCGAGTCGGCGGCGACCGATTGCCCGCCGGTATCAACAATTGAAATCGACATCGGGAATCCCTGTTTTATGGTCTGGCCGGGAATTAAAACGCAGGATAGCGGGACGGGCAATACAATTTTCCCGATCGCCGCGATAGCTGTAATTGATTTATAGTAAAGCGCATGAACCATTTTGCGCACCTGGTATTGTCCCAGCCCACGCTCGAATCGACCGTGGGAAACCTGCTCGGCGATTTTGCGCGCGGCCTCGATCAACGCAGCCTGCCGCAGGCTGTGATGGCTGGACTGGAGAATCATCGCGCGGTGGATCGTTTTACGGATGCGCATCCACTGGTGCAGGAAATGAAAAACGGCTTCAGCCCCGAACGCAGGCGCTTTGCCGGGATTGCGCTCGATATTTACTTCGATCATTTACTGATCAATCACTGGCAGCAGTTCGAACAACGCCATCTCGAATCCCTGATTGGCGATTTTTATCAGCGTATGGTGGAGAGCCGCTATATGATGCCGCATGAAAATATGCGCCAGGTCACAGGACGCATGGTTGAATTCGACTGGTTCGGTTCTTACCGTGATATCGAAGCGGTTGCCGAGTCGCTGGATCGCGTGGCCGGACGCATCAGGTTCGCCAACCGGTTCGATAATGCGATCGAGGATATATTGCGGAACCAGGAAATAATCCGCGACGGTTTCTTCGAGTTTTACCCGCAGCTACAACAGCACGTGGCGGAGCTAGCGCTCGAATCCTTTTAGCAATCGACGATCTTGCCCGGATTCATGATGTTTTGCGGGTCCAGTGCGCGCTTGATCGCCTGCATTGCTTCGACTGCGCCGTCGCCGTGTTCGTTGCGCATGTGCTTGAGCTTGCCGATGCCGATGCCGTGCTCCCCGGTGCAGGTGCCACCCATGTCGAGCGCGCGCTGTACCATGCGTTTGTCAACCTGCAGCGCTTTTTCGAACATCGCATCATCTTCCGGATCGATGAACATAGTGCTATGAAAATTACCGTCGCCGACGTGACCAATGATCGGCGCAAACAGCCCGGAGGCGGCGATGTCCGCCTGGGTCTCGGCGATGCAGTCCGCTAGCCTCGAAATCGGCACGCAGACGTCGGTGACGTAACCGCGATAGCCCGGATGCACTGCGAGACCCGCGTAGTAAGCGTCGTGCCGTGCGCGCCAGAGTTTATTGCGGTCCGCTTCTTTTTCCGCCCACTGGAACCCGGTGGCGCCAAACTCCTGCGAGATTTCGTCAAACATCTGCACCTGTTCGGCGACGCCCGCGCGGGTGCCGTGAAATTCGAGAAACAGCGTGTCGAGTTCCGGGTAGTCGGTCTTGCTATAGGCGTTGATGGCCTTGATGTAGTTGCTGTCGAGGATCTCGATGCGCGCCATGGGAATACCCATCTGGATCGTCATGATGGTGGCCTCGGCGGCCGCGCGCACGTCAGGGAAGTTGACGATGGCGGCCGATATCGCCTCGCATAAACCATGCAGCCGCAGGCTGATCTCGGTGATGACACCCAGCGTGCCCTCGGAGCCGACGAACAGTCGCGTCAGATCGTAACCGGCGGACGACTTGCGCGCGCGGGTGCCGGTCTTGATGATGTCGCCATTCGCGGTCACCACGGTCAGGCCGAGCACGTTCTCGCGCATGGTGCCGTAGCGCACGGCGTTGGTGCCGGAGGCGCGGGTAGCCGTCATGCCGCCGATCGACGTATCGGCACCGGGATCGATCGGAAAGAACAGGCCGGTGTCGTGCAGGTACTGGTTGAGCTCGCGTCGGGTTACGCCCGCCTGCACGCGACAGTCCATATCCTCGCTATTCAATTCGAGGATTTGATTCATCTGGCTCAGGTCGATACAAATGCCGCCGTTGACGGCCTGCACCTGGCCTTCCAGCGAGGTACCTGTACCAAACGCGATCACCGGCGTGGCGGAGGCAGCACAGAGTTTTACGATCGCGGCCACTTCTTCGGTGCTATGCGCAAAGCAAACCGCGTCGGGTGCCTGCACCGGGTGCCAGGATTCACCCTTGCCATGCTGTTCCAGCACCGAGGGGCTGGTGCTGACGCGCTCGCCGAGCAACTCGCGCAATTGTTCGATCAGTGATTCGTGCTCGGAAACTCTGGTTACGGGTCGGTTCATGTTCGCTCGTCGTGGTAGCCTCGTCTGGCGCCAATTATGCTACAGCGCCGGGGTTTTATCACGGTAATCCGCGGGCCCGACCTTCGTGGACAAAACGGGGACGGGGTCTATACTCGTTAACTCGAGGGGGTATGCGTCACTCTAACCAACAATCAGGCGATACCATTCAAAAAATGCTGGTGGTAGAGCATACATAGATCGTGACTAATCCGAAACTGACATTGGCAGCCGACTCCGCGCTAGAAGCCGAGCTGGCAAAATTTCGTCAGCACCAGGTGCTGCTCGACCGCACCGAGCGGATTGCGCATATCGGACATTTCGAGTGGAGCTACGAGCTCAATCGCCTGTTGTCCTGTTCCGAGGAATACGCGCGCATACACGACATGAGCGTGCCGGAAATCATGCTTGCTCACAATAGTTGGCGAGGCGTCCTGCAGCAGGTACACCCCGACGATCGCGATGCGGTCGAGGATTCAAACAGGGTGTTGCGTCGCGACAAATCTATTGATATCGAGTTCAGAATCGTCCTGCCCGCCGGCGAGCTGCGCCATATTCGAAAATTCGCGATCGAAGTCACCGACGAGAGTGGAATGGAGATCGGTACCTTCGGCATCCTGCAGGATATCAGCGAGCGGATCAGGTACGAGCGGGGTCTCGAGTACCGCGACGAACTGGCGAAACAAACCGAAGCCATTACCGATATCGGGCATTTTATCTATGACGAAGAAAACGAACGCTACGTATACATAAGCGAGGGTTGCGCCAGTATTTACGGCACCACGCCCGAAAACTACATGGCAGAAGTGCAGAGCGTCAAGGATGATCTTGCCGATATCCTGCCCGAGGATCGGGAGCGGGTCGCCGACGAGTACGCGGCTTACCAGCAGAGCGGCCAGGATTGCGCGATCGAGTTTCGCATTCGTCGCGCCGACGGTGCCGTGCGCTGGTTGCGCGAGCTGACGCGGGCGAAAAAGAAAAGGCAGGGTCGCGTCATCCAGACGCTCGGGGTAGTGCAGGATGTAACCGACCGCGTGCTGCGCGAACAGGACCTGATGTTCAAGGACGTGATGGCCAGCCAGGCCGAGGCGATTACCGATATCGGTTATTTCCTGTTCGACGAGCGCCAGAATCAGCATTTGTTTGTCAGCCCCGGACAGGCGCGCATCGTCGGTATGAGCGTCGAAGAGTATTCTCATCGCATCGTGTCGAACGAGGATTACCTGCAACTGGTTTACGCTGAAGATCGTGAGCTGGTAAGGAGCGCCTATTACGAAACCCTGGTTAACGAAGGCCGCTGGGAGGTCGAGTACCGGGTCAGCCGTACGGACGGAGAATTGCGCTGGGTACGCGAAATTGGCCGTGCGCACAGCCAGGATTCCGCGGGCGTGGTGCAGTCTATCGGGGTCATCCAGGACATTACCGAGCAGAAAAATATCGAGCAGGAATTGCGCTACAAGGATGCGCTCGCCAACCAGGCCGAGGCGATCACCGACATTGGCCACTTCATTTATGACGAAATCAGGCAGAAATACCTCTACGTCAGCCCCGGGCTGGCGCGGATCCACGGCATGGTTGACAAGGCCGTGGATACTCGAATCGTGTCCTGGGATGGCGACATGGACCTGATCCATCCCGAAGATCGGGAAAAGGTGCGCAGAGCCTATGATAAATTCCTCGCGGAAGGCGGCGACTGGCAGGTCGAGTATCGCCTGATGCCTGGCGACGGCGAAGCCCGCTGGATCCGCGAAATGGGTAAGGCATACGTGATAAATCACGGCATCCCGGAGCAGACCATTGGCGTGTTGCAGGATATCACCGTGCAGAAACAGGCCGAGCAGGAAATCGTTCGCGCCAAGGAAACCCTCGAGCAGCAGGTCGTCGAGCGTACCCGTGAACTCGCCAACACGGTTAAGCAATTGCAGGAGGAAATCGAAGAACGGGAAAAAATTGCCGCCGAGCTCGATTTTCTGGCCAACCACGATGCGCTCACCGGCTTGCCGAGCCTGCGCCTGTGCAAGGACCGGCTGAACCATTCGCTGGCCGAGGCGCGCCGCAATCGTCAGACTTCGGCGGTTATGTTCCTCGATCTCGATGGATTCAAGGCAATCAACGACGAGCATGGGCATGAACTCGGTGACCAGGTGCTCAAAGTTTCGGCGGATCGAATCACCGCCGAGATCCGCGAGACCGATACCGTAGCCCGTATCGGTGGTGATGAATTCGTGATTATCCTGTCGAGCCTGCCGGAGAACGAGATTGCGGAGCGTATCGCCAGCAGCCTGATCGAGCGCCTGGCGCAGCCGATTTTCATCGAAGAGATTAAGGTTACGATCAGCGCCAGCATCGGGATATCGCTCTATCCGCAGGATGGTATCACCGCGGAACAGCTGATCCGGTCCGCCGACAAGGCAATGTACCGGGTCAAGCGCGCTGGCAAGAATGGATTCGGATTTGTCAGCGCGGTTAAGTTCTAGGTCGGACAACCCGGACCGAGACTCGCGAAACCGATACCGTGGCTCGCGTCGGCGGCGATGAATTCGTGATAATTTCATCTAGCCTGCGATTGCCGAGCGTATTGCCGACAGTCTGATCCAGCAGCTGGCGCAACCGATCCAGATCGAGAATTCCCGGGTGACGGTAAGCGCCAGTATCGGAATATCGCTGTATCCCGATAACGGCACCACCGCCGAAGAATTGATTCGCGCCGCCGACAAGGCGATGTACCGGGTCAAGCGCGCTGGCAAGAACGATTTCGGTTTTGCCACTGTGGCGGAAACCGACTAGCCGCGTTACCCGGCTCCCCACTAATCCGGGGGAATATCTCTTTCCGCGCCATATTCTTGTTCCACAGGACGGAGTAAGAAAACGCTGCCGAATTACCCGGATGACTGGAAAATGGCAGCTTATCCCCGAGCCACGGGAATCCCTGCCGACAGCAGGGAATGCTTAATATCACTCGAAGTTACGGCTGCCAGGCGTTAAGCTCGCCGTTTGAGCTCTGCCCCGGGAGGGCGGCATGTCGCGCTACAAAACCAACAACCTGCTCGGTATCGGCCTGATGATGCTGGCGATGCTGCTGTTCGAAGTCATGGACGCGGTCGCCAAGTGGCTGGTCAGCGCGGACATGTCCGCGATCCAGGTCATTGCGGTGCGTAGCTGGATAATCGTGTTGCTGATTCCGGTGATACTCGGTATACGCGGGGAACTCTCGGAACTGGTTACCCGCCAACCGCTGCAGCATGCGTTGCGCGGCATGATCGGTTTTTTTGCGCCGTTTACCTTCTTTACGTCGCTTAAAACCCTGCCGCTTGCCGATGCAACCGTCGTATTTTTCAGCGCTACTTTCATTCTTACCGCGGCCTCGGCGATTTTTCTCAAGGAGCGCGTCGGGATACATCGCTGGAGTGCGGTCGTGATCGGTTTCGTGGGTGTTGTTATTGCCATGAACCCGCGCGGAGGCGGACCCGTCAGCGCATACCTGCTGGTACTGTGCGCGACCAGTATATACGCGATGATTTTTATCTACGGTAAACAGCTGTCGAAACGGGATTCGGTTATCCTGCTGGTATTTTCGCTGCACCTGGGTATGGGCGTGGTTGCGACAGCGGCCCTGCCCTGGGTCTGGGTGCCGCTCGACCTGGCGGCGCTGGGCCAGTTATTCGTAATGGCCGCGATCGCGCTGGTGGCGCATTATGCGTTCGCTGCCGCCTTCGCGCGCGCCGACGTATCGGCGCTGGCCCCGTTTGAATATACTGCCCTGGTCTGGGCGACGATCATCGGCTACGTGATCTGGCTCGATATCCCGTCGACCGAAGTCTGGATCGGGGCTGTAATCGTTATCGGCTGCGGCCTGTACGTGATCCACCGCGAATCGATTAGTCACAGGGCCAAAAAACGGCTCGAGAATAGCGCCAGCCCCGAAGTGCTGTGACATTCGAGGAGGCATAACCATGAAACCCGACTTACCGATCAAATCCCGGCTGCTCGAGGGGGTCGACCGGGTTACCGCGGGTGTCGCGCGCATTATGGAGCCGCGGCCACGGGGAGACGCTCATAGTCGCCCCTGATCATTCACCGCGGGCGCCTGGTCTGCCCGCGACGGGTCGAATCCCGGGATGAGCCTGTCTTCCAGCCTGGCCGGCGGGCACCGCGACCATCCCGCGCTTGGGATCGTCACCTTTGTCGGCAACCTGTTGCTGATGGCGTTACTGAGCGCGGCGGTGCGCGAGCTGGTCAATCGCGAGTACCCGTTAAGCGAGGTGCTGCTTTTCCGTTACCTGTTCGCGAGCCTGTTCTTCTGGATCATCCTGTTTTCGGCCAGCGGCCTGCCGGCGCTCGCCACGCGCAGGCCGCTGGACCATGCGATACGCAGTGTCAGCGGGGTTGTCAGTCTCGGATTGCTGTACTTCGCGATAACCCGCATCCCGATTGCTGACGCCACCGCGCTGGCTTACGCGGCACCAATTTTTATTACCCTGCTGTCGATTTTTCTGCTTGGCGAGGTCATTGGCCTGCGCCGCT
>Ga0316201_10002261_pt1 | contig 13614 bp, 10 predicted proteins | sample CS6wburrow_MG_FD_204516 | JGI IMG/M metagenome (GOLD analysis project Ga0316201, IMG submission 204516) | Coastal sediment microbial communities from Delaware Bay, Delaware, United States - CS-6 worm burrow | ecosystem: Environmental > Aquatic > Marine > Coastal > Sediment | place: USA... | reverse complement strand
TAGAGGTGTTACAATTATCGAAGTATTCCATAGTAATTTTAGGCTTTAAGAACGTTCAGGTGCGTAGGGGGCAAATTCTTAACGTCTAAACAAATTAGATATTATATATATCCAATATTTTTCGCTGTTATGCCTCCCAATTTACGTTGATATGTTTAAATAGGACGGTTAAGCGCATATTTTTTCGATGAAATGCAGCTTTTTGAGTAAATTGATAAATAAAAGTATGGGAAAACATAACGAGTTCGGTAAGGAAGGAGAGCAAATTGCAGTCGATTTTTTGATTAAAAAAGGATATACCATCACCTATAGAAATTATAGGTACTTAAAAGCTGAAATAGATATTATTGCCAGGAAAGAAGATATCCTTGCTATAATAGAAGTGCGATCAAGAAGTTCGGATTTTATTGAAAACATCGCAGAAACCATTACAAAGAAGAAAATTGGTCTACTTGTTCTAGGAGCTGACCACTATGTAACTGAACATGATCTTGATGTTGAGGTACGTTTTGATGTCATTACCATTCTTAAGAATAAAAGAGTCTTTGAAATTGAACATTTGAAAAGCGCATTCTATCATTTTTAATTAGAATATTCCACAATTTGTTTTATTTGTAACAATATGTTATATTTGAAGACAATCAATGTGTTATGAAAACAATATCATCAGTAGTTGAACAGTATATCAAGAAGAAGCCCTTTCTTCAGAGTGCACTGGCTCAGGGGATCATTAACCTAACTTCACTCTCCAGAATTGTTAAGCCAGAAATTGAAGAGCAATTGGGAAAGGACATTCGCAATGGGGCAATTGTAATGGCTTTAAAGCGATTATCAGATGATCTTGAATTCAGGGCGACCCATAAGATTATCAAGGTTTTAAAGAACATTGGGGAAATCACGGTACGTTCTTCCTTAACTGATTATACTTTTTTAGCATCGGATACCATTCTTTCACAACAGGCAAAACTTTTGGAAGAAATAAATACCAACCAAGATGTATTTTATACGTCATCCAGAGGTGTAAATGAAATAAATATTGTCATTAGTAATATAATGGACAGTACTGTAGAGAGCTTATTCAAAGCTGAAAAGTGCACTCAAAAGGCAGATAACCTTTCTTCGATAACTGTAAAGCTTCCCGCTGAAAATGTTTCGGTTCCTGGTATTTATTATTTTATTTTCCAAAGATTGGCTTGGGAAGGTATTGTGCTATACGAGGTTATTTCTACCACGAATGAGTTCACCATAATCGTTAATGATGATCAGGTTGATATTGCATTTAAAACCATTAAGGATTTAAAAACTTTATAAAAACGATTATTGGTTCTCCAAAAAATCAATTATTTCTTTATCACTTTCTGGTTTAGCAATAATGCGTTTATCCTGATTCAGGATAAAATATGTTGGTGTTTTCTGTATGGCATATAAATCTGCATATTCGCTCTCCCATTTGCCCAATGCGATGGCGTGATCAAAATGAGGCATTCTTGCTGATTCCTGTTTCCAAGTACTATCATCATCTTCAAGCCCAACGGCAACCACTTTAACATTTTGATTATTTTTTAGTTCATCGTGTAATGCAGGCAATTCACGCAAGCAATGGCTACAGGTACTGCTCCAAAATACAATGATATAATTATCGGCGCCTTCCAGACTTCTTAATGACGATTGAATACTATTTTTTTGCCATTTGATTTCAGGGGCAATTGCCCCTAATCGCAATCGATTATGTGCTTCAATTTGATTTACTATTTCCTGATTGCCTGCCTCCGTTGCCAACGTTTTTAAATAAGTATCATAAATATAATCTGAAGTAGTGTTATAGTCGCTGGCCGAAGCTTGTGCCCATAAGGTGTAAAAGAGAAGGAGCTTGTATTTGGCATCTACATTTTGAATGTTTGCACTAACTGTATTTACATTTTCAATTTGGGCGTTTTCAGTTTCTTTCTCAGTCATTGTTTCGAGCGGAAGCGCTGTAAACACATAATTGGCCAATTTGTCGGTCAAAAATCCAGAGGCTTGTAAAACAGCATTATTCAATTCCAATGCCTTGAAGTAATTATCTTTTTTATTATTGACATACTGGAAAACCGATTCATAATTCGAAGGGATGTACGGATGGTTGGCTTTTATAAAATGGTGCACCATCATTCCCGCCGTTTTTTCTTCATATGTTTTCTGGATGTTATCCATTTGTGTTGCAATGCTTTCGTATTCTTTTACTTCTGTGTTTTGGTTAGTATAAAAACTAGCAAACTGTTTCTCAAGATCATTGATTTTTTTAAAATAGGAATTGAAAAGTTTATTTTCTTCCGAAGTGATAAAAGAAACTCCTTCAGTAGCATTGAAAGCTAGTTCAACATTCTCTTTTCCGTTGTAAATGACATCAAAATAAAACTCCTCTTGGGGCACTGCATAGACCAATCTATAGGTTCCTGGCTTGGCGTTTTCAGGAATCTTCAAATTAAATACTCCGTTTTGGACCTTGCTTTGCGCTATATAATTTTGTGTGCCTGGCTTTAACCGATAGGCAATCAACCATTTATAATCTTTGGCGGGCATAAAAGTACCCGAAATGGAATACTGGGCCTGAAGGCCAAAAGTTGCCAGTAAAAAGAAAGTTAAAAGAGTTCTTTTCATAACCTATTGTTTTCAAAAATAGTACCAAACTTTATTGGTGCCATTTAGCCTATCATCAAGAAATAACCACAACCGATTTCTCAAAGGGATCTAATGCCTGTAGTGCATTATCCACCGAGTTTATATTGTCGAAAGTTAAAAGTAATCTAAGCCCGTTACGGGTTTCCTTTTCCTTCATCTTACAGATGTTTGCATGGGTTTGAACAAATTTCAAAACTTCAGTAAAGGCATGACTTTGGTAAAATGCCGATTCTTGATCCGCTATAAAATAGCCAATCAACTTCCCTTTTTTCATAACCACTTTTTCAAGACCAATACTGTTGGCTAACCATTTTATGCGAACCGAATTCAGGAGGTCTACAACCTGTGTTGGCAATTCACCAAAACGATCAATTAGTTCAGATTCAAATTTCTGTAATTCTTCTTCCTCTTTTATCAAGTTAAGTTCAGTGTACAGATTCAGTCGTTCCGTAATATTGTTAATGTAATCATCTGGGAAAAGTAATTCAAAATCAGAATCGATTTGGGTTTCTTTCACAAAGACTTTCTCGTGATGGCCTTCAACCTCGTCATATAACTCTTTGAATTCATTTTCCTTTAATTCATCTATGGCTTCAGCCAAGATTTTTTGATAGGCATCAAAACCTATTTCATTGATGAATCCACTTTGTTCGCCTCCCAATAAATCACCAGCCCCGCGAATTTCCAAATCTTTCATCGCAATATTGAAACCGCTTCCCAGCTCGGTAAACTGCTCCAATGCCTGAATTCTTTTTCGGGCTTCATTGGTCATGACATCAAAAGGAGGTGTAATGAAATAACAAAAAGCCTTTTTGTTGCTTCGCCCTACACGTCCTCGCATTTGGTGTAGATCACTTAATCCGAAATTATTGGCATTGTTTATAAAGATGGTATTGGCATTGGTAACATCCAATCCACTTTCAACTATAGTTGTTGAAACAAGTACATCAAATTCCCCATTCATAAAAGCAAGCATAAGGGTTTCCAATTTTTTGCCCTCCATTTGGCCATGGCCTATTCCAATCTTGGCGTCTGGGACCAAACGCTGAAGCATTCCTGCCACTTCCTTTATATTCTCGATACGATTGTGAATAAAAAACACCTGACCCCCTCGTTGAATTTCATAATTCACGGCATCGCGAATAATCTCTTCTCCAAATCTGATAACATGACTTTCAATAGGGTAGCGGTTTGGGGGCGGGGTATTAATAACTGACAGGTCACGCGCTGCCATTAAACTAAACTGCAGTGTTCGCGGGATAGGAGTTGCAGTAAGCGTTAGTACATCAACATTTTCCTTGATAGATTTTAATTTATCCTTGACAGACACCCCAAATTTCTGCTCTTCGTCAACAATCAGTAACCCAAGATCTTTGAATTTTACATTTTTGTTTACGAGTTGATGCGTTCCTATTATAATATCCACCTTACCACTTTCTAGATTTTCAAGGGTTTCGCGTTTCTCTTTGGCTGTTCTGAATCGATTTAGGTAATCTACGGTTATTGGCATTTCTTTCAATCGTTCGGTAAAGGTCCTATGATGTTGAAACGCCAAAATGGTCGTAGGCACTAAAACCGCAACCTGTTTACCATTATCCACGGCCTTGAATGCTGCCCGTATGGCTACTTCGGTCTTACCAAAACCTACATCACCACAAACAAGCCTATCCATTGGCCGCTCACTTTGCATATCTTTCTTTATATCTTCAGTAGCTTTACTTTGGTCTGGCGTATCTTCATAGATAAAAGAGGCTTCCAGCTCTAATTGCAAATAACTGTCTGGGTCATATTGAAACCCTTTGTCAAGTCTTCTTTTCGCATATACCTTGATAAGGTCGAATGCAATTTTCTTAACTCGTGACTTGGTTTTCTGCTTTAATTTTTTCCAAGCTGCGGAACCTAATTTGTAGATCTTGGGTACTGCCCCGTCCTTGCCATTGAATTTGGATATTTTGTGAAGTGAATGAATACTTACGTAAAGAATATCGCGATCCCCGTACATAAGCTTAATGGCTTCCTGTTTTTTCCCTTCAACATCTATTTTTTGGAGTCCGCCAAACTTGCCGATTCCGTGATCAATATGGGTCACATAATCGCCGACCTCTAACTTATTAAGTTCTTTTAGGGTAATCGCCTGTTTTTTCGCATATCCATTTTTTAGATGGAATTTGTGATAACGCTCAAAAATCTGGTGGTCTGTATAGCACACCAATTTCAAATCATCGTCAATAAACCCCTGAAATATGGGAAAAACCACCGTTGAATACTTAATGTCATGGTCTACCTCATCAAAAATGTCATGGAAGCGTTGGGCCTGTTGGTCCGAAGCACAGAAGATATAATTGGTATAACCTTTTCGTGTATTTTCATTTAGGTTATCAATCAATAAATCAAACTTTTTATTGAAAGAGGGTTGGGGTTTGGTTTTAAAGACCAGATCTTCTCCTTGAGAGGTTTTTAAATTTTTACGCGACCCATTCATTTCAACCAAACAATAATCCTGCAATTGTAATTTCAACAATTGGGAATTCACAAACAGCGCTTCTGGTTCGGCATGTTTTAGGTCTTGCGACAACTTGGCAAAGGACTCTTCAGCCTTAGAGAAGAACGAATCCAACCGACCATAGAGTATCTCAAGGTTCTTAGTGAAGACAATGGTTTTGGGCGAAATATATTTGAGGAAACTCTCTCGGGTTTCGTTCAAAAACTTATTCTCTACATTCGGAATGATGCTGATTTTATTCACTTTTTCAGTTGACAATTGGGTCTCAACATCGAAAGTTCGAATGCTATCAACCTCATCGCCAAAAAATTCAATGCGATAGGGTTCATCATGGGAAAAAGAAAAGACATCGACTATTCCACCGCGAACAGAGAATTCACCAGGTTCTGTCACGAAATCCACTCTTTTGAATTGATGCTCAAAAAGCACCTCATTCAGAAAATCCAATGAAAGGGAATCGTTTAGTTTTATCTTTAAAGTATTCTTGTCAAGCTCTTTTCTAGTGACCACTTTTTCAAAAAGCGCATCAGGATATGTAACTATTGCCGCTGGTTTTTTCCTCGAATTTATACGGTTCAAAACCTCTGCCCTTAAAAGTACATTGGCATTGTCGGTTTCTTCTATCTGGTATGGTCTACGATAACTCCCTGGATAGAACAAAACATCTTTTTCGCCAATAAGCAGTTCAAGATCGTTCAGGTAATAAGCTGCTTCTTCCTTATCATTGAAAACCAATAAAAAGGGGAGTTCCGAATTTTTAAAAACATCCGAAATAACAAAGGAAAGGGCAGAGCCTGTTAGGCCTTTTAATAAAATTCTGTCACTTCGAGCGGAGTCGGGAATTTGGGATTGGGCAATAGTAGTCTGCAGTTTTCGAGTTTGCGAAGACTGTGCGAACAGTTGTTTAATTGTAGAATGGGTCAACCGTTAAAATTTATGCAAATATAGGTTGAAGCCGATCTTCACCCAAAAGAAGGGTTATATTTTTATGATCATGCCTTCGGCAATGGCAAATACTTGGTCTTTTTTATTAGGTTTAAGGGTAAACGACCCAGTGAACTCACCAAAAGCGGGAAGTATCATTTGGTTCGGACTTTTAAAAAAACAAGGAAGTCTAAGCGATTGTTTACCGCTCCCGCGGATTTTAACCGCCGGATGGATATGTCCACAAAAATTGAAGTAATTTTCCCGTTCTGCTGGATGATGGGTCAATAGGAAGTCTTTCTCTACAAGTTCATCCTGAATTATGATTCCTAAGGCCTCATATTTTAACGGGGGGATAATGTCGTGATTCCCATTTATTAGAATGATTTTAGAGGTAGATTTTGAAGTCCATTCTTCAAAAAGGTTCCATTCGCTATTTATGTGGGAATGGAATAAATCTCCTAAGAAATAAATATTATTGGGGTCAAAAAGTTCAACCACTTCATCCATTAATTCAAAATTAGCTTGAATAGCTTTTTGGGGAACCGCAGCACCGTATTTTCGAAAGTGGCTTACCTTACCTAAATGTACATCACTGATCATAAGTACTGACTTTTCTTCCCAAAACAGGGACCCTGATGGGTGTAATACAAAGCTTTGATTATGTATCTGGATATTTTGAGTCACTTGTTTATTTTTTTAAAAGTTTTGCGGTCATTCGTTTTATACGGTCTGCCAGTTTTTCACTTGAAAGCTTTTCACGAAGCCGATCGGTAATCAAAGGAAATGAAAATGGGGTTGGTTGTTGGCAACGTTTCCAAACGATCTCTTGATGGGCAATTCGCTCTAGTGCCAATCGTAAACGGCCTTCTTCCAACTGATGTTCAAAGGTTTCTGTAAAGGCCTGCTGGTATAAAAGATTGTCTGCTTCATAATCCTTGAAAACATCAAACAACAATTGTGAACTGCTTTGTAAATGCTTCATTTTTATTCCTCTTTCAGGATAGCCGGTAAATACCATACCACTTATCACTGCAATATCGCGAAATTTACGCCTTGCCATTTCGGTTGAATTCAAACTTTTTTGTAAGTCATCGAATAGATAATCGGTTGTGAATAGGTTATTGTCCAACACCTCCTGCATATCCAATTTCTGATTGGATAATAATTCAAAACCATAGTCATTAAAAGCGAGTGAAAATGTAATAGGTGACAACAAACTAATACGGTAACTTAAAAGGCTTCCCATGGCCTCATGTACAAAACGCCCCTCAAAAGGGTAGAAGATATGATGATAGCCGTCATTGGTTTCAAAGGATTCGATGAGAAACTCGTTGGGTTTGGGAACAATACTTTCCTCTCGCTGTTTTTTGAACAGGATGGAAAGCGACTTTATTTCAATGGATTGCTTTGAATCGGGAAGTGATGCGGAATACAATTCATTTCTAAGTAACTCTGACATCTGGGCAGAAAGTGTTAATCTACCCCCCATCCAGGCAGGAACCTTACTTGATTTTTTATTCGAATTTCTCACAAGTACCTGCATTTGTTTTATGCGAATAAATTCGAGGTTTCTCCCTGCAAAGGTGAAAACATCACCAGTTTTTAATTTGGCAATGAAAGACTCTTCAATGGTGCCGATATATCCCCCTTTCTGGTAGCGAACCGTTAAATTGGCATCGCCAACTATGGTGCCAATTTGAAAGCGATGCCGCATGGCAATACCTTTATTATTCACTTTAAACAATCCATCTTCATCAACCTCAATTTTCTTGTATTCATCATAGGCCTGCAGGCTTTGGCTTCCCAAAACAACAAAATTCAATAACCATTGCCATTGTTCTTTGCTCATGGCCTGGTAGCAAAAGGTTTGTTTAATTTCAGTAAATATTTCATCGGGATAAAACCCATCTGAGACGGCCAATGTTGTCAGGTATTGTATGAGAACATCAAAGCTATTGAGATAGGGTATTCTGTCTTCCACGGTATTTTCCTTTACTGCCTGTTGTAATGCTGACGCTTCGACAAGCTCAATGGCATGTGTTGGCAAAAAGTATATCACACTTTCTTTTCCTGGCCTATGGCCACTGCGACCAGCACGCTGTAAAAATCGTGCTATACCCTTTGGCCCTCCAATTTGAACTACAGTTTCAACGGGAGCAAAATCGACCCCTAGGTCCAGACTGGAAGTACATACCACAGCCTTAAGACTTTCATTACGAATGGCCTGTTCTACCCATTGTCTTGTTCCTTTATTTATACTACCGTGGTGCATGGCAATTTCACCTGCGAATTCAGGATGCTTTTCCAGTATTTTTTGAAACCAGATCTCGCACTGACTCCGTGTATTGGTAAAAAGCAATGTTGTCTTGCTGTTATTTATAATGGGTATTACATCCTCCAACAAACGAAGCCCTAAATGTCCCCGCCAGGGAAAAGTTTCCATTTCGGAAGGAATAATACTCTTGACCGTGATTTTCTTTTTAAGGTTGGCCTTGATCATCACGGAATTTTCCAAGGCCGATGAATTGGGTCCAAGTAAAACTTGTCTAGCCTGTTCCAGATTACCTATGGTGGCCGAGATTCCCCAAATACGAAGGTTTTTGGCAACTGTTTTTAGTCTTGAAAGTCCAAGTTCTGTTTGTACACCTCTTTTGGTCCCTAAAAGTTCATGCCATTCATCTACTACTATGGCTGAACAATTCTTGAAAGTTTGGTCATAGCCTTTGGTGGCCAATAATAATTGCAGACTTTCCGGTGTGGTAATAAGCAAATCGGGCATGCTCCTCTTTTGCTTTGCCCTTTCACTTGTACTTGTGTCTCCTGAACGAATACCTACCGTTAAACTAGTTCCTAAATCGCTGGCAACCCTTTCTGCTGATTGTTTAATTTCATGCGATAATGCACGCAGCGGAGTAATCCAAATGGCTTTTAATCCCTTTTTATGCTTGATCTTGTAATCAGGATGGTTCTTGATATACTCAAGGACAATTGGGAACCAAAGGGCATAGGTCTTTCCGCTTCCTGTTGGTGCATTCAACAGCCCATGTTTGCCCTGCAAAAAAGCCTTCCATGCATTTTTTTGAAATGCAAAAGGCTTCCAATCTTGTTGGGAAAACCAGTTTTCCGCAATGCTATAAAGTTGGTCCTTAGTCATTAAGTAGTGCAGTGTTTAGTGCTCAATATGTGCAATAAAATAATCATTCGTAAACTAAAATATCACTTTTAAAAAAATTATCTTTGTTTAAATAAAATTCAGTACACATGTCTATTTTAGATTTATATAACCATAGTGAGAAACGCAGAAATTTGGCTCACTTTGCTTCAATAGCGTCTTTGGCAGCCGTAGATGGGGAAATTAACGCAAGGGAACTGAAAGTAATAGACAGTTTTGCGAGAAAACTTGATATTTCGGAAGCGGATTACAAGGAAGTAATGAAAAAGTCAAACAAATACCCTATCGACCCTTCTAATAGTGCTGAACAACGATTGGAACGTTTGTTCGATCTCTTTAAAATAATTTTTGCCGATCAGGATATTGAGGAGGAAGAGATGGTTTTGTTGAAAAAGTACGCTATTGGTTTAGGCTATTCGATTAAGAAGGCAGATAAAATCATAGAAAAATCGATTGCGATTTTTAGAGGTAGGATAGATTTTGAAGATTATCTCTATTTGATTAAAAAAAAATAAGGAATATTTAAGCCGCTCTAAGAATACCGAGCACTTCGCTTATTGATATTTGTCCAGGAATTCCTGCAGTTTTTCTACCATATTTTTACTTCCACAAAAGAAAGGTACACGCTGATGCAACTCTGTGGGTTGAATATCGAGTATTTTTGTTCGCCCTCCGGTTGCCAAACCATTGGCTTGTTCGGCAATAAAGGCCATTGGATTGCACTCATACAATAGACGTAATTTACCGCTTTCAGTTATGCTACTCTTTGGGTACATATAAATTCCGCCTTTAATCATATTCCTATGAAAATCAGAAACTAAAGAACCTATATATCTAGAGGTATAGGGTCTATCACCTTCTTCTTCTTGGCAATACTTTATATAGTCTTTTACGCCCTGTAGAAAATGAACATAATTTCCTTCATTTACGGAGTATATTTTACCGGTTTCGGGATACTGCATATCGGGATGCGAAAGGTAAAAAGTTCCTAAGGCCGGGTTTAAGGTAAATCCGTTTACACCATGTCCTGTGGTGTAGACTAACATGGTAGAAGTGCCATAAACAATATATCCTGCAGCGACTTGATTTCTTCCAGGTTGAAGAAAATCTTTCAGTTGCACAGGGGTACCTACGGGCGTGATTCTTCTATAGATTGAAAAAATAGTTCCGACGGATACATTAACATCGATATTTGAAGATCCATCCAAAGGATCAATCAACACCACATACTTATTCTGATTTTGCTCATCATTACTATTAATACTGATGAAATCATCTTCTTCTTCAGATGCAATGCCACAAACAATTTCGCGATTTTTTAAGGTTTGAATAAATTTTTCATTGGCAAAAACATCCAATTTCTGTTGATTTTCACCTTGAATATTGGTTTCACCAGCAGCACCAAGAATATCAATTAAACCCGCCTTGTTCACTTCATGATTAACAACTTTAGCCGCTAAACGTATGGCATTTATAAGCTTTGAAAGTTCTCCTGAGGAATATTGAAATGAAGATTGATTTTCAATGATGAATTCCCCGAGCGTTTTGTGCCTTTTATCAATCATTTTACATGTGTTATATGAGTACAAATATCGGTTATTTTGTGAAACTATAACGGTTTCGTATATAATTGATTTTTTAAATTTATAACTTTGTGTTTTATTTGTAACAATTATGCAATATACGATTCGTGAAGCCACTGCCAAGGACATGCAATACGTTCTTGAACTTATTAAGGAACTTGCCAGCTTTGAAAAGGAGGCCAGTGCTGTTGAGGTAACCACAGATGATTTGGTTCGTGATGGGTTTGGTGCTGAAAAGCTATTCCACTGTTTTGTGGCAGAGGCCAATTCAAAAATCGTAGGAATGGCCTTGATTTATAGTCGTTATTCCACCTGGAAAGGCCCAATAATCCATTTAGAGGATTTGGTGGTTTCAGAAAGTATGAGAGGTAGTGGCCTGGGTACCGCCCTATTAAATGAAGTTGTAAAATACTGTGCCAAACAGGGTGTAAAACGTATTTGCTGGGAGGTGTTGGATTGGAATGAACCCGCAATAACATTTTACGAAAAAAAGGGAGCAAGGGTTTTACGCGATTGGGATGTTGTTCACTTAGATGAAAAAGGAATACAGAATTATTTAAAAAATATATGAGAATATTCAAATTTGGTGGCACATCGGTTAAGGATGCTGATGGCGTACAGAACCTGGTAAAGGTTTTAAAAGAAGTTGGTCATGAAGACACCTTGTTGATAGTTTCGGCAATGGGCAAGACAACCAATGCCATGGAAAAAATCGTGAATTCCTATTTTGATGATAAGAATGGGCTTAGCGCTGCTGTGCAAGAGGTTATAGCGTACCACAATGCGATCTTAATGGAATTGTTCAAAAATGAGAAACACCCGGTTTTTGAAAAGGTGAAAATGTTGTTTGATGAGGTTCAGGGATTCTTGGTTTGGAATAAGTCGCCCAATTATAGTTTTGTCTATGATCAAGTGGTTGGTTATGGTGAATTGGTTTCTACTACTATTTTAAGCGCCTATTTGAATGAGGTGGGGATTAAAAATTCTTGGTTGGATGTTCGAAATTTCATCAAAACCGACAACAGTTATCGTGATGCGATGGTGAATTGGGAAAAAACACAACAAAGTATATCAAACGGAGTGGACAAAACCCAATTGTATATCACTCAGGGTTTCTTAGGTAGCGATGACAACAACTTTACCACTACATTGGGTCGTGAAGGCTCGGATTATACTGCGGCTATTTTTGCATTTTGCCTTAATGCCAATTCCGTAACCATTTGGAAGGACGTTCCTGGAGTATTGAACGCAGACCCCCGTTATTTTGAAGAAGCACAATTATTGAACAAAATATCTTATCGCGAAGCCATTGAGTTGGCGTTTTATGGGGCGTCTGTGATTCACCCTAAAACCTTGCAGCCGCTGCAAAGAAAAGAGATTCCACTATTGGTAAAATCATTCATAAACCCAAAAGGCAAGGGAACCACAGTTGGTAAAGGCACGACTTTAGAACCTCAAGTCCCCTGCTATATTATGAAAAAAGACCAAGTATTAATGAGGCTTTCATCCTTGGACTTTTCTTTTATTGTAGAGAACAGTATCAGCGAACTTTTTAAAATGCTCCATGATCATAAAATGAAGGTGGATTTGATTCAAAATTCCGCTATTAGTTTTTCAGTTTGTGTAGATAATAAATTTGGTCAGCTGCAAGAATTGTTGAATTTGTTGAAAAGTCGATTTAATGTGGTTTGCCATGAGGGAGTCTCACTTTATACCATCAGACATTTTAATGCCGACGCAATTGATTCATTACAAAATGGTAAGGAAATATTGCTGGAACAGCGTGCCAATGAAACGGTTCAACTGGTTGTAAAGTAATTGATCCTCATATTATTTCTGTAATGTTAAAATAGCACTTCCAATAGGGATTTTGCTATATTTATGTTTCCTAAATTATACAAAGCATGGGTTTAGTTACCGCGAAGGAAGTAGCCAAGGCAATCAACCTACACAAATACGGTTTTTTGGGCACCTTTATGGGGTGGGTTCTAATGAAGGTCACTCGAATCTCAGGCATCAATAGGTTTTATATAAAGCATAAACATCTTGAAGGGATCGAGTTCTTGGATGCCATTCTAAATCATTACCAAATTGATTTTGAAGTACCAGAGGAAGATTTTAAGCGCTTGCCCAAAGAAGGAGCTTATATCACCATTTCCAATCATCCTCTTGGCGGAATAGATGGGGTATTACTCTTGAAATTGTTGGTTACCCATAGGTCTGATTTTAAGATTATCGCCAACTTTCTGCTCAATAGAATAGAACCAATGGCCCCTTATATTTTGCCTGTGAATCCTTTTGAAAATCATAAAGATGCAAAGAGTAGCATTGCAGGCTTTAAAAGTGCCATGTCACATTTAGGGGAAGGTCATCCTTTGGGTATTTTCCCAGCCGGTGAGGTTTCAACCTATAAAGATGGAAGATTGATTGTTGATAGACCTTGGGAAGAAGCCGCCCTTAAACTCATACGCAGGGCCAAGGTACCAGTAGTCCCCATTTATTTTCATGCTAGGAATAGTACGTTCTTTTATCGCTTGTCAAAGATCAGTGATATTTTCAGAACAGCTAAATTGCCATCTGAGGTTTATTCCCAAAAAAATAGACCAATCAAAGTTCGGATTGGGCAACCTATTTCTGTTGATGCCCAAAATGAACAGGAGACCTTGGAAGATTTTACCGAGTTATTGCGTAAAAAGACCTACATACTTTCAAACGCCTATGAAAAAGAACGATTAAGAGATCAGCTGCCAACGTCTTTAAAGCTGCCC
>Ga0316201_10002260_pt1 | contig 13614 bp, 11 predicted proteins | sample CS6wburrow_MG_FD_204516 | JGI IMG/M metagenome (GOLD analysis project Ga0316201, IMG submission 204516) | Coastal sediment microbial communities from Delaware Bay, Delaware, United States - CS-6 worm burrow | ecosystem: Environmental > Aquatic > Marine > Coastal > Sediment | place: USA... | reverse complement strand
TGTTACGCCCTGTTCCTCCAGAATTCCACCACCGCCTTCAGCAAGGCAGAACTCCGCATCGATCGCATCCCAGTGTTTTTCGACCATGAAATTGATGCCGACATCCGGCGTACCTTCCTCGCCCGACTCGGCCAGGAAAATGATGTCTCGATCCAGTTCGACGCCATAGCGCTTCAGCATGATCATTACCATCATGCCGGCGGCCACGGAATCCTTGTCATCCAGAGTACCGCGACCGTATACCCAGCCGTCTTTGCGCAGGCCGCTAAATGGCCCCTCCGTCCAGCGCTCTGCCTGGACACCGACAACGTCCGTGTGCCCCATAATGAGGATCGGCCGTTTGGAACCATTGCCCCTGATGCGCGCAACCAGATTCGCTCGATCCGGGTCCAGCGCATACAGTTGTGACTCGATACCATCGGCCGCAAGTATTGCTTCGACGTATTTGGCAGCGCTGGTTTCGTTTCCTGGCGGGTTACTTGTATCGATCTTCACGAGTTCGGAGAGATGTTGAAGGGTTTCCTCACCCACGGCATCCCAATCAACAAGGTAGCGCTCCTGAGCAGCAACCGAAACGGAAGAGAGCAGTGCCAAAAAGGCAATCAGTGTCTTCATTAGATTCATCCTGAGAGTTACAAGCTGAGCTTAATCCCGGGCGGGGTGGTCAGTACAGTCTCCTATACTGCTAGTCACATATACTGCTAGTCACATAAGGTGTCACGCAAATGCGCGCGAAATGCGTCACCCGTGTCGGGGTGATCTAGCCCATAGGCTACCGTAGCTTTCAGGTATCCGAGTTTACTGCCACAGTCGAACCGCTGACCTCTGAATGAATAGGCGTAGACAGGTGCTTCCTGCAACAAGTCGGCAATCGCGTCGGTAAGCTGGATCTCGCCGCCGGCACCGCGCCCGGTTGTCTCGAGTTTGTCGAAAATCTCCGGCGCAAGCAGGTAACGGCCGACAACAGCGGAGTTCGACGGCGCGTCTTCCGGCTTCGGTTTCTCGATGATTTGCGTAATTCGAGACTCGTCATCGACGGCGACAATGCCGTAGCTGGAGGTATCTTCCTGCGGTACGGTCTCGACGGCGATTACACTGCCGGCGTGACGCGCATGTTCCTGGGCCATCTGCGTGAGGCATGGCGGATCTCCGGCAATCAGGTCATCGGCCAGGTGGACGAAAAATGGTTCGTCACCAACAGCCGCTCTGGCGCACAAAACGGCGTGGCCGAGTCCAAGCGGCTCTCCCTGACGGATATAGATACACGTCACGCCTTTGGGCACGATGTCGCGGATTGACCTGAGCAAGTCATCCTTGCCGCTATCTGATAGCGCCCGCTCAAGCTCCGGATCGCTATCGAAATGATCCTCGATGGCGCGTTTAGAGCTGCCAGTGACAAATATCAGCTTGGTCGCACCAGCAGCAATAGCCTCCTCGACCGCATACTGAATGAGCGGCTTGTCCACAATAGGCAGCATCTCTTTCGGGCTTGCCTTAGTTGCCGGCAGAAATCGCGTTCCGCGTCCTGCTACCGGAAATACTGCTGACCTGACCTTGTTCGTCAATCTGCTGCTCCCTCGTATCTTTCGCAGTTCGCATAATAGCCAATAAGAAACGCCAGCGTCTTGACTGTCGTCACGAACGCCGGCGTTATCTGGATTGCGATTGTCAGCGCTACTTCTTTTTAGCAGGCGACACGAGGATATTGGCGCGGTTCAGTTCCACGGTGCGATCGCCAATTCCCTTGACCAGCGATAGATCATCCGCGCTTTTGAATGGGCCATATTTCTTGCGATATTCCACAATAGCCTCAGCCTTGGCCATGCCAATGCCATTCAACTCTGTGGATATGGTTTCCGCATCAGCCGTGTTGATATCGACGGGCCCTGCGAATGCCCACAATGGGGCACAGGCGATCAGCGCGATTAGCATTCGTACGGGTGTTTTCATGACAAGCTCCTTTTGACGTGAATTCCAAACGGAGCTTAGGAGAATTCCCACGCTGGCGCGTGCCACAAAATTCCACTGTTTGTGAGGTTTTAGCGCTTGGTAATCGAGTGCTGCAAGACGGTGTCAAACTGCACCCGTGAGGCCGGACGTTGCGTTTCCCAGTTTCGACAGCTTGGACACTGCCAGAGCAAACGCTGGCTCGAGAAGCCACATTCCTGGCATTGGTAACGAGGCGTTGCAGTGGCTAGCTTGGATAACGCCGCTCTCACTTTCTGCAGGGCAAGAGCATGGGTCTCTTCACTCGACTCGGTAAGTTGATGCAGGTCAACAAATTCAGCGAGCGTCGGATCCTCGAGCATGTAGTGCTCGACGCACTCGTCGATTATTGGAATGCCACCAATGTTATTGACAATAGCGGTATAGGCCACGAGCGCACTCATCTCGGGATCGTCCTTGAGCATGGTTTTCAACGCCTTGTCGAGCCCATCCATCGATCCTTCACTCGCATACGTGGCGACGATTTCAGGCAACGCTTCGGCGATGAGGTAGGTGTGTTCCTCAATGATCCGGTGATACAGACGCAACGCAGTCTTGAAGTCATCTGACTCGCGTGCGATGTGGGCTCGCGTCAATGCACCGCGCATGGTTCTGGGTCGACCCGCCTGCGCCTTTTTCACATACTGGCGCGCAGCAGCGTAGTCGTTCTTGGCTGCCGCTGCCTCAGCCAGTTCACAGTAATAATGCGCAATCTGCAGCGCCAGCGACTGCCCGCCCAGGGCCTCGAGACGTTGGCCCGCATCGATGGCCTTTTGCCAGTCCTTTTCCTGCTCGTAAATGCGGCACAAGCTCTCCAATGCTTGCACCTCGTATCGAGATCCCTGCGCCAGTCGCGCGAAAAGTTTCTCTGCCCGATCCAGCAACCCGGCGTGAAAATAGTCTTTGGCCAGTGAGAACAACGCCTGGTCGCGCTGCTCCGATGCCAGGTCCGGCCGCGCGATGATGTTCTGATGAATGCGAATAGCGCGGTCGACCTCACCACGTCGGCGAAACAGGCTACCCAGCGCGAAATGCGTTTCGATGGTCTTGTCATCGACACGAACCATGGCCAGAAAATGCTCAAGTGCCTGATCCGTTTGTTCATTAAGGAGGAAATTCAGACCCTTCAGGTAGTCGATATTCAGCGGCGGAGCCGCCTCCTCCTCGTCTCGCTCACCAAAACGACCGAGCGCCCAGCCCGCAGCCGCAAGCAGCAGGAACAGCCCGGCAAGCAGAAATGTGGATTCAGTCGGCATCGGAAAGAGGCAGGTTCCTGAGGCTACTGACTTCTGACTCGGATAAGCGCAGCGACCGCCGCAGGGTTCGGCGCTCACTGATAAGGCGGAATACGAAAGCGGTCATACACAGCATGCCGAACACCATTCCCAATACAAAGGTGGCAGCAAGCGTCATGGAGATGGGATACGTTCGCTCGAAAAAGCCAAGATCCAGCTCAATCTCACCGGTATTCAACGCGGTGAACGTGAACATCAGCGCGAACAAAACAACGATCAGGATAATCAGGCCGGCACGTTTCAACATGCGCTCACTCCGGAGAACAACGAACTGATTGTAGGAGACTAGCTCTTGATTGGGAAATGGCGACTTGAGTTCACGCGTTCGCGCAAATCTTTGCCCGGCTTGAAGTGCGGTACGTATTTGCCAGATAGGGCAACAGCCTCTCCCGTCTTGGGGTTGCGGCCAATGCGCGGCGGGCGAAAGTGCAACGAAAAGCTACCGAAACCCCGAATCTCGATGCGCTCACCCCTTGCGAGGGCGTCGCTCATCAGGTCCAGAAGGTGCTTGACCGCTAATTCCACATCCTTGGCTGGGAGGTGTTTCTGCTTGCGTGCGATAACTTCTATGAGTTCTGATTTGGTCATCTTTCGCTTCGCTTGTTCTTCTGTAGCCCGTAACCCACGGATAATATTAGCAATATAGCCCAGACCGGACGGTCTGGGCTACTGTTTTTACGTATTATTTGCTTCCGCCGGACATTTTTTCCTTGAGAAGCTCTCCGAGCGTCGTGCCAACCGGGGCAGCACCGGCCTCAGTCTTGTAGCTGCTGAGCGCTTCCTGCTCGTCGTGAACTTCCTTGGCCTTGATCGACAGGGCAATCGTCCGGTTCTTACGATCAACGTTCGTGAACTTGGCTTCGACCTCCTCACCAACCTTGATCATGGTACGTGCATCTTCTACCCGGCCGCGTGCCATCTCCGAGGCACGAAGTGAGCCTTCGACCCCATCACCAAGATCAATCGTCGCGCCGCGAGCATCAACTTCGGTGACCTTGCCTGTGACGATCGTGTTCTTCGGGTGCTCTGCGAGCCAGGCTGAGAACGGATCTTTCTCAAGCTGCTTGATACCCAGTGAAATCCTTTCGCGCTCTGAATCAATTGCAAGAACTGCGGCTTCGATCTCCTGGCCTTTCTTGTAATTGTGGACCGCTTCTTCACCCGGCACTTCCCAGGAAATATCGGAAAGATGTACAAGACCGTCGATACCACCGTCGAGACCAATGAAAATACCGAAATCTGTGATCGACTTGATCTGGCCCGATACCTTGTCATTACGATTGAACGTAACAGCAAATTCAGCCCATGGGTTCGATTTGCACTGCTTGATACCGAGCGAAATACGACGACGTTCCTCATCGATCTCGATAACCATGACTTCGACTTCGTCGCCTACCGAAACGACCCGCGCAGGATTGACGTTTTTATTCGTCCAGTCCATTTCCGAGACGTGGACAAGGCCTTCAACGCCGTCCTCGATTTCAACGAAGCAGCCATAGTCAGCAATATTTGTGATCTTGCCGAACATACGCGTCTGCGGCGGATAGCGACGAGCGAGATCCTTCCACGGATCATCGCCAAGCTGCTTCATGCCCAGCGATACGCGCTGACGTTCGCGATCGAACTTCAGAATCTTGACGTCGATTTCCTGCCCGACCTCAACAACCTCGGACGGATGTTTGACGCGTTTCCACGCCATGTCAGTAATGTGCAACAAGCCGTCGATGCCGCCCAGGTCTACGAAGGCGCCATAGTCTGTCAGGTTCTTTACGATACCCTTGACAGTGTTTCCTTCCTGCAGATCCTCAAGCAACGCTTCGCGTTCGGCCGAGTATTCCTGCTCCACAACAGCACGCCGCGACACAACGACGTTATTACGACGCTGGTCGAGCTTAATGACCTTGAACTCGAGGCTCTTGCCTTCGAGGTATCCCGGATCGCGCACCGGCCGCACATCGACGAGAGAGCCCGGCAGGAATGCGCGAACGTTGTCGATTTCGACCGTAAAGCCGCCCTTGACGCGACCATTGATCACGCCTTCTACTACCTGTGACTCTTCGAACGCTTTCTCGAGATCAATCCAGGTGCGGGCACGTATCGCCTTCTCGCGCGACAACTTGGTTTCACCGAAGCCGTCTTCAACGGCGTCCAGCGCAACTTCGATTTCATCGCCGACCGCCACGCCGCCTTCGGCGGCCTTGTCGTTCTTAAACTGCTCGAGTGGGATTACAGCCTCTGACTTGAGGCCTGCACTGACGATTACGACATCGTCGTTTACCGCGACAACGATACCGGTGATGATGGAACCCGGCTTTATTTGTTGACTGGCAAAACTTTCTTCAAATAATTCAGCAAAACTTTCAGACATTGTTATTAACCAAGAGAACCGCGAGGTTCTCACCCATTACGTCAAACCCCTTCCAGCGGTTGACGGTTAACCCAAAAAAGAATCGGACTCCATGTCCGATCCATACCATTCCTTTTTGCGGGAAAATCTAGAGCTCGGCGGCCCAATCCAGGACGATCCTTACGACCTCCTCGATCGACTTGCCTGAAGAATCCAGTAACCTGGCGTCCTCTGCAGGCCTTAGCGGCGCTACCGATCGCTCGGAATCACGCCTGTCGCGCTCTTCTATGTCCCGCGAAAGGGCCGCGAGACTAACATCAATACCCTTGTCATTCAACTGCTTATGGCGTCTTTTCGCGCGTTCTTCGGGGCTCGCCGTGAGGAACACCTTGAGGCCTGCTTCCGTGAACACATGAGTTCCCATGTCGCGCCCATCGGCAACGAGCCCAGGCGACTGCCGAAACCCCTTCTGCAGGCCCAGCAATGCGTCTCGAACGGGTTGCAGCGCAGCCACGACAGATGCCCCTGCGCCACAGTCTTCGGTACGGATGGACCGCGTGACGTCCACCCCGTCGAGCCAGATCTGCTCCTCGCCGACCGCGTCACTACCAAATCGGGCGTCGAGCCCTGCTGCCAGCACTGACAGGCCATCGACGTCGTCCAGCGCTACGCCCCGGTTCAGCGCCGCCAGCGATACGAGCCGGTACAAGGCGCCGCTATCCAGGAGGTGCCAGCCCAACGCTGTGGCAACGCTACGTGCGATCGTGCCCTTGCCCGAACCCACCGGGCCATCAATCGTAATAACGGGAACGTTCGAATTCTGCGTCATGCCGTGTTTGACTCAATATTAAGGCCTAAAGATGCCATCAATGCCGCGAACCCCGGAAATGAGGTCTCGACAGTTGCGGTGTCCCGCACCACGACAGGCCCCCTGGACGAGCCTGCAGCCACTGCAAGAGACATCGCAATACGATGATCGCCAAAACTCTCTACATCACCACCGGTGAACTTCCCACCGTACACCACGGCCCCGTCGGCGGACTCATCGACCTCAATTCCCAGGGCGCGAAGCCCTGCTGACATGGCGGCAATGCGATCACTCTCTTTCACCCTGAGTTCGCCTATGCCCGAGAATCGTGTGGTGCCTCTCGCGGCGGCCGCCGCGACAAACAACACCGGGAACTCGTCTATCGCCAGCGACACCAATCCAGGATCCACCACTCCACCCCGCATCGCGGATGAGCGAACGCGAATGTCGGCTACAGGCTCTTGCGATAGCAGGCGCGGATTCTCAAGCCTGATATCAGCGCCCATCGCCTGCAGAATATCGATGACCCCGGTTCTTGTCGGGTTCACACCAACGGACTCGATGACAATCTCTGCGTTATCACTCAATAGCGCCGCCAAGATGACAAAGGCAGCAGACGACAGGTCTCCGGGGACTTGAATCGAGCAAGACTCCAATGCCTGCCCACCCTGAACAGATATGCGATGCCCGGATGTCTCCACTTCGGCGCCCATAGCGCGCAGCATGCGTTCCGTGTGATCTCTCGTAGTGGCGGGCTCGACGACGCTGGTCACCCCTTCGGCATACATACCCGCCAGCAATACAGCAGACTTTACCTGTGCACTGGCAACCGGCAACTCATATTCGATAGCCGTCAGCGTCCGGTTACCGCGCACCTTCAATGGAGGCCGCCCAGCTTCGCTGCCAATATCCGCACCCATCGCCAAAAGCGGTGTGATCACGCGCCCCATGGGCCGACTGCTTAGCGACTCATCGCCGATCAGCTGCGTGTCGAATGCCTGACCACTCAACAAACCGGCCATCAGGCGCATCGCTGTACCGGAGTTGCCCAGATCCAGCGCGCGCTCCGGTCGATCAAGACCATGCAATCCACGCCCATGCACCACAATATCTGTCGGGCCGGCTTGCTCAATTTGTATTCCCATCGCTCTCATCGCAGAGAGCGTGGCAAGGCAATCCTCACCGGCAAGGAAACCACTCACATCGGTACTGCCATTCGCAATGCTCCCCAGCATCAGGGCCCGGTGCGAAATCGACTTATCCCCTGGCACAGTAACCGCCGCGTCATGGACGTTGGAAGGATTTACGGTGAAGTGCATAATTCTGTTGGGTAGTGGCAGCGCGTCAGCCGATGGCTTTCGGGTAGGCACCGAGCACCCGAAACAAGGAGCTCTGCTTCTCGAGTACCGCGAGCGCATCAGACACGGGCGACTCAGTCGCGTGGCCTTCGATGTCGATAAAGAAAACGTAGTCCCAGTTCTTGCGTCTCGACGGACGTGATTCAATAAACGTCATGACCACGTTGTGCTCCGAAAGCGGCTGCAGCAAGTTGTGAAGCACCCCGGCCCCACCCGCCGTGTCACTCGTGGAAACCAACAAGGTCGTCTTGTCATTACCGCTGGCAGCGAGCAGTTCACGGCCCACGACCAGGAACCGAGTGGAATTGTCCGATCGATCTTCAATACCGTTAACCATGATATTCAGATCATATACAGCAGCAGCCACCTCGGGCCCGATCGCCGCTGTGCCATCCTCATCGCGCGCACGGCGTGCACCGGCCGCATTGCTCGACATCCCGATAAGCTCGATATGCGGCAAATATTCTCGAAGCCATCCACGACACTGCGCCAAAGACTGTTCATGGGCGCAGATACGATTAATATTCTCGAGGCCTTTCATCTTGCCCAACAGGTGCTGCTCTATCCGCAACTCAATTTCGCCGGCGATCTTTAGTGGCGAAGTCAGGAACATGTCCAGGGTATTGTTCACCGAGCCTTCGGTGGAATTCTCAATTGGAACTACGCCAAAATCTGCGACACCGCTCTCGACTTCCTGAAAAACCTCGTCAATCGTATGAAACGGGAGTGCGCGGACTGAATGACCAAAGTGTTTGAAAACGGCTGTCTGCGTGAATGTTCCCTCGGGTCCGAGGAAACCGATTTTCAGCGGCTCCTGCTGTGCAAGGCAGGCCGACATGATTTCGCGAAAGAGACGCAACATCTCCTCGTTGCGCAGCGGACCTTCGTTGCGATCAATGACTGCACGCAGCACTTCCGCCTCGCGTTCGGGGCGGTAATAGTCGACCGCCGAACCGAGTTCACCTTTTGCAACGCCAACTTGCTGGGCGTGGCGTGCACGCTCGCTGATCAGTGCCTGGATCTGCTCGTCGACTTCGTTAATGCGCTTACGAATCTCGGCGAGGTTCTCCGCATCGTCTTTATTCTTTTTTCCGGACGCCATAATGGCGTTCAGGTTACAGGCTTGCCGAGATTTCGCAACGTCAGGACGCCCTCAATCGCCTGCAGCTCCGTCATTGTTTCTGCGGAAACCGGGGCATTCACATCAACGATCGTGTAGGCAATATTGCCGAAAGACTTATTCAACAGGTCTTCGATATTCAGACCAGCATTCGCGAGACACGTCGAAACCTGACCAACCATATTCGGCACGTTCGCGTTGGCAACGGTGATGCGATACGCATCCAGACGGGGCAATCGTGCCTCCGGGAAATTCACGGAGAAACGAATATTGCCATTCTCAAGGTAGTCCTTAACGTTCTCGGCCACCATTATCGCGCAGTTTTCTTCCGCTTCTGCGGTTGATGCACCAAGGTGTGGCAAGGCAATGACGTTTGGATGAGACTTCGTGGCCTCGGTCGGGAAATCCGTCACGTAGGCGTGAAGCTTGCCGCGGTCAAGAGCCGCAAGCACGGCTTCGTCGTCCGCGATGCCCCCGCGAGCGAAATTGATGACGACCCCGTTATCCGGCATCAGGGCAAGCCTGTCGCGGTTCACCAATGCCTTGGTCTCGTCAATCAGCGGAACGTGCAGAGTCACGGCGTCGGCATGCTGGAATAACTGGTCCAGCGTTTCGGCATGCTCAACACCGGAGGACAGTTGCCAGGCCCGGCGCACTGTAATCTTCGGATCGTAGCCGATGACATTCATGCCCAGTGCCAATGCTACATTCGCCACTTCGACGCCAATCGCACCCAGGCCGACAACACCAAGCGTCTTGCCAGGCAACTCGAAACCGACAAACTGTTTCTTGCCGGCCTCAACGGCCTTGTTGAGGGCGCTTCCAGTCTCTTGCAGTGCCTTGACATGTTCACGCGCATCGCAAAGATTCCGTGCGGCCATCAATAGCCCCGCTATGACGAGTTCTTTGACCGCGTTCGCATTGGCGCCTGGCGCATTAAATACCGGCACGCCCCTCGCGCTCATCTGCTCGATGGGAATATTGTTGGTACCGGCACCCGCCCGACCAATAGCCACGACGGTCTTCGGAATATCCCAGTCGTGCATGTTGAAAGAGCGCAGCAGAATGGCATCAGGGTGTGTAATCTCCGAAGCTACTTCGTAACGCTCTCGCGTCAGATGCCGCAGCCCTTCGACGGCGATGTTATTCAGTGTCAGTATCTTGTACATGTTGTCATCCGTTGCTGCGTTCGAACTCGGCCATGAAATCGATGAGAGCGTCGACTGCCTCTTCCGGCACGGCGTTATAAATCGAAGCTCGCATGCCGCCGACCGATCGGTGTCCCTTGAGGTTGGTCAGCCCTGCGTTATTCGACTCCTGCAGAAATTTTCCATCAAGCGAGGCATCCGCAAGGATGAACGGTACGTTCATCCACGAACGACAGTTCTTATCGACCGGGTTGCTGTAGAAACCCGATGCATCGATGGCGGCGTAAAGCTTGTCAGACTTGCGCTTGTTGATCTCAGCCATGGCATCCAGACCGCCATTGCTCAGAAGATGCTGGAAGATCAGATCGGCGACGTACCACGCGAAAGTCGGTGGCGTGTTGGTCATGGAATCTGATTCCGCGTACGACTTCCACATCAGCAAGTGAGGCAGGTTCTGCCGCCGTGGTTCCAGCAGGTCTTTTCTCACGATGGCAAGCGTAATCCCGGCTGGTCCGATGTTCTTTTGTGCCCCCGCGTAAATGACGCCGTAGCGGCTGACATCAAAGGGGCGTGACAGGATCGTGCTCGACATGTCCGACACGAGCGGCACATCGCTTTCCGGCACATCGTGGAACTCGACGCCGGCAATTGTTTCGTTCGATGTAATGTGCAAATACGCCGCGTCTTCACTCCGGCGCCAGCCAGATTCATCCGGAATATAAGTGAAATTTCTGTCAGAACTGTCAGCTGCCAGATTTGCGTTACACGCTTTCCCGGCCTCAGCAAACGCCTTCTTGCCCCAACTGCCGGTCTGAACGTAGTCAACAATATCGCCAGGTCCTGCAAGGTTCAGCGGCACCATCGCCATCTGCAACGTTGCGCCGCCCTGTGTCCAGATAACCGCATAGTCGTCAGGAATCGACAGCAAAGTCCTCAGATTCGTCTCGCAGCGGGCCGCAAGGCCTACGAACTCCTTGCTGCGATGGCTGATTTCCATCACCGACATGCCAGTCCCCTGCCAGTCAGGGATGTCCTGGCGGATGGTTTCAAGCACTTCAAGTGGCATCGCTGCCGGACCGGCAGAAAAATTATAGACGCGAGACATGTCGCTAGGATCCTTGCACGTGTCGTCAGATGTATGGAATTTTGGACTGGTCGCGCTCTCAAGCAGCGCTCCTACTCCTCATCCTCTTCAATAAATTCTATACGCGCAAGACCAACCAGGCGCTGCTCTTTCCCGACACGGATCAGGCGAACACCCTGAGTATTGCGGCCCTGCACAGAAATATCGTCAACAGCCGTGCGAACGAGCGTGCCGTTGGAGCTAATCAACATGATCTCATCGTCTTCGGCAACCTGCACCGCGCCGACGGTTTTGCCGTTGCGCTCGCTGGTCTGGATGGCAATAACACCCTGACCACCGCGCCCCTGAACCGGGAAATCATCGACAGCGGTTCGCTTGCCGTAACCGTTCTCGGTGGCCGTCAGGATAAGGCCCTCACGAATGATCGTCAGGGCAATGACCTCATGATCTCCCGTAAGCTTGATGCCCCTTACACCGGCTGCGCCGCGACCCATCGGTCGCACATCCTTCTCGCGGAAACGGATGCTCTTACCCGAACTGGCCACCAGCAGTATTTCCGCGCTGCCGTTCGTAATCGCGACGTCGACGAGTTTGTCGTCGCGCAGATCTATAGCGATGATGCCGTTTGTGCGAGGCCGGGAGAACTGGCTTAGTGATGTCTTCTTGACCGTCCCGCCCGAGGTCGCCATGAAGACAAAACTGTCCTCGGCGTAATCCTTGATCGGCAGAACCGCATTGATTCGCTCACCGGCTTCCAGCGGCAACAGGTTCACTATCGGCTTGCCACGCGAGCCACGACTGGCCTGTGGGACCTGGTATACCTTGAGCCAATACATCTTGCCGCGGCTGGAGAAGCACAGGATCGTGTCGTGCGTATTGGCCACAAACAGGTTGTCAATGAAGTCCTCATCCTTGACCTTGGTCGCCGATCTGCCCCGACCTCCACGTTTTTGCGCCTGGTAATCGCCAATGGGCTGTGCCTTGGCATACCCACCGTGGGACAACGTGACAACGACCTCCTCGCTCGGGATGAGATCCTCGACGCTGAGATCGCTGTGATCCTGAATGATCTCGGTGCGGCGTTCATCGCCGAACGCATCCCGAACCGCGTGCAACTCATCTCGAATTACCTGCAGCAGCTTGTCGGGGTCGGCGAGAATGCTAGAAAACTCTTTTATTTTGTCTAGTATCTCTTTGTATTCATTGACTATCTTTTCTTGTTCAAGACCCGTCAGGCGGTGCAGGCGCAAATCCAGTATCGCCTGGGCCTGCACAGCAGAAAGCCGGTACACGCCGTCGGCGAGTCCGAATCCGTCTTCAAGCCCATCCGGCCGTGTGTCCATGCCCCCAGCCCGGTCCAGCATCTCGTTGACCGAACCCGGCGCCCACGCCTTACCCATGAGAGCGACTTTCGCCTCAGCTGGTGACGGCGAGGCCTTTATCAACGCGATGACTTCATCAATATTGGCCAGCGCTACAGCCTGACCCTCAAGGACATGGGCGCGATCTCTCGCCTTTCGCAGATCAAATATCGTGCGACGAGTAACAACCTCACGACGATGTGCGAGAAAAGCTTCCAGAACCTGCTTCAGGTTCATGAGCTTGGGTTGTCCATCGTGCAGGGCAACCATGTTGATGCCGAAGACGCTCTGCATCGGCGTTTGTTTGTAAAGGTTGTTCAGGACGACATCGCTGACCTCGCCCTTGCGCAGCTCAATGACGACGCGCATACCATCCTTGTCAGACTCGTCACGCAGCTCGCTTATGCCTTCAATCCGCTTGTCACGCACAAGATCCGCGATCTTCTCGATGAGCCGCGCTTTATTAACCTGGTACGGCAGTTCCGTGACGATGATGGCCTCACGACTCTGCTTTCCGAACGGCTCAATATGAGTGCGAGCGCGGATATGTACCCGTCCGCGTCCGGTGCGATAGGCCGAATAGATGCCAGCAGCGCCGTTAATGATGCCGGCTGTCGGGAAATCCGGGCCAGGGATGTGTTCCATGAGACCCGGAATATCGATCTCCGGGTTGTCGATCACCGCCAGCGCAGCGGCGACAACCTCATTGAGGTTGTGCGGAGGAATATTGGTCGCCATGCCAACGGCGATACCTGAGGAGCCATTGACCAACAGGTTCGGGAGCCGTGTCGGCATAACCGAGGGCTCGGATTCTGACCCGTCGTAGTTCTCGACGAAATCGACGGTTTCCTTTTCGATATCTGCAAGGAGTTCGTGCGCGATGCGCGACATGCGCACTTCGGTGTATCGCATCGCTGCCGGCGCATCGCCATCCACCGATCCGAAGTTACCCTGACCATCCACGAGCAGCGCCCGCATCGAGAATGGCTGCGCCATGCGAACGATCGTGTCGTACACCGCTGAGTCGCCATGCGGATGGTATTTACCGATGACATCACCGACCACGCGGGCTGATTTCTTGTACGCTTTGTTGTAGTCGTTGCCGAG
>Ga0316201_10002259_pt1 | contig 13617 bp, 11 predicted proteins | sample CS6wburrow_MG_FD_204516 | JGI IMG/M metagenome (GOLD analysis project Ga0316201, IMG submission 204516) | Coastal sediment microbial communities from Delaware Bay, Delaware, United States - CS-6 worm burrow | ecosystem: Environmental > Aquatic > Marine > Coastal > Sediment | place: USA... | reverse complement strand
GTAGCGTGGGCGGCCGACTCGGTCGGTAGCGCCGGGGCCAGCGTCGTCAGCGCCATGCCGAAGGTCTCGCGATCGGGGGCGACGAATTTCACGCCCTTGCCGTTCTCGAGGCTCTTCAGGGCGTTCTCGGAAATCGAGATGACGCGCATATTGAAGTTGGTGAACTCGCGCCTGGTCTCACCACCGAGACCCTTGACGCGGTCCGTCTCAGCCTGGCCCGGCTTGGCGCTGTAACCGACGATGACGTCGACCTTGTCGACCTTGGCAGCAAGTGCTGCCGACGACAGTATTAGCGCTGCCGAAATGATAAGTCCGTTTACGCAGTTGATAAGTTTCATGACCGTTTCCCTGTCTGGTCGTGCTGCTTCAATCGATGAGCGTATTTCAGCAAGGACAGCGGTCTATTTGAGGTGCGAGGCCGATGCAACGCACAGCTAACAGTGTGAACCAGGTCACATAATGCGATTGTCAAATTACCAGTCTTCGATACTGGTCTTGCCGGACATCCAGCTCGCTCTCATATGAACGGCACCATCGCGGTGTTTGGCGATTCTTTGGCGCTCTTTCGACCAGCCGTATCCGCAAATCCAACGAAACCGTCATCGCCTGCGGGGCGACTTGAAATAATGTCGTCCTTTCGCGATTCTGTTCGACCGGGGTTCCTGGATTAACGCGCGATGGTTGAAGAGAACAGCACCGAATTGCCTCCTGTCTCAAAGTGGTGGATAGGCCTCTACACTTTTGCAGCGTTCTGGCTGCTGTTGGTGGCGTCGCTCGATGCGAGCCACTTCGGCCCCGGCTTCTTTCCGCTGTTGATTTCCATTGTGCTCGTGCCGCTCCTTGCCATAATTTTTGCGGTGGACATGTTCGCCCGTGTCGTAGATGCGTTCCTTGGGAAGCGATCGTCGCTGGCGCGTAGATTGGGGCCCGTGGCTGTCGCGGCTACCGGGGCCATCGTGTACGGTGGTATCTCTATCCTGTTTCTGCTGGAGCAGTCTTAGACACTGGATCCATGCACTTGCGGACGCCGATAACATATATCTACTCGAGACTAACGGAGCCCGGCACCGCGCTGCGGCGCGCGGGTTGCATCATGTTAGTGATAGCGACTCTTGGCGCTGGCGGTTGCGCAACCGTCGGAGACGATAGCGTATGGAGCCAGGTCGTCACGAACAGTCGGTCAAGCATCAAGCAGAAATCGGTTTGGGTTCCGCTTGCAGCGGCGGCGGTCTTCGCGGCAAGCAACGCTGATCATGAAGTCTCCGACTGGGCAATCGAGCGTAAGCCGATTTTTGGCTCGACCGAGAACGCGGCCGACTGGGCAGACGGGTTGTCTACCGGGCTGGTCGCCGCTGCCGTCGTTACCAGCATTGCGAAGCGCGACGAACGCTATCAGCCACTCGTAACCGACCTGTTGGTGCTGGGCAGTGCGTACGCGTTCTCTGCCGGGATGAAGAGGGTCGTCGGCAGGACCCGGCCGGACGGCTGGAACGATCTGAGCTTCCCTTCATTACACGCGACGTCCGCATTCGCGGGCGCGAACATCACGGCGAGGAACCTAACAAATCCCGAAACCGCCAACGCGAATTTGATCCGGCCGGTTCTGATTGCCTGCGCCACGGCCTCCGCCTGGGGACGCATCGAAGGAGCAAGACACTACCCGTCGGACGTTCTCGCCGGTGCGGCGATCGGTAACTTCTTCGCGGGTGTCGCCAACGCGTTCGTCGAGAACCGGGGGGCCGTATCCGTATCCTACGTTCCAACCATCGACGGCGGAGAGCTAAGGGTCGGGTGGAATTTCCAGTAAGCCGTTGAGTTCGAAACCTGCTCCGAACAGGGCATGGATAGCACTCGGTACCGCCATCACCTGCATCCGTAATACGGTACGATGCTGAAAAGAGAAAAAACCATGGTCAGACTATGCGTTGGCGTTTTGGCGTCGCTTTTTGCGATTTCGTGCGTCGCACAGGACTTCAGGGATACGTTCACGTCCGTCACGCCCGGCAACTTTGACAGCGGCGGCGAGATCAGCCGGCAGTTCCACCTGAACGCCGAATCGTATTTCACAATGGCGACCATTGCTCGCCGAACGGAGACTCGAGAACTCACATTCGCGCCCGATCCGGCGCTCGCAAGGCACGCTGTCTCACACAATGGCGTTGAGACGAGCTTTGCAGAATATGTGTCGGACGATCCATTACTTGATGGTGTAGTCGTTTTGCACAACGAAAAAATCGTGTTCGAGGCCTACCCGAACATGCAACCCTGGCAAAGACACTTCGCCTGGTCGGTGACCAAGGTCGTTACGTCTACAGCGCTGGCGATGCTCGTTGAGCGGGGCCAGGTCGACATGGGTGCGGCGGTGGACAACTACGTTCCCGCCCTGAAAGACAGCGCGTGGGCCGGCATAGCGCTGCGCGACATCGCAAATATGGCGTCGGGTATCGACTGCCTCGATAGTGACGGCTACCAGGATCCGACCACCTGCATCTATACGATGGAAGAGTCGCTGGGCATTACGGCGCCCACCGGAAGGAAGCCTGACTTTATCGAACACCTGCAAGGCATGCGGGCGCACCGGGCGGCGGGCACCAAGAACGAGTATGTGTCTGCCAATACCAACGTGCTTATGCTCGTGATTGAGGCAGTGACCGGCAAACCCTACGCTACGGCCCTGCAGGAACTGCTTTGGAATCCGATCGGAGCAGAGGCCGATGCGTTGATGGCTATCAGCAAATCCGGGTACGCGTATGCGTCGGGGGGGCTGCACGCAAGATTGCGGGACGTGGCGCGTTTCGGGCAGATTTACACGCAGCCCGAACTGAGCGGCGCTCTTACTCGATCGATGATCAGCACGATACAGGGCGAGGGCGTGGCCCTTTCACCCGACCGACTGGAGGAGAGCCTCGGCGAAGACGTCCCGGTACGTTCCGGTTGGCAGTGGGATCACATCTGGGCGGACGGCGCCATGTACAAGGCCGGCTACTCCGGCCAGGGCATCTACGTGGATCCCGCTCGCGACCTGGTCGTTGCCTGGTTCGGTACCGGCTTGAATTTCGAAGAGCTCGTTAATGGCATGCTCCCGGTGAGCCGTCAGATCGCGCGATCCGGTCTGTTTGGCGCTATCACAGCGTCTGATGCTCGAGGAACGCGAACAGCCAGGGTATGGCGTTAATCATGTAGTGACCGCCAACGGCATGCTCCCAGCCACGTTTCGTGAAAATGACGGCCAACGGCGCGCCGTATAGCAAGCCCGTCACGACCAGGCGCTCCAAGTTGTAACCGTGGCCCAGTCCGAACACCACCGAGCTGAAGATTATCGCAAGCGTGACAGTCAACGCGGGGCGATGCGAGAAAGCGGGCCGAAGCAGCAGGTAGACGAGGCCCACCATGAGAAGTCGGAACCACACCTCCTCGGCCAGACCGGAAAACCATGGCAAGACCAACGGCATCCACCATTCCGACACCCATGCCAATTCGCCGCCAGGCGAGCCGCTCGCCGCATTGACCATGCCCATTGGGAGAAAAAGGACAAGCCCCCACAGCCAACCCCTTCCGACCGCGTACAGATCCCACTTGGCCAGGGGAAGTCCGCCGAGCCCGGTGCGGTCATGGATCACGGCTCCTGCCATGTACATAGGGGCGGCCAGGCCGGCCAACAGCGTCAGGGCCCGCTCACTGAGGAGTCCATTATCCGTCGGAATACGGCCAGCAAGATAGGCTACGACGGCGATCAGCAGACCCTGCAGAAGCCAGCGGAGACGGATCCGTCGCCAATAGGCGAGAAGTATTCCAAATGTTCCCAGAATCAACAGCAGCAGAACGATATCCCCTCCGCCCTCGTCCGCGAGGACGACCAGGAAGGCGAACGTTACAATGACAACGGGAAGCCAGGAGCCGCCGCGCCAGCGCAGCAGGCGGGGAGCCGTGATGACGGGCAATTCCGAAAAGGCCGGGCCGGTCCGTGCCAGGTACCAGGCCAGGCTCGCGCTATAGGCCGCGTGCAAAATGTAACGGAGGAATTCCAGATCACCCGTCGACCGGGTGCCGAGCAGAAGCATCGAGACGGCGCCTCCCGAGCAGACGAGCCACGTAAGGATCAGCGCTGTTACATGCGGAGATCCTGGTAATGCGCCTTTAGTCCTCATGGGGCCGCTCGCTCGAAAGTACTCCACAGAGTCTATTGGCAGGACAGGACAGCCACAAGACGCCGTGGAAACCCTGACAGTGATGAAGGACACGGATGGCGCGTGGCGCGTGTCCGGGTATTACATAAGGTAAGACCGGGGGCCTGAAAGCCCAGCCCGGCCTCAATTGGCCGCGAAGTTATTCATCAACTATGATGAGTGTATGCGCGAGAACGCTTCGACATGAGGCCGAATCGCTTAACCATTGCGATGGGGATTTCGGTAGCGATCCACGCGACGGCGTTTGTCGTCGCGGACTGGATGTTGGGCGACGACTCGCTGCCTTCCATGACGACCACGATTCTGGCCGTCAATGTCGAACCGCCCGTGTCGGAAGGCGAGGTGCCCGATGAAAGTCGGGTCGTGCCGCTTACCGACAGCCTGGAGGTCGCGGAAACAACGGATCACGAAGCCACACCCGTGGAGGAGCAGTTCGCGGAGGCTGTCGAAGAGCCTCCCAAGGCTCCTCCGGCCACCGAGCCTCCGCCTGCTGCCGAGCCATTGCTGGTGGCGTCGAGCGCGGCGTTCGAAGTCGCGGAGCTGCCCGAGGTTTCCGTCGCGAGGATCGAAATCGTATCGTCGACAGAGTCCGTCAGGCCCGCGCCTGCTGATATCGCATTAAAACCCGAGCAGGAAGAAATGCTAAGTCGCAAGGTCAGCGAGTGGAGCGAGATGCTGCACGAACTGCCGGACGATGTTTCTGCTCTGACCTGGAACGACGAGGGACAGGAATACCACGCGAGAATAACGCAGCTGCCGGTCAACGATGATATGGGCATTCAGCGCGTCGTCGTCGAGATCAGCACGGAGGAAGATGGCAAGCAGTTGACTTCCGAAGTACAGATGAAGCGGCTCGCTTTCTCGAACTATGCCCAGTTCGTGAACGAGTGGGACCGGAACGTCCTGGTACACAATGACGAACTTGACGGGCGCTTCCATTCGAATTCCGAGATTCGCGTGGATATCGGGCGCGGCACGCAGCCGGTATTTCACGGCAAGGTGACAACAGCGTCGCATGGCGTCGAGTTCCTCAAGCGCAGGGACCGAAAGAAGCGTGACGAGATTTTTCTTGGCGGTTTGCAGACTGGGGTCAAGTCCATCCGGTTGCCGAGCCGATTCCTGCCGTTCCCCGGGCAGACCACGGCAACGGGCGATAACGTACATCGGCTGACGGAAGATACGCGCATAGTCTTCAACGCGAACGGGACCTACACGTGGCAACCGGTCGATGGCGAGGTCCCGCCGCAGGTAACTGCCATCTCCCCGAATACGTCGTACCTCGTCGCTACTCGCTACGCCAGGCTGTACGTCAAGGGAACCGTAAACGGTAAGGTGCTGGTCTACTCCCCCGAACGTATCGTGATCGAAGGCAACCTGTTGTACGCAGAGGACCCCGAGACGACTTCCGGCTCGGACGACTATCTGGGGCTGGTCTCGGACAAGAACGTCGAAATCGCGCGTACCAAGGTGACCGGGCCGGGCGACCTGCACGTGAATGCGGCGATCTATGCCAAGCGGCGTTTTGCCGTTCGCGAGTTCCGCAAGAGAGGAGACGCTGTGCTGCACATTTACGGCAGCGTGAGCAGCGGCTCGCTTTCTGCCACGGAACCCCGATACTCCACCAGGATCCGCTTCGACAAACGGTTCGAGGAGATGCGCCCGCCGGGATTCCCGATGACGGACCGCTACGAAGTGGAGTCATGGACGACTGCGTGGAGCGTCAAATCCGAAGAATGACTGCCGGTCTTACCGGGCGTCGTTAGCGCTTCTCAATTCGTCGACCAGCCTGGTAACGGTATCCGGTCCGACCGGCGTTTGTTCGAATGCCCGGTCTCGCAAGTCGGGAATAAACTGCTCCACGTCGCCGAGCTCGTCACGCTTGTATTGCGCATAGATCCGCGGCCCCATTTCGCCAGCGGACTCGCCGAAAACCTCGACGAACGCCTGGCTCGAGCTGACACCCTGGGCGTAGAGCGCCAGGTACTCACCCAGCTCATCGTTTTTCTCAAGCACCAGGTACCGAACGAGCAGGCCCGCCTGGAAATACGCGTTTGATGCCTGCTCACCGGTTTCGACGGCCGCAAAACTAAACTCATCGGCAACGAGCACATCCCAGTCGACGAAGTGCTCATCTTCGGTCTGGCGTTCCGGGATTTCGCCAAATGCATACCCGGCATTCCTGCGCCCGAAAGTCACCCCTGAAAGGAATTCCGGGCGCCCTTCGAAGTACCATTGCGGCGCGGCGTCGCCGCTGTAGCCTTGCAGGACGTGCACGAATTCGTGGCGAATCGTCACCTTCGACCAGCCGGACACCTTCGGCGCAGCCATGACGATGTGAGGGACCCCCTCGATACCAACCGTGTAGCCGACGATCGACTCGATGCCGATAGTCTGCCTGAACAAATCATCTTCGCCGAAGATGATGACGCGGGTCCTGGAAGAGCCCTCGGGTACACTGCTGCCATCGAGCAGGAAGACGGCCGCCCTGAAGCACTCGAGGTCGTCCAGAAGTCGCCGGACCTTCCGCTCCGATACGTCGCTGTACACCTCGAAGAACGCGTTTTCGTACTTGTACCAGGGCTTCTGCTTGTCAGCCGCATCCAGCGTCGCCGATACGGCAAGCAAAATGGCCAGCAGTGTCAGTCGCCGGGCAAGCACTTACGGTTCCAGGATAATGGCGCCTCGCACTTTTCCCGCGGCCACGAGGTCATTGGCCTCCGCTATATCCTCCAGCGCGAACGTCTTTGCGATTCGGTGCTGCAACCTGCCCTTGCGGAGCGCTCTCTGGATGTCGGCGACGGCGTGATCCTTCGCCGATTCGGGCATGGAATAAACGATGACAAAGCGAGCGGTCAGGTCCTTGTACATGAGTTTGTAGAAAGGCAGCACAGGCTCGGGAACCCGCGCGGATCCGTATGTTGCGATCGTGCCGCCCGTGCGCAGAACCTCGACGCTGGTGTCGAGGTTCGCGCCGAACTCGAGGTCGATCACGCGATCAACGGGTTGCCCGTCGTTCGCGTGCAGCACGGCGTTCGCAAAGTCTTCATCGCGATGATTCACGACTCGCTTTGCGCCCGCGTCCCGGCAGGCAAGTTCGTCGTCCTCGTTGCTGGCCGTTGCAATGACTCTTGCGCCCTCACTGCTTGCCCACTGCACGGCATAGTGTCCGACCCTGCCGGCTGCGCCCGTCACCAGCACGGACTGCTCCGAAATTTCGCCGTCCGCGAATACGCAACGATGGGCGGTCATGGCTGGAATGCCGAGGCAGGCGGCCGTCGCAAAATCGACCTCATCGGGAATTTTGTGCGCGCGCCGGGCGTCGATCGAGATGAATCTCGCGGCGGTTCCGAAGCGGCGCTGGTGCTGGCCTTCGTACAGCCAGACGCGATCACCGATGCGCGACTTGTCGATGCCGTCGCCGACCTCCTGGATAACACCGGCGCCGTCACTGTTCGGAATGATGAAGCCGTTGTCGAGCAGGTCCGGGAACGCCCCGGCGCGCTTCTTTACGTCCGACGGGTTGACGCCGCTGGCGTGCACCTGCACAAGCACCTCACCGGGGCCGGGCTCGGGCTTGTCGATTTCCTCAATGGCCAGCACATCCTGGGCGGCACCAAATTCCCTGTATAAGGCTGCTTTCATATACGTCTGGTTGTCCGGTATTGTTGCCGACAGATTGTAGCCAGTTCCCGAATATAATGCCCGGTCAGAAACAGCCTCTCAGGCTTCGCAGGAAACATGACCCTACCGCTGCCGCCGAGGTCACGGCAGAGGATGGCGTGCGCTTGCTGCAGGCGCAGTCGTTTCGCTCTGCGCTCATTTCGAGCCTGATCGGTGTTTTCGCGTTTAGCATCGTGTGGGTTCTGGTCACGCGTCTTACGGGTCGCGTGTTTCCGTGGATGACGATTCTGCTGGGACTGCTCGTGGGCTACGCAGTGCGGCAGACCGGCAGAGGTGTCGACTGGCGGTTTCCGGCTCTCGCCGCTGTGCTGACGTTCGCGGGGGCATTCGTGAGCAAAGTCGTGGTCGCCGCGTCGAACACGGCGGAGGCCCTCGGAACAACAACGCTGGAGGTGCTTCGGTCGGTTACGCTGATGACCTGGCCGGTTTACTTCCGCGAACTCATCACGGCGGCTGACTATGTTTTCGCTGTCACCGCGGCAGTCGTCGCAGCGTTCTACGCGAACCGGCGGTTGAGTCGTGCGCAGTACCGTGCGTTGAGGCTGTTCAGAGAGCGGAAGTAGGAGGGACATTCTTGTCCCGACGTGGGAGGGGCTTCCAGCCGCGATCGCGGCAAGATGCCGCTCCCACTGAGCCGGGCTTCCTACACCGGCATCAACAAACCGTTTTCGGCGTCGATGGCCTTGCCCGTGAGCGATGCGAGGTGTTTCGAGACCAGCTGTTCTATCTCCTGGACCGCGTTCACGATGCCGAGGAAATATGGCGGTTCCCGGCGCAGCAAGGTCCAGTCGCCAGTCTCGAGGATGCGTACCAGGTGATTGATGTTGCTCGCAATGGCTTCGATGTACGGGTTGTTGCCGTCGTACAGGACCTCGATATAACGGTACACGCGGTTGAACTTGGAACTCAGGCGATCGCGCATGACCTGCTGGTAAAACAGCGGCGTCTTCATCAGCAGGTCCGTACCGGACTTGTATCGAACCATGTACTCGCCGGGGCGCGCATTCTCGACGGCGACGCCGCCGATCACAAACTCTTTGTACAGGCGGTCGCGGCATTTCTCGAGGTAACAGCGATCCGCCATCTGCGCAATCAGGTCTGCCGTGCCGAGCAGGTGGCCGCAAATAATGTCGCGGGGATCGTCGAGCTCGATCTTGTCGAGCTCAACTTCATAGCCCGTGAAATGCACGATCATGCTGGCAACGCCGGCGTCCTTGGCCATGCCGAGTTCCGGCAGATAGCGCCGCAGGAAATCGGCGCTGCGCGTTACGTGGTAGAGCGTGAATTCGGCGCCGTTATTGAAGTCCCGGTCCCGATCGTGGTGCCGTATGTAGCCCGAATCATGAAACAGCGCCGTAACGATCACCATCTGTGCGCGGCGTGGACCCAGGCGATCCTTCTGTTCGGCGCTTCGTTCGTACCCGCACACGAGTCTCGCAAGAGCGAGCGTCATGTCGAGCGTGTGCTGCATGTCGTGGTAGGTCGTGTCGCAGCCGAGATAACCCGGGTAGCGTCCCGAGAACAGGCGCTCGAAGTCGTAGAACGCGAGCCAGAGTTTGTCGAAAGATGTGCCGGGATATGTCTTCGCGAACAGGTCCTGGACCGCATTTCGAACCGCTGCAGGGTTACTCACCTGCACGGTGTTCGTGACGTCGTAATCGTTACGCCGGTCCTGGCTCATGCTGCTGCGCATGGAACCGCATCATACCGTGACGCGGCGGCGGTTATGGCGGTAATTTAGGGTCTTATGTCAGGTGGGAATTAAAGGTCAAATTCAGCAACGACGGGCGCATGGTCGGACGGGCGTTCCCAACCACGTGGTTCCTTGTCGATATAGCTTTTCAAGCAGCGATCGGTCATCGCCGTACTCGTAAGTATGAGATCGATACGCAAACCGGCATTGCGGCGGAACCCCGCCGCTCGGTAATCCCACCAGCTGAAGCTTTTTTCTGGCTGGTCGAATCGCCTGAATACGTCGGTGAATCCGAGGTCGAGGAGTTCGACCAGTGCTGCGCGTTCCTTCGGGCTGCAGAGAATTGCGTCGCCCCATTTCTCCGCGTCGTAGACGTCTTCGTCGGCCGGCGCGATGTTGAAATCTCCCAATACGACGAGTTTTTCGTGTTCCGCGAGTTGCTCTTGCAGAAAGCGCTTGAGCGCCGCAAGCCAACCCAGCTTGTACTCGTATTTATCGGAGCCGACTTCGGAGCCGTTCGGCACGTAAAGGTTTACGACGCGAACGCCGTTAACGGTCGTCGCAAGAATCCGCCGTTGCGGGTCCTCGAAGCCGGGGAAATCCGTTACGGCATCGGTAGCAGGGTTCTTACTGATGACCGCGACACCGTTGTAGGTCTTCTGACCCGAGGCCAGCCCCTCGTAGCCGGCTTCGCGCAACGCCTCGGCGGGGAAGGCCTCTGTCACCTGCTTGATTTCCTGCAATACCAGCACATCCGGCCGATGCGCGCCAAGCCACTCGATTACGTGGGGCAAGCGAACCTTGAGTGAGTTGACGTTCCAGGTCGCAATCTTCATGTCATTCAATTCCGCTCAGGCGCAGCAACGCGCCGATCTCGGGTTTGCGGCCACGGAAAGCAATGTACGCGTCCATGATGTCCCTGCTGCCGCCTACCTCGAGTATTTCACGCCTGAAACGCTGTGCCGTATCGGGATCAAAGATGCCCGCCTCTTCGAATGCCTCAAACGCGTCTGCCGCGAGCACCTCGGCCCACTTGTAGCTGTAATACCCGGCCGCATAGCCGCCGGCAAAAATGTGAGCAAAACTGTGTGAAAAGCGGTTGTAGTCCGGATGTGTCAGCAACGAAATCTCCCGGCGTACCTCTGCAATCTTCTCGAGTACGCGTGAACCACGTTCCGGGTCATATTCAGCGTGCACGAGAAAATCGAACAACGCGAATTCGAGCTGTCGCATCATTGCCAGGGCGGCGCCGCAATGGCGCGCGTCGTCGAGTCGGTCGAACAACTCGCGCGGCAGATGCTCACCGGTATCGGCGTGCTCGCTGCAGCCTGAAAGCACGTCGTAGTTCCAGGCGAAGTTTTCCATGAACTGGCTTGGCAGCTCGACAGCATCCCACGGGACGCCGTTGATGCCGGCGACGCTCGGGTACTCGATGCGCGTCAACAAGTGATGCAGCATATGGCCGAATTCGTGGAATAGGGTAACCACGTCGTCATGCGTGATCAGCGATCGGCCCTCTTCGTCGGGCGGCGGGAAGTTGCAAACCAGGTAGCCGACCGGCAGCGTAAGCTGGCCATTGAAAGACTTGCGCGTGACACATTCGTCGATCCACGCGCCGCTGCGTTTGCCGGCCCTTGCGAACAGGTCAGTGTAGAAGCCGCCGAGCTCGACACCGTCCGCATCACTGACGCTGAAATAGGACACGGTGTCGTGCCAGGCTTCGATGTCGCTTTTCCGTGCCAGCTTGACGTTGTAAAGTCGCTCCGCGACTGAAAACAATCCGTCTGTGACCTTGTTTTGCGGGAAGTACTGGCGCAGTACCTCATTCGATATCGAATACTTGTCTTCTCTCAGCTTCTCGAGCCAATAGGCCACGTCCCAGGGCTCGAGCTCGGCGCCGGATTTGTCGCGCAACTCCGCCAGCTCTTTTTCGGCCGCGGCCCTCGCGCGTGAGGCAAGTTCTCGCAAGAAGGAGATGACCTCATCGGTAGAGGCCGCCATCTTCGTTGCGAGCGAGTAATCGGCGTAATTGTCGAATCCGACAAGCCCGGCCGCCTCGTGCCGCAGAGCCAGGATCTTCTCGATGTTTGCCGAGTTATCCCACTCGTTGGATTCGCCCTGGTCCGAGGCGCGCGTCGACCACGCGCGGTAAAGCTTGCGTCGCAACTCCCGATTGTCTGCGTGGGTCATGACGGCGTCGTAAGTCGGGTAGTCAAGCGTTAGCGCCCAGCCCTCGAGTTGCCGCTTCTGCGCCTCGTCGGCGGCCCGCTTCACCGCATGTTCCGGTACACCTTCGAGCTCTTTGTCGTCAGTAATATTCAGTATCCAGGCATCGGATGCATCCTGGATGTTGTGCTCGAAAGCGGCCTGAGCGGCCGCTAGTTCCTGCATGATGGTCTTGAAACGCGATTTTTCAGCATCAGGTAGGTCTACTCCTGCGAGATGGAAATCCCGCAGGGCGTGATCGACGACGCTCCGCGCGGCATCGCTGGAACTGCCGGTAAAAGACGTTTTGACGTGCGCGAACGCCTGCTGGAGCCGGGCGTTTTGCGACAGTTCCGTGCCGTAATCGGTAAGGAGCGGTAGCGCATCGTTATATGCGTCGCGCCAGGCTTTCGAGCCCAGTACGCTTTGCAGGTGGCGAACCGGAGACCAGACCCGGTTTAATTCGTGGCCCATCTCTTCGACGGGTACCACGACATCGTTGAATACGGCATCCTTCGGGTTGTCGAGCAACTCATCGAGCTGTTGGCGATTGCGGTTGATGAGATGCTCAACGGCCGGCACAACGTGCTCCGGGGCAATTTCGTCGAAGCGCGGTAACGAAGAAGTATCGAGTAAGGGGTTGGTCATCGCAGGCTGAGGTCCTTTTCAGGCGCGAAATAGTAGCATAGTGGGAAGGGCATGCTGTGGGAGCGGCTTCCAGCCGCGATCGCGGCAAGATGCCGCTCCCACAGAATGATCGCGGCAAGATGCCGCTCCCACAGAATGATCGCGGCAAGATGCCGCTCCCACGAGATGCAAGAGAACAAAGGATTGGCATGACAGACAAGTTTGACCTGATCGTGATCGGTGGCGGCAGTGGCGGACTCGCCCATGCACAGCGGGCCGCTGAATATGGTGCGAGTGCCGCGGTCATCGAGTACAAGCCGCTCGGCGGTACCTGCGTGAACGTCGGCTGTGTGCCGAAGAAAGTCATGTGGTACACGGCACAGCAGGCGCATCAATTCGAGCATGCGGCCGACTACGGGTTCGACTTCTCGGTGAGCGGTCACGATTGGAATGTGCTCAAGGACCGACGCGATGCCTACGTTAAGCGGCTAAACCGCATTTACGAGAACAATCTCGAGAAACGCGGTGTCACTCATATCGACGGCTGGGCGAAAGTTACCGATGCGCATACGGTCGACGTCGACGGAACACAGTACCGGGCCGACCGGCTGGTCATAGCAACGGGCGGGCGTCCAATGGTTCCCGACATCCCCGGGGCCGAATATGGCATCACGTCGGATGGTTTTTTCGAGCTCGAGGAACAGCCGCGCCGTATCCTCGTCGCCGGCAGTGGTTACATTGCGGTCGAACTCGCCGGCGTCTTCAACGGGCTGGGAAGCGACGTGAACCTGGTCGTGCGCAAGGACAGCATATTGCGCAGCTTCGACACGATGCTCAGCGAGCAGTTGATGGAAGCGATGCAGGGCGAAGGCATCCGCCTCGACACGCGAGTGATACCGAAGTCCGTCGAGAAGACTGACGCGGGTTACGTGCTGCACGCCGAGGATGGCAGAAGCTTCGGGCCGGTCGATTGCGTGCTCTGGGCGATCGGGCGCGCGCCCAATACCGAGGGCCTGGGGCTCGAGTCTGCCGGCGTCACCGTCGGAGACGGGGGCTACGTGCCGACCGACAACTACCAGCAGACGAACGTCGACAACGTCTTCGCGCTCGGAGACGTGACCGGGCGCGCACAGCTGACGCCAGTAGCGATTGCCGCCGGCCGCCGCCTGGCCGATCGCCTCTATGGGGGCATGGAAGGGAGGCACCTCGACTACCAGACCATTC
>Ga0316201_10002258_pt1 | contig 13622 bp, 10 predicted proteins | sample CS6wburrow_MG_FD_204516 | JGI IMG/M metagenome (GOLD analysis project Ga0316201, IMG submission 204516) | Coastal sediment microbial communities from Delaware Bay, Delaware, United States - CS-6 worm burrow | ecosystem: Environmental > Aquatic > Marine > Coastal > Sediment | place: USA... | reverse complement strand
TCGCCGAAGAGCGCATCGTCAAGAAATGGCGCCTGCAACCCGGCAAGATGTTCCTCATCGATACCGAGCAGGGACGCATCATCGACGATGCCGAACTGAAGGAAAGTCTGGCAAACAGTTACCCGTACCAGGACTGGCTCGACCGGACCCAGATACGGCTGGCAAGCCTGCCCGGCAGTACCAGCCTGATGATGCCGGACAGCAGTACCCTGCTTGATCGCCAGCAGGCCTTTGGCTATACGCAGGAAGACATCAAGTTCCTGCTTATACCGATGGCGGCCGCCGGACAGGAAGCCATCGGCTCCATGGGTGCCGACAACCCGCTGGCCGTGCTGTCGGGCAAGCCCAAGCCGCTGTCAAATTACTTCAAACAGAATTTTGCACAGGTGACCAACCCGCCGATCGACCCGATCCGCGAGGAACTGGTCATGTCACTGGTCTCACTGATCGGCCCGCGTCCGAACCTGCTTGGCCTGGAGTCGGCCGGCGAACATATGCGCCTGGAGGTCAAGCAACCGGTCCTGACCAATACCGATATCGAGCGTATCCGCCATATCCAGGAACACACTGACGGCGCCTTCCGTACCCGGACGCTGGGCATCTGTTACCCGCGCACCGCGGGAGCCGACGGGATGGAGACCGCACTCAGGTCCCTCTGCGCACTGGCAGAGCAGGCAGTTGAGGAAGGCCACAACATCCTCATCCTGTCTGACCGTGACATGGATGCCGACAACCTGGCCATCCCTGCATTGCTGGCAACGTCTGCCGTACATCACCACCTGGTGCGCGCCGGCCTGCGTACCGTATCAGGCCTGGTGGTCGAAACCGGTGCCGCGCGCGAGGTCCATCACTTTGCCACGCTGGCCGGGTATGGCGCGGAGGCCATCAATCCCTATCTTGCCTTCGAGACGCTGGAGTCGATCCGCTCGCAGTTACCCGAAGAACTCTCCTCCGACGAGGTACAGAAACGCTATATCAAGGCGGTCGGCAAGGGTCTGCTCAAGGTGATGTCGAAGATGGGCATCTCCACCTACCAGTCATACTGCGGCGCACAGATCTTCGATGCCGTCGGCCTGAGCACTGAATTCGTTGATAACTGGTTCACGGGGACCACCACGACCATCGAGGGCATCGGGCTCAGGGAAGTTGCCGAGGAGGCGCTGCGCTGGCACAACGACGCCTTTGGCGACGCACAGATCTACCGTCACCACCTCGATGTCGGTGGCGACTACGCCTACCGCCTGCGCGGCGAGGACCACATGTGGACACCCGACTCGATCGCGAAGCTGCAGCATTCGGCGCGCGCAAACGACATGAATACCTTCCGCGAGTTTGCCCGTATGGTGAATGAGCAGAACGAACACCTGCTGACCCTGCGCGGCCTGTTCGAGCTGGAATTCGCCGGCGATCCACTGCCGCTGGAAGAAGTCGAACCGGCAAAGGAAATCGTCAAGCGTTTCGCCACCGGCGCCATGTCGTTCGGCTCGATTTCGCACGAGGCACATTCAACCCTCGCCATCGCCATGAACCGCATCGGCGGAAAATCCAATACCGGCGAAGGCGGCGAACAGCCCGAGCGCTTTCTGCCCATGGAGAACGGCGATTCCGCTCGCTCGGCCATCAAGCAGGTGGCATCGGGCCGCTTCGGCGTGACCACGGAATACCTGGTCAATTCCGACATGATCCAGATCAAGATGGCACAGGGCGCCAAGCCGGGTGAAGGCGGACAGCTGCCCGGTCACAAGGTCGATGCAACCATCGCCAAGGTGCGCCACTCGACGGCAGGTGTCGGCCTTATTTCGCCGCCACCGCACCACGACATCTATTCAATCGAGGACCTGGCGCAACTGATCCACGATCTGAAGAATGCCAATCCGAAGGCCGACATCAGCGTCAAGCTGGTCTCCGAGGTCGGAGTCGGTACCGTGGCCGCGGGCGTCTCCAAGGCACATGCCGACCACGTCACCATCGCAGGCTATGACGGCGGCACCGGCGCCAGTCCGCTGACATCGATCAAGCACGCCGGCAGCCCGTGGGAAATCGGCCTTGCCGAGACACATCAGACACTGGTGCTCAATAACCTGCGCTCGCGTATCAGCGTGCAGGTCGACGGCGGCATGCGCACCGGCCGCGACGTCGTTATCGGCGCCCTGCTCGGTGCCGACGAATTCGGCTTCGCCACGGCTCCGCTGATCGTCGAGGGCTGCATCATGATGCGCAAGTGTCACCTCAACACCTGCCCGGTCGGTGTCGCCACCCAGGACCCGGTACTGCGCAAGCGCTTCACCGGCAAGCCCGAGCACGTGGTGAATTACTTCTTCTTCGTCGCCGAGGAAATCCGCGAACTCATGGCAAAACTGGGATACCGGAAATTCGACGATATGATCGGACAGTCGCAGCACATCAACATGCGCCGCGCGATCGATCACTGGAAGGCACACGGCCTGGATTTCTCGCGCATCCTGCACAAGCCCGAGGCCGGCCCCGGCGTGGGCATCTACTGCAGCGAGCCGCAGGACCATGGACTCGACAAGGCGCTCGACAACGAACTGATAAAACAGGCCATGCCGGCGCTGGAAAATCGCACGCCCGTGCAGATCGACCTGCCGGTCAAAAACACCAATCGCACCGTCGGCACCATGCTGTCGGGCGAGGTTGCACGCCGCTATGGACACGCCGGACTGCCGGAAGACACCATCAGTATCACCCTGCACGGCACGGCCGGACAGAGCTTCGGCGCATTCGTCGCGAAAGGTGTGAGCATCACGCTGATCGGTGAAGGCAATGACTATGTCGGCAAGGGCCTCAGCGGCGGCCGCCTGGTAGTCTACCCGCCAAGCGAGACACCGATCGTCGCCGAAGAAAATATTATTGTCGGCAATACCGTGCTGTACGGCGCCATCAGCGGTGAATGCTATTTCCGCGGCGTCGCCGGCGAACGCTTTGCCGTACGCAACTCGGGTGCCACCGCCGTTATCGAGGGCGTGGGTGACCACGGCTGCGAATACATGACCGGCGGTATCGTGGTGGTACTGGGTGAGTCCGGGCGCAACTTCGCGGCCGGCATGAGTGGCGGGATCGCCTACGTACTCGATGAACGCGGCGACTTCGAGCAGCGCTGCAACCTCGCCATGGTCGAGCTGGAACCGGTTCCGGCCGAGGATGCTGCACTTGAAGAGCTCGACCACCAGGGCGGCGACCTGGAGACGCATGGCCAGGTGGACATCGAACGTGACATGACCCGTTATGACGCGCTGCGCCTGCATCGGCTGATCAGACGGCACGTGCACTACACGGACAGTGCACGCGGATGCCAGATACTTGAAAACTGGAATGATTACCTGCCGAAGTTCGTCAAGGTCATGCCGGTCGATTACCGACGCGCCTTGCAGGAAACGCACGCAGCACAAACAGCAACCTCGCAGGCTGCCGGGGGAGGACGCTAGACATGGGCAAACCTACCGGTTTTCTTGAATTCGAACGTTACGATCGGACCTATGCACCGGCCGCCGACCGGGTGCAGCATTTCCGCGAGTTTGTCATACCGCTGGAAGAAGTTGACGTACGCAACCAGGGTGCGCGCTGCATGGATTGCGGCATACCGTTTTGCCACCAGGGCTGCCCCGTCAACAATATCATCCCGGACTGGAACGACCTGGTCTACCAGGGCAAGTGGCAGGATGCACTGCAGGTACTGCATTCAACCAACAACTTCCCGGAATTCACCGGACGTATCTGCCCGGCACCCTGCGAGGAATCCTGCACGCTCAATATCGATGACGTGCCCGTCACCATCAAGACCATCGAGTGTGCCATCGTCGACCGGGGCTGGGAAGAAGGCTGGATCACACCGCAGGTCGCGAATCACAAGACCGGCAAGCGCGTTGCCGTGGTCGGTTCCGGCCCCGCCGGCCTGGCCTGTGCGCAGCAGCTGGCGCGCGCCGGTCACGACGTGGAGGTTTTCGAGAAGAATGACCGCATCGGCGGGCTGCTGCGTTACGGTATCCCCGACTTCAAGATGGAAAAACACATCATCGACCGGCGCATGGAACAGATGCAGGCCGAGGGTGTGACCTTCACCACCAATGCCAACATCGGTGTTACGACTCCGGCCGCCGAGCTGCTGGAGAATTTCGATGCCATCGCACTGACCGGCGGTTCCGAGCACAACCGTGATCTCGAGGTGCCTGGCCGCGAACTGGACGGCGTGCACTTCGCCATGTCGTTTCTGCCGCAGCAGAACCGGCGCAATGCCGGCGACAGCATCGACCCGGACGCGGCGCTGACGGCGAAGGGCAAACACGTCATCGTCATTGGAGGTGGCGACACCGGTTCCGACTGTATCGGCACCTCTTTCCGCCAGGGGGCACTGTCTGTTACGCAGCTTGAAATCCTGCCGAAACCGCCAGAAAAGGAAAACAAGGCGCTGACATGGCCGGACTGGCCCAACAAGCTGCGCACCTCCAGCTCGCAGAGCGAGGGAGCCGTGCGTGACTGGTCCGTGGCCACGAAATCCATTGAAGGCGAGGACGGCAGGGTCACTGCCATCAATTGCGTCCGCGTCGACTGGACCAGGGATGACAATGGCCAGTGGCAGATGTCCGAGATTGCCGGCAGCGAGTTCCAGCTGAAGGCCGACCTGGTACTGCTGGCCATGGGCTTCCTGCACCCGGTACAGGCCGGCATGCTGGAAGAGCTGGGCGTTGAACTGGACCCGCGCGGCAATGTCAGGGGGGCAACAGACGGTACCGATGCCTACAAGTCATCGATCGACAAGGTCTTTGCAGCCGGCGACATGCGCCGCGGGCAGTCGCTGGTGGTATGGGCGATCCGCGAGGGGCGGCAATGTGCGCGGGCCATTGATGAATACCTGACGGGTTCTTCGGACCTGCCCCGGTAGGCCGGTACGTCAGTTGACGGACTGGCTGGTTATGCACCGACTGCCATATCAAACAATTGTGGGAGCGCCTTGCAGGCGCGAAGAATATTTTAATGCTGCATTCGTGCCGGTATGGCATAACTGGCAGCTACTGAAAAAATAATCGTTACCCATAATCGCGCCTGCAAGGCGCTCCTACAATCAGGGGTTATGCAGACAGACATGCAAGAACTGCAGAACGACAGACTGCTCCGCGCCCTGCTCAGGGAACCCGTCGATGTCACGCCCGTCTGGCTGATGCGCCAGGCCGGCCGCTACCTGCCCGAATACCGCAAGGTGCGCAAACAGGCCGGCAGCTTCATGGACCTGTGCACCAACCCGGAACTGGCCTGCGAAGTCACGCTGCAGCCGATCGAGCGCTTTCCGCTGGATGCCGCGATCCTGTTCTCCGACATCCTGACCATACCGGATGCCATGGGTCTCGGCCTGTACTTCGAGGAAGGCGAGGGCCCGCGCTTCAGGAAACCCGTACGCAACGCGGCCGATGTCCGCGCCCTGGGTGTTCCCGATCCCGAGGCGGAACTGCGCTACGTCATGGATGCCGTGCGCGTGATAAGGCGTGCACTGGACAACCGTATCCCGCTGATCGGATTTTCCGGCAGCCCGTGGACCCTGGCCACCTACATGGTGGAAGGCGGCTCGACCAAAACCTTCTCCCGGGTCAAGGGCATGCTGTACAGCGAGCCCGGCCTGCTGCACACACTGCTCGACACGGTCGCGCAATCGGTGACGCTCTACCTGAATGCCCAGGTCGCCGCCGGCGCGCAGGCACTGATGATCTTCGACACCTGGGGCGGCGTCCTCACTCCACGCGATTACCGCGATTTCTCACTGCAGTACATGCGTAAAATCGTCGCCGGCCTGTCACGCGAGGCCGAGGGGCGCAAGGTCCCCGTGATCCTGTTCACCAAGGGCGGCGGGCAGTGGCTCGAGGCCATGGCCGACACCGGTGCCGATGCGCTGGGCATCGACTGGTCGACCGATATCGGCGATGCCCGCAGACGGGTCGGCGACCGGGTGGCGCTGCAGGGCAACCTGGATCCAGCCACGCTTTACGGCACGCCTGACGTTATTCGCGAGCGGGTGGCCGGGATACTGGATGCGTACGGCCCCGGCTCCGGTCATGTCTTCAATCTCGGGCACGGCATCAACCCCGATGTCAATCCGGAGAATACCGGCACGCTCATCGACGCTGTACATGAGCTGAGTACGCCGTACCACAACCCGCAGTAAGCTACCGGTCCGGCGCTAACCGGTATATGCACCCGGGCGGGCAGCGACATTCACCGGTTTCACGGACGATAAACAGCCCGTCCGCATGCTTAAGTTATCCCCCGTTATACCGATGTAGTCCGTATACACCGGCGTGAACATCGCACAGGAAGGACACCTGCGGACGCCGGAATATATTCAGTGTGCCGCCTGGTCCGCCTTGTGAATCGGCCCGACTCGCCCCGGCAACTCACTGTAATTACAACATATTGAAGGGAATCAATATGAAAGTACTTATCGCAGACGATGACAGGGAATTGTGCCAGTTGCTGGGCGCGGTATTGCGCCCCCAGGGACACGAGGTTGTTTTTGCTTTCGACGCCGCGCAGGCACTGATAATCGCCAAAAATACTTCACCCGATATTATTGCGCTGGACATCAATATGCCTGGCGGCACAGGCATGGGCGCGCTGCAAAAACTCAAAATGAACATGATGACCTCGATGATTCCCATCCTGGTCATCACCGGCAGTACCAATGAGCAGGACTGCACAACCGTGCATCAGATGGGCGCTGACGGATTCATGCAGAAGCCGCTTGATGTGGAAAAATTCTGCGAAACCCTCCTGAAATTATCCGGTCTTCCGGCACCAGCCTCCGCCGCACAGGGATAGTGGCATCCAATAACAGGAACCACAATTAATTCCTGGAAACGGAATTCCGGTCTCTCGCACTTACGGACAAGGGCACGAGAACAATCAGATGAGCGCGCAGATACAGGAAGTCCTGCAAAAGATGCGACTCGATTATGTAGCAAATCTACCGCAGAGGCTGGATGCCATCGAGGCAATGGTCCGTGCACTCGGGCCGGGCAATGCCCCGGAGGACAATTGCGATAATCTGCACCGTGCCGTGCACAGCCTGAAGGGGACGGCAGGCACCTACGGCGTCGCAATAATAAGCACAGTCTGTCGACCCTTTGAAGATTATGTCGAGTCTTTCCTGGAAGACTATGCCAGTGCCGGTGACGCGCAGATCAGGACATGCATGTGTTTTATTGATTTGTTGCGCAGGGCACAGGAGCAGGTGGCAGCGGGACGGGAATCGTTCCCTGACATCGAGGCATCCCTTGCCAGCATATCCGGAATCGCACTGCCCGCGCCATCCGGGCCCGCCGCTACCTGATGGCCGGTCACATCAGACACAACTGGCAGCGCAAGCGCGCCTTCGGTCGTCAGGACATCCCGCTTATCCTGACCATTATCATTGGCGTAGTGCCGTCATTCTCCGCGGGCGTGCGAGTATCCGTATCCGACCAGGGCCCCGGGATACCGGAAGAGTTCCGCGAGCATATTTTCAGCAAGTTCTCGCAGGCCGACGGCACTGACACACGTCAGCGCGGCGGCACCGGCCTCGGCCTGAATATCACCCGCGCCATCATCGAAAAGCTCGATGGACAGATCTCCTTCGAAACGCAGGCAGGCAAGGGCGCCACCTTCCACATCGACCTGCCGTTGCACGTCGAACTGGCCCGCGCGGTGGAGATGTAAATGCACTGGCTGCAGTTGTCATCATTATTTACTGGCGACCGGCTTCAGGTCGAGTCGTTATGTCTACCAACTTTATATCGCAGGGCCGGATACCATGAAAATTAATCCCAACAATATGGTACGCACACTTTTGATCGCGCTGCTTGTGTGTGTCGCGGCCCCGACCGGGGCTGCCGAAAAAGTCCTGCGCTTCGGCGTGGTGCCCCAGTTCGATGCAAGGCGGATACAGATGATCTGGCAACCGATTCTCGATTCGCTGGAAGAACAAACCGGCATCCACTTCGAGCTGGTCGGCTCACCGAGCATACCGGAGTTTGAGAAGCAGATCATGGCAGGCGAATTCGATCTTGCCTACATGAATCCCTACCATTTATTGAAGGCGCATGAAGCACAGGGTTACAGCCCGCTGGTGCGGGATGTTGGCAGAACACTGTTCGGCATCATCGTGGTGCGCAAGGACAGCCCCGTCCAGGATGTAAAGGATCTGGATGGCAAGACAGTTGCGTTTCCGGCACCGAATGCACTGGGTGCTGCCCTGATTCCACGCGCGGAATTCGTGGAAACTCACGAGATCAGAATCCAGCCCTCGTATGTAAAAAGCCATAGTTCCGTCTATCTGAATGTCGTTACCGGGCAGGCAGTCGCAGGTGGCGGCGTTCAAAAGACCCTGCAGTCTCAACCACAGAATATTCGTGATGCGCTGAAGGTCATTTACAGGACAGCGCAGGTTGCGCCTCACCCGGTGGCTGCTCACCCACGTCTGGCCGAGGAAACCCGGGACAGGATCAGCCAGGCATTTCTGCAGCTGGTCAATATGGAGGATGGCAGCGAACTGCTCGCCAGGATACCGATGAAAAAGGTAGGCCGGGCGTCTCTGGATGACTACAAACCTCTTAAACAGCTGGGCCTTGACAAGTATTACGTAGAGTAAAATGGATATTCGCAGCAAATTACTTGTTCCACTGGTCGTGCTGGGTGCGTCGTTCGCAGCCATATTGCACCTGTACTGGCTGCCGCAATACCGCGCCACTGAAACCATCGAGCTGCAGAACAATGAACGTTCAACCATGGAGGTCGTCGCTGCTGCACTGATTCCATCGTTGTTATCAGACGACCTCGCACAGATACATGCCACGCTGGACCAGCTACTGGAAAGACAGGACAGCTGGAATGCGCTGTACCTGAAGTCGGCCGACGAGCACATCCTGTATCCGATTTCCCCGCAGCCGGACCATACAGGCCAAAGTTTGACGTTCCCGATATATTTTGGCGACAAGCGGCTCGGTACACTTGCCCTGGAAGTAGACATCGATGCCATGCTGGCTAGCCGGCTTGCACCAGTCCGTTTCCTGGAACGTCTTTTACTCTGGCTGTTGTTCGGCGTTATCGTGCTGGCTGCACTGTTGCAGGACCGCTGGATTCGTCGCCCCCTGAGGACGCTGGCAGATGCGACATCACACATCGCGCGTGGAAATTACAAAACGAAGCTGCCGAAAGCATCGAGCCGTGACGAAGTCGGCAAGCTCATCGCTACCATTGACTCCATGCGTACCAGTCTTGCACACAGGGAAAAGATGCTGGCTGAACAGCATGCACTGGTCAGCGCGATCAGCACGGCGCAGTCACGCTTTATCCGCGATGCCGACGTGAAGGCGCTGTTCGACAAGCTGCTGCTGGATATACTCTCGGTCTCGGGCAGCGGATACGGCTTCATCGGCGAGGTCCTCTACCGGGACGAGCAGCCCTACCTCAGGACGCTCGCCATCAGCAATATCGCCTGGAACGACGAGACCCGGCAGTTCTACGAGGAGAATGCCCCGCAGGGCCTGGAGTTCACCAATCTCGACACCCTGTTCGGCGCAGCCATCAGGGACGGCGAGACCGTCATCGCCAACAACCCGGCAGCCGACCCGCGCAGCGGCGGTATCCCCGACGGACATCCGCCACTGAAAGCATTCCTGGGCATCCCCTTCTACCGCGGCGACAAGGTGATCGGCATGTTCGGCATCGCAAACCGTGCCAACGGCTATGATCATGCGCTGGTCGAGTTCCTCGAGCCGATCACCGCCACCTGTACCCAGATCGTGGAGGCCCTGAAAGCCGAACGCCAGCGCGAGCGGGCCGAAGCACAACTGCGCGAGCGTGAGACACGCATGCGCACCATCTTCGAGAACGTGGTCGATGGCATCCTCACCACCAACGAACAGGGCATCATCGAGTCCCTCAACCGCGCTGCCGAGAACATGTTCGGCTACACGGCCGAAGAGGTCATTGGCAAGAACGTCGCCATGCTGACACCGGCTGGACATAAAGCACGCCACGATGGCTATATCCGCGACTACCTGCAGGGGAAGGAAAGCAAGATCCTGGATACCGGACGCGAGGTGGAGGGCGTGCGCAAGGACGGCTCGATCTTCCCGCTGGATATCGCCATTACGGAGATGTGGATCGGCGAGGACCGCTACTTCTGCAGCATGATGCGCGACATCACCGAGCGCAAGAAGGTCGATCGTATGAAAAACGAGTTCGTCTCCACCGTGAGCCACGAACTGCGCACGCCGCTGACCTCGATCCGCGGGGCACTGGGCCTGGTGGGCAGCGGTTCGACCGGCGAACTGCCCGTCAAGGCGCAACCGCTGGTGGAAATCGCCACCAAGAACTGTGACCGGCTGATACGCCTGATCAACGACATCCTCGACATCGAGAAGATCGAGGCCAACAAGATGGAGTTCGACCTGTGCCCGCTCGAACTCATGACACTGGTGAACCAGACAGTGGAAAGCAACCGCGTCTATGTTGCCGAGCACGGCGCGAATATCAAGGTCATCGACGAAATGCCGGAGGCCGTGGTAATGGTCGATGCAGACCGCCTTACCCAGGTCCTGACCAACCTGATCTCCAATGCCGCGAAGTTCTCGCCCGAGGGCGGAACGATTCTCCTTGCCACGCGGTCCTGTGACGGTGGCGTGCGAGTATCCGTATCCGACCAGGGCCCCGGGATACCGGAAGAGTTCCGCGAGCATATTTTCAGCAAGTTCTCGCAGGCCGACGGCTCTGACACACGTCAGCGCGGCGGCACCGGCCTCGGCCTGAATATCACCCGCGCCATCATCGAAAAGCTCGGTGGACAGATCTCCTTCGAAACGCAGGCAGGCAAGGGCACCACCTTCCACGTCGACCTGCCCCTGCACAACGCACAGGCCAGCACAGCGGATGGCAAGCTCGAACAACATCCCGAAGGCTCGGGAATGGCTGTACGGGTCCTGGTATGCGAGGACGATACTGATATCGCCCACCTGCTCGGGCTGATGCTGGAGTCGCATGGTTATGCCGTAGATATCGCCCACAGCGCAGCTGATGCGAAATCGATGCTGGCCAGACACGAGTACGCAGCCATGACCCTCGACCTTATGCTCCCGGACCAGCACGGCATAGAGCTGTTCCGCGAGCTCCGTCAGAACGAGAAGACCCGGGAGTTACCCGTAGTCGTGGTGTCCGCAGTTGCCGACAGGGAAGTAAAGCAGCTATCCGGCGATGCAATACAGGTGGTCGACTGGATCGGGAAACCCATCGACAAAGACAGGCTGATCAGTGCCGTTGCCAGCTCCGTCAGCCATGCATCTGCAGCCCCGCCGCATATTCTCCATGTAGAAGATGAAGACGATGTGCGCGAGATCGTCAGCAATATAATTGGCGACACCTACCGCCTTAGCGGCGCCAGAACGCTGGCCGAGGCAAAGCGCGAACTTGACCGGAACTATTTTGACCTGGCCATTCTGGACCTGGAACTTCCGGATGGCTCCGGATTGTCATTACTACCCCTGCTGTCCGGGGCCAATCCGCCAGTACCCGTATTGCTGTATTCCGTCACCGAAGTTGAACCGGAAATTGCCGGGAGCGTCAGTGCCGCCCTGGTGAAGTCAAAGACCACAAACGAGCTATTGATAGACACGATACAGTCAACGATTGCCCGTCACCCGCGACTGGTAAAGGAGGCCTCATGACACATAAACAACCGCAAAAGATTCTATACGTGGAAGACGAGCCTGATATACAGACCGTGGCCCTGATGGCACTCGAAACCATCGGTGGTTTCATCGTCAAGGCATGCAGTTCGGGGCAGGAGGCAGTTGATGCGGCCCCGTCATTCGAGCCGGACCTGGTGATACTTGATGTAATGATGCCGGGCATGGATGGACCTGAGACCATGGAAGCCCTGCGCAAGCTGCCTGCCACGGCAGATGTGGACATGATCTTCATGACAGCCAAGGTGCAATCCCACGAGGTTGAGCGTTATCGCTCGATGGGTGCTGTAGACGTTATCGCCAAACCATTCGATCCGATGACACTCGCAAGCCATATACAGGCCATCTGTGACCGGCAGGACGAGAATTCCGGCAACGCTGCTGAAGGGTAAATGGCGGCCTCTCATCTCTTTGAACAGGACGGATATGATTGGAAATTGGTGAAAATCATCATGCCGGCAAGTACAGCCTGCGAAACGCCGGACGGGGCATTCTGAAAGGCAAACCGGAACTAGTCCTGCTCCTCGTCATTTGCGTCCGACTGCACCACTTGCAGTGATGGCACCGAACGAAGACGTATCGCTGAGGCATACTCGTCATCCGTCATCTGGCTGCCCACGATGTTACGCAACAGTTCGGCATCGCGGTCGCCCTGCGCGATCGCCAGCGATAACCAGTAGTGCGCCTGGGCCAGGTCAATCGAAACACCCCGCCCCTCGGCATAAACCAGGCCCAGTGCATACAGTGCATCCACCTCGCCACGAGCGGCCGCCTCCCGGATCACTGCAACCTTCGAAGGGTCATTGCGCAGCAGCACCAGGTCTTTCAGATAATTGTTGTCTGTCATGTTTTGTCTCTCAGTCACCGGTCAAGACCTGACCTTTAGTGTAGTCCAGTCTGTCGACTGATGAATTCAGACCTGCTGCAAGGACGGCTATCTCAGTTCACTCAACAGTGATTCGATCATCCGCTGTGCCTGCGAGCCATACCCGCCGCCGAACATGTTGTAATGATTGAGTATGTGATAAAGATTGTAGAGCGTCTTGCGCACCGCATAACCGGTATCCATTGGCCATGCATTGTTGTAGGCGTTATAAAAATCACGACCGAATCCGCCAAACAGTTCGGTCATGGCGATGTCGGCTTCCCGGTCTCCGTAGTACACGGCCGGGTCGTAAATAGCCGGTTCACCTGTCACTGTATACGCCTGGTTACCGGACCACAGATCACCGTGCAGCAGCGATGCCTCGGGTATATGACCGTCGAACAATGCCGGGAAATCTTCCAGCAGCAATTCACCCTTTGACATCAGGCCACTGCCGGCGCCATGGCGGCCGGCAAGCTCCAGCTGAAAACCCAGGCGTCGCTCGCGCCAGAAATCGATCCAGTTATCTGCCCAGGCATTTTCCTGCAGCGTGGAACCGATGGTGTTATCGATATCCCAGCCGTAGCGGTCACGCGTGATGCGGTGCATGGAGGCAAGCCCCTCGCCCAGCGCCACTGCACTGCCATGCCCGCCCAGCGCCAGGTCTTCCATGACCAGCCAGGCAGACTGATTGTCACTGCCGACACACACGGGCGCGGGAATCTTCAGTGCCTTGCACCGGCTCAGCTCGCCGAGTCCCTGTGCCTCGGCGGCGAACATGTCATGGCCCGATGCACTGTTAAGCTTGACGAAGTATGAAGTATCACCGTAGCGGATGCGTGCAGCCTGGTTGATACATCCACCACCGACGGAACCGTGCTGATCCAGCCCGGCCGTCACACCGGTGGCCGATTCAATATCGGCCTGTATGTTTTCCCACAGCGACAAATCATTCCCCTGGATTGTATAAGATCAGTGTAGGAGCGCATCGCATGCGCGATTTCAATACTGGTAAAAACAATCGCGCATGC
>Ga0316201_10002257_pt1 | contig 13630 bp, 13 predicted proteins | sample CS6wburrow_MG_FD_204516 | JGI IMG/M metagenome (GOLD analysis project Ga0316201, IMG submission 204516) | Coastal sediment microbial communities from Delaware Bay, Delaware, United States - CS-6 worm burrow | ecosystem: Environmental > Aquatic > Marine > Coastal > Sediment | place: USA... | reverse complement strand
CTCGGGCGAGGACCCGGCGAAGCAGGTCGGGCAGCTCAGGTTGCAGCGTTCGGTGATCTCGATCAGGACCGTGCAGCTGTGATTGGCCCACGGCGCCGTTCCACCGTCTGCAGCCGGCTCGGCGGCGACCCCGCAGCCGCTGGTGCAGCACCCCGAAGAGGTCTGCGGCGCCGCGGCAGTATGGTAATGGCGGACGTCCGACGAGAGCAGCGAGGAAAACCGGCCGTGCCGCCCGCAGCGCTTGTCCATCCACACCTCGCCGTGCCGCTCGAAGATCTCCGCCTCGACGCGATCGAGACAGACCGGGCAGATACTGCCGGTTTCCTTTATCTTGCGGCCTTGACCATACGCCGAATCGGCGGAGTCGCGCCCGGCGTGGCCCGCCGTATCAAGTAACTGAATGTCGAAGTCCATGGTCCGGTCTGCACCCCTCAGTTGTCATGGCGGCTGCCCCCGCAGGGTGGCGGGGGCAGCCGGCGCCTCCCGTGTAGACCGCCGGCGCCGGAAATTTCTTACACGCGGGTGCAGATTGTATTTGCGCCAAAAGCGTGCGCAAAACCAACATCATCCGCGAGGTCAGCGGCATCAGCCATGTGAGAACAAGCTGCACCCCGACCGGCAACCCGCGGGTCGGGGTTTCCCTATTGATCTCATTCCGGAGGTAAAACGCCGCGCCGGGGTGAGGCCGGCGCGGCGGCAACTGGCTGACTTCTATGCGTAAGCGATTCTTTCGATCTGATCGAGCGCTTCCTGTTGGCTCTTGCCCAGCGCATTGGCCAGTTCTTCGGCAAGGAGCTGCGTCGACTGCTTCAGGTGTGCGCGATCGAGTGATCTCAGGCTGCCTTCCTGTTCCAGCTTGCTCAGGCCCTTGAAGACTTCGGCGTAACCGTACGGGTCGCCTTTTTCCATGGCTTGCTGGTGGGCATTGGCCCGGGCTTTCCACTGCTTGCTTACCTCACCTTCCCATTGTTCGATGTGCTTGAGCAGCTTCGATGCTTCCGCGGCATCGAGTGGGGCGCGAACGGTTTCGTCGAGATCGGTTTCCCGTAACAGCAGCGTGACGCTGTCTCGCTTGAAATCTATTCTTGCAAATCGGGTCTTGTCGTCACCTGAAAAACTTCTGGTGCGGACGGACTGGACCTTGCCAATTCCATGGTGGGGATGATGAACGCAATCGCCTTGGGTAAGAGTGATAAGCCTTCTCCTTGAGATGGGATATGGGATGTTGTTACGAACCGATTTTCAGGAACAAAAACCGGCGATGCAAAACCAGATCAGAATCAGTATCTTACACTAAAATGGACTTGGCTTCAATGTCCAAACAGCGATAAATCGGGTACAGGAGGAATGGGTGGCGGTGTTTCACCGCTCACCCCGCTGCGGGCTGCAGATAGGCGGCGATTCCCTCCAGCAACATCTGCACGGCGACAGCCACCAGCACCATGCCCATCAACCGCTCCATCGCGATCAGGCCGCGGCGGCCCAGGAAACGCTTGAGCCCCGTCGCCGACACCAGGATCAGCGAGCTGAGGAACCAAGCGGCCAGCAATGCCAGCAACCACTCCGTCATGCGGGTCGGGTCGTTGGTCGCCAGCAGCATGACCACGGCCATTGCCGAGGGCCCGGCGACCAGGGGAATGGCTAGCGGCACCAGCAGGGGTTCGCCGTCGATTTCGTCGTCGGCGTGCAACCCGCGGGCCACCGGGAACACCATCTTCAGCGCAATGAGGAACAGGATGACGCCACCGGCGATGCGGATGGCGTGCTGGCTCAGTTGCAGGAAGCCCAACAGGTATCGGCCGAAGTACAGGAAAACCACCAGCACTGCCAGGGCCAGCAGCAACTCCCGCACCACCACTCGGGTGCGCCGCGCGGGGTCGACCTTGTCCAGCACCGAAAGGTAGATCGGCACGTTGCCCAGCGGGTCCATGACCAGGAACAACAGGGTAGCGGCGGAAATGATATCCATTGCCGGGCCTCGGAGGCGATCGATGTGTCGAAGCGCAGTGTACCCGATTACCCGGTGAAAAATTGAACCAGGCGGTTCAGTGCGACGGTACGGAGATGGCAGCGGCGCGACACTTCACTGACCTGGCGAGCCGGCCTCGGTGGGTTGGAGAAGCCACTGGTCTCCGCAAGCCCCGTTACCTGCATTGGAAGCTCGCCCGCGCTGGGAACTGGTGGCCCGGCTTGGCTGGTTCGGCCTGTATTATGGGGATTTCAGCGGCCAGGTGGTCGCGGGCCGCGCAATATCGCGGGCCCCTACTGCAGCATCCAGCCGAACATCAGGATGCCGACCGCGGCCACCCAGCTGCCGGCAACGCGCACCGCGACGCGCGCCCAGCCCGCCCGCAGCGAGACCACCGCGGCCGACACCAGCAGGCCGAGCACCCACACCGTCACCGCGATGCCGAGCAGCGATGTCCAGCCGGCGCCGATGGCTGCCAGCGCGGAACCGTTGAGCAGCCCGTGCAGGGCGCCGAACAGCCCGGCGAGCGAGGCGACCGCCGCGGTGGGCAGCGGAGGGTTAAACGCGACCAGCGCGCCGAGCAGCGCGAACGACAACACGCTGAGCCACGGCAGCGCCGGCGGTCCGAGAAGATACAGCCCGGCGAGGCCCGCCAGGAACCAGGTGACGGGCAGGATCGTGGCTGTCAGGCGGCCGGCGCGGGCGCTGTGCAGACCGGCCAGCAGCGTGGCGGCCACCAACCCCAGTACGTCGGCCGGGGACAGCAGGAGGTGCAGGGCTCCGTCATAAAATGGGCCCAGCCCGGAGTTCACCAGGTGCGCGTGGCCCAGCGTTGGCACCGTGACCAATGCCGCGCCGACGCCGGCTTTTATCGTGCGAACGCTCACGCAACCGCGCTCCACAGGAAAAAGAAGCCGCTCACCATGATCAGCGCCCCGGCGACTCGCAGCAGCTTGCGCCCTGCGTCCCAGCGGTGGATCAACCCGATGGCGATGCCCGCCGCGTGCAACAGGCCAGTGGCGATGACGAAGCCGAGGCTGTACAGCATGGCGTTCTGCCCCGGCTGAAGCTCGGTGCCGTGCGCGTGGCCATGGAACACGGCGAAAAACGCCACGATCAGTACCGCCACCGGCAGCGCCGGCCGCGTCTCGAGCATGACCATGATGCCGAGCACGATTGCCGAAACCGCGATGCCGGCCTCGACCCCGGGCAGCGGCAGGCCGATCAGGCCCAGCATTCCCCCAAAAGCCATCATCATCGGAAACGCCACCGGCAGCATCCAGATCGCCGGTGCGCGGAGCTGCGCCCCCCACAGGCCTACAGCGACCATGGCCAGCACGTGATCGAGGCCCGAAACGGGGTGCGACAGGCCGCTGACGAAGCCGCCGGCCTCGCCGGACTGGATGTGCGCCCAGGCGGCAACGGGCCACAGCAACAACAGCGTCAAGGCTGTCAGCCGGCGTGCCCCGGCGTGTCTGCTGGCTCTGAGACGGTTCATCACATTTCTCCTAGAGGAACATCATCCAGGTTCGCTGAATGGTCCACATCGCCCCCAACGAGCCAATCGCGTAGCCGGGCGCGAAATCCACCCAGCGCGGCCAGTGGAACCGCAGCACCTGCAGCGCGCGGTGGACCAGCAGAATGACCACGACGAAGGCGACTTGGCCGATTTCCACGCCGATGTTGAACATGAGCAAGGCCAGCGGAATCTCCGCCATCGGCATGCCCACGGTCGACAGCCCACTGGCGAAGCCGAAGCCGTGCAGCAGTCCGAAGCCGAACGCCACCACCCACGGGTGGCGGATCGTGAAACTGGTCTGCCCCCGCCACACGCGAACGATCTCGGGCCCGAGAAACAGGATGGAGAGCGCGATGGCGGCGTTCAGCGGCGGTCCCGGGACGGTGGCGTAGCCCAGCGTGGCGATAGCCAGCGTGATGCTGTGCGCCACCGTGAACGCGGTGATGGTCTTGATCAGCATGCGCCGGCCCTGCACGATGATCAGCAGTCCCAGCACGAACAGCAGGTGGTCGATACCCATCAGGATATGGTTGAATCCGAGGATCAGGTACTCGCGGGACGATTCGTGCCACGGCCGCTCCCCGCGCAGTTCCGCGAACGGCTGCGTCGGCCGCACGACCTGGCTGAACTGGCTGCCGTCGAGCCGCGTGGTGCGCACGTACACGTCCGTGATGGTGGCTTCCAGGCCCTCGAACCGGAGCACGCTGCCGTTGATGCTTCCGCCCTCGACCTGGACGATCTGCCGGTGGAGCGCGGAGTCCGGCAACTGCCGCACGGTGGGCTCTGAGACGGCCTCCCAGTCCGCCGGCAACACCAGGCGTGCAGGGTGCGGCCGCCCGTAGTAGATCGGCGCCCGCCAGATGACTTCATAGCGGTCGTTCGTGACCTGCTTGAGCTCGAGCAGCCCCGGCTGGGATTCATGCGCCAGTACCGGCCCGCAAACGGCCGCGCAGAGCAACAACAGCGACGCGACCGCGAAGGATTTCCGGCCGTGCTTCATTCGCTGGCCTGAGCGCCGTACTGGCTGCCGTCGGAGGTGGCTATCCCCCCGGCTTCCCCATCCGCATCCGGGAACTCCAGGATGATCTCGTAGCCCTCACGCAGGCGGCTGTAGGACAGGTCCTTGAGCTCCTGGCGGCGATTGGCGAGCCACTCGCGTTCGACTACCGGGCGGACCTCCGCCAGTTCCGGCAGCCGGCCTTCCTCGCGGTCGATGACGCGCACGACGTGTACGCCCAGCCCGGAGTAGACGGGGCCCAGCCAGCCGCCAGGCGGCATTTGGCTGACTTCATCCGCAAATTCCCGGCCGAAAGTGCGGGCGATTTCGCTGGTCGAGGCCTGCGTCAGTTCGGAGGGCAGCAGGCTCGGATCGCCGGAGGTCGCCGGTGCAGCCCCTTCCTCGAGGCTTGTCAGCAAGCGCCTCGCGTCGCCAACGGGATCCGCCCGGTTATCCGGATTCAGGTACAGCTGCTGGAAAGAAACCCGCGGTTCGATGCGGAAGTAATCGGAATTCTCCTCGAGGTAGCCGGAGAGCTGCTCTTCCGTCGGCGTCTCCGCCGTCAGGTCCTCAAAGAGGAACTCCAGCTTCTGCCGCATCCGGCGGCGCATCACCGGGTCGTCCTTGTCGAGACCCAGAGCAACGGCCTCGCGGTAGTAGACTTCGTCACGAACGTGGCTTTCGACCAGCCCCTCGAGTTCCCGTTTGGTGGGCGGACGCATCCAGGTACGCTGAAACTGGACGGAGAGCTGTTCGACCTGGCCGGCGTCCACCACGATGCGGTTAGCCGAGTCGGTCACGGGGTCCTGACTGAGGCCAAACACAAGGAACAGCAACGCGCCAACCAGCAGAAAATGCAGCAGCGGTTCGCGTATAAATCTGCGAAATTTATCCATCGGCGTATTGTAAACGGGAGGCGGCATTAAGGGACCTCTCTTACCTTCTCTCGCCTTCGGCCCCTACGAGGCCAGTCTGTGCGCAATGATGGGGTGGGCCAGCGGCGGGACGCTGCGGAAGATGATTCGTTCGCCGGGGAATCCCTGCTATTCTGCGAAACCGGTAATGGTGAAGCCCCGATAATGACCCTGCGAAATGTCGTACCGTGGATAATTCGGATCCTGGTCCTGGCACTTGCGATCAAGTTCGCCTGGTGGGCTTACCAGAACTACTGGCCGGACGGCCAGGCAGATTCCCCGCCGGAGGTCCTGGACATCGACAAGGAGTGCCGCGTTACCCCGGACACCGGACAGTGTTTCTGCCGGCACCGTTGGACCAACGAGCGCCTGTCGGTGCCCTACAGGGAGTGCGTAGCCCTCGCCCGCCGGCCCTGACAGGTTGGAAACCTGTTGCGGGCTCACAGCGGTTCGGCTCTGAATCGGACCGGATCACGCTTTGGGCGATGATATCCGGGCATGTGTTTGCTTGGCCCACTTGAATCCGGGGATTCTGCTAGCATTCGTCCATGACACAGGAGCCCCTCATCAGGCTGGGTTGGCGCGAATGGGTGAGCCTGCCGGCACTGGGCATCGAACGCATCAAGGCGAAGGTCGACACCGGCGCCCGGACTTCCGCGCTGCACGCATTCGAGATCGACGAGCTGGCCGGTAACGACGGACCTCGCGTACGCTTCAAGCTGCATCCGATCCAGCGCGACAACGATACGATCATCGAGTGCACCGCGGACGTCGTCGACCGGCGCATGGTCAGCGATTCCGGCGGGCACCGCGAAATGCGCTGGGTGATCGCTACCGATGTGGTCGTCGGAGCCCACAGCTGGCGCGCGGAATTCACGCTGACCTCCCGGGACGACATGCTGTTCCGCATGCTGCTTGGGCGCACCGCGATTGCCGGCCGGGCCACCGTGGACCCCGCCCGGTCCTATCTGGTGGGCCGGAAACCCCGCAAAAACATCAGCCAAGGGAAATGACGTGGCAGCAAATCAAAAGCCGCTGAAAATCGGCCAGATCGAAGTCCGGCCCGGCCAACGGGTCAGTGTCGATCTGCCGATTGCCCGGCTGTACACCGACACCTCGCTCGGTATGCCGGTCAAGGTCATCCGCGGACGCCGCGCCGGGCCGGTGCTCTTTGTCTCAGCCGCCGTTCACGGCGATGAATTGAATGGTGTCGAAATTATCCGGCGGCTCCTGCAGCGATCAGCGCTCAAGTCGATGCGGGGCACCGTTCTCGCGGTGCCGATCGTCAACGTGCACGGCTTTATCGACCAGTCCCGCTACCTGCCGGACCGGCGCGACCTCAATCGATCGTTTCCGGGCAGTTCCAAGGGGTCGATCGCCGCACGCCTGGCCAATACATTTCTGAAGGAAATCGTGCTTAAGTCCGATTTCGGCATCGACCTGCACACCGCCGCCATCGACCGATCCAATCTGCCCCAAATCCGGGCCAATCTCGATGATCCGACGGTCGCCGATCTGGCCCGTGTCTTCGGCGCGCCGGTGATCGTCAACGCCAATATGCGCGAGGGTTCGCTGCGGGCCTGCGCCGCCGGGCACGGCATCCCGGTCATGGTCTACGAAGCCGGTGAGGCCCTGCGTTTCGACGAAGTGTGCATTCGCGCAGGTGTCCGGGGCATCCTGCAGGTGATGCGCAAGTTGGAAATGCTGCCCCCGGGTCGCGGCAAGGAACCCAATCCCGCGGTGATCGCCCGCTCTACCAGCTGGGTGCGCGCCACGGCCAGCGGCATTGTCACCGGTGCCGTCCCGCTGGGCAGCCGGGTCAAGGAAAACGACCGGCTGGCGTTGATCAGCGATCCGCTGGGGGACCATGAGGACGCCGTGCTCGCACCGTTTGACGGCATCGTCATCGGCTGCAGCCGCCTACCGCTCGCGCACGAGGGCGATGCTCTGTTTCACCTCGCGGCGTTCCACAGTGTTGGGCGCGCAGAGAGCGCGGTGGAAGAATTCGCCACTATTCATGACCCCGCCCTGCGGCGCACGGTGGAGTCCGACCTGCTGGAAACCTGAGCGTATCGCGAAGGTCAGTGCCTGGAGAAATAATTTGAAGATTGTCGTACTGTCAACCAACCCGAAACTCTATTCCACCAGCCGCCTGCTGGAAGCCGGCAAAGAACGCGGGCACAAGATGGTCGTGCTGAACCACCGGCGCTGCTACATGAACATCACCACCATGCGGCCCAGCATTCACTACAAGGGTGAGGCAGTCTCAGGCGTCGACGCCATTATTCCGCGCATAGGCGCCTCGGTGTCCTTCTACGGCGCGGCCGTGGTGCGGCAGTTCGAAATGATGGGCGTTTACTCGGTTAACGAGTCCGTTGCCATTACGCGTTCGCGGGACAAGCTGCGCGCGCTGCAGCTGCTCTCGCGCAAGGGCATCGGCCTGCCGGTCACGGGTTTTGCGAATTCCCCGGATGACACCGAAGACCTGTTGAGTTTTGTCGGCGGCGCGCCGGTGGTCATCAAGCTGCTGGAGGGCACTCAGGGAGTGGGCGTGGTGCTGGGGGAGACCCGCAAATCCGCGGAGAGCGTGATCGAAGCTTTCCGCGGACTCAACGCCAACTTCATGGTGCAGGAATTCATCAAGGAGGCTGGCGGCTCGGACCTCCGCTGCTTCGTGATTGGTGACAAGGTGGTGGCCGCCATGCAGCGCACCGGCAAGGAAGGCGAATTTCGCTCGAACCTGCACCGCGGCGGCACCGCACAATTGGTGCGGATCACGCCGGAGGAACGCTCCACCGCGGTGCGGTCGGCGCGCATCATGGGCCTCAACGTGGCCGGCGTCGACTTGCTGCGCTCCAATCATGGCCCGGTGGTCATGGAAGTGAACTCCAGCCCGGGCCTGGAAGGCATCGAGAAAGCGACCGGCAAGGACGTGGCGGGCCTCGTGATCGAGTTCATCGAGAAGAACGCACGTCCGGGCCGTACCGGGGTACGTGGAAGCGGTTAGCGCGCCCGGCCGGACCGCAAAGCGCACCAGCGCCTGAAGCCAATCGGGACATGCGCCCGGTTGGTTCGGTTGTGCAACGGCTCCGGTGACGGCGGATCCAAACCTTCAATCAGAACCAATTTCTCAGATGCTTGTCCCAACGTGGGCAAGGGCAATCCCGCATTCCCATGCGCATTGCCTTCCCTGGCCGGACAGGGTCTGAGACTGCCGCTGCTTTGACCCTAATCATGGCCGCGAACGGGCGTTAGGCGCACTCTGTAGACAGCATCCCACCGCGGTTTCCACCGTGGCTTCAGACCTCGCCGGAAACGGCCGGCGCACTACATCGGAAACTCACTTTGAACCGGAAGAAATCAGCAAGGTCATCGTCCAAAACGCCAAAGCTCCTGTTGAAGCGAGGCGATTTGCTCGACTATCTGTGGTCCGCGCAGAATGCGCACGGCTACGTTCGGCCGCAAGACATTGCAGCAGCCAGCGAAGCGTTGGGCGTATCGGAAATCGAAATTGAAGGCGTGGTCTCCTTCTACCACTTCTTTCACCGTCAGCCGGCCGGCAAATTCACCATTTACCTGAACAACAGCCCGGTCTCGGAATGCAAGGGATTCGAGCGCGTCAAGGAGGCCTTCGAAGCGGCGACCGGCGGCAAATTCAACGGGGTCGATCCCAGCGGCCAGTGGGGGCTTTTCCAAACGGCCTGCATCGGGCTCAGCGACATGGAACCGTCCGCGCTGATCGATTTCCACCCGTTCACCAACCTCAACAGCCTCAAGGTCAAGGATATCGTCGCCCGGCTGAAACAAGGCGCCGCGCCGGCCGACATCTGCGATTCGGTGCCGGACCATATTCGCTCCGTGCCGGAAGGCGAGAACGCCATCCTGCTGCGTGACTACGATCCGGGCAATGCACTCGCGGCAATCAAAGGCCGCTCGCCCGAATCCGTTCTAGAGGAGATCAAGAAGTCCGGTCTGCGCGGCATGGGTGGCGCCTATTTTCCGGCCGGCCTGAAGTGGGAGGCCTGCCGCCAGGACCCGGAATCGCCGAAATACATCTTTTGCAACGCCGACGAGGGCGAGCCCGGCACCTTCAAGGACCGCGTGCTGATGAACTCAATGCCCGGCCTGATGCTGGAGGGCATGGCCATTGCCGGCTACGCCGTCGGCTCCGCGGTGGGCACCATCTATTTACGGGCGGAATACCGGTGGATGCAGGACAAATTGCTGCACACGATCGAGCGCTTCCGCAAGATGAACCTGCTGGGCCGTAACATCTGCGGCATCGAAGGCTTCGACTTCGACATTCGTCTGCAACTCGGCGCCGGCGCCTACGTTTGCGGCGAGGAAACGGCCATGCTGAACTCCCTCGAGGGCAAGCGCGGCGAGCCCCGCAACAAGCGCTTTTTCCCCACGGAACGCGGCTACCTGCAAAAGCCCACGGTGATCAACAACGTCGAGACCTTTTGCGCCGCGGCGCGGATCATGCAGCTGGGCGCGGATCATTACCTTAAGACGGGCACGCCGACTTCACCGGGCACCAAGCTGTTGAGCGTTTCAGGCGACTGCCGACTGCCCGGCATCCATGAGGTGGAGTGGGGCACGACGGTCCGCGAAATCCTCGAAAAATGCGAAGCCGACCGGCCCCATTTCATCCAGATCAGCGGTCCCTCAGGCGAGTGCATCGGCATCGACGAGATTGACCGCAAGATCGCCCTGGACGATTTGCCCTGCGGCGGCTCCTTCATGATTTTCAGCCGCTCGCGCGACATCCTCAAGATCCTGAAGAACTACAACAACTTCTTCAAGCACGAGTCCTGCGGGCTGTGCACGCCGTGCCGCGCCGGCAACTTCATCATTGAAAAGAAGCTGGAACTGTTCGCCTCCAGGCTGGCGCAGCAGGCCGACGTGGACGATTTGAAATCATGGGGCGAAATCATGCGCCTGACCTGCCGCTGCGGCCTGGGCAAGACCGCGCCCAACGCGTTGTTGATGGCCCAGCAAAAGTTCCCCGAGTACTTCCAGGACATTGTGGAGCAGAATCCCGAGCGCCTCAGCAAGGGCTTCAGCCTGGACGACGCTGTCCGCGAATACGATCGGTTCAACAGTTAACGCATTTCGAGCACACGATTGATGACCAAGTCAGGAAAGAAAAGCCACGGCGATTCGCGTAAGGCGGCCGGCAAGGGGGCCGAGCGCATCACGATCACCATCGACGGCAAGAGCATCGAGACCGAGGTCGGGCGCAACCTCGTACAGGTTGCCAACGAGAACGGGATCTTCATTCCCAGCCTGTGCTATTTCGAGCACATCGAGCCGCCGCTGGGCACCTGCCGCGTCTGCACCTGCAAGATCGATGGCGTGGCGGCGCCGGCCTGCACCTATTCGGTCACCGACGGCATGGACGTCGTGGTCAACGACAGCGAGCTCCGCGACGCCCGCAAGGCCATCGTCGAAATGATGTTCTCCGAGGGGAACCACTTCTGCCCCGGCTGCCAGAAGAGCGGCGACTGTGACTTGCAGCACATGGGCTACGAGCTGGGCGTAAAGCAGTCCCGCTTTCCACACGTGTTCAAGGACCGGATCATCGATTTTCACCCCAAGCGCATGATCATGGAGCACAACCGGTGCATCAAGTGCCTGCGCTGCGTGAAGGAAGTATTCAGCGACGACGGCAAGGCGGTTTTTTCCTTCCGTTACCGCGGCAATGAGACCCGGGTCGGTATCGACTACACCGAGGAGGCCAAGCTCAGCGACCAGCAGGCCATCGATGCGATGAACCTGTGCCCGACCGGCGCCATCATCGTGCGCGGCGAGCTGCACGCCCGGCCGTTCGGCGGCCGCCGCTTCGACATGCAATCGGTGCAGGAGGCAAAGCCCGCCGAAGAGCCGAAAATCACACTTCCGGAGGAGAGGAAGACCGTTGCGACGATCTCGCTGGCCGGCTGTTTCGGCTGTCACATGTCCCTGCTCGACATCGACCTGAAGCTGATGGACCTGGTCGAAGTGGTGGAGCTGAACAGATCGCCGCTCAACGACATCAAGGAGTTCACCAAGCAATGCGACATCGGCCTGATCGAAGGCGGCTGCTGCAATGCCGAGAATGTCGAGGTGCTGCGCGAGTTTCGGCGCAAATGCGACGTGTTGGTTGCGGTGGGCGAGTGCGCGATCTGGGGCGGTCTGCCGGCCATGCGCAACACGATACCGCTGAGCGAGTGCCTGGAAGAGGCTTATCTCAACTCCTCGACGTCCACGCCGGATGAGAGCGTGGTGCCGTATCACGAAGACCTGCCCAAGATTCTCGACAAGGTCTATGCCTGCAGCGAAATTGTGGATATCGACTATTTCATTCCGGGGTGCCCGCCGGATGCCAACCACATCTGGAAGTCTATCCTGAGCCTGATCTCCGGCCAGGAACTCTCGGTCCTCTACTCTGAATTCAAATACGACTAAGCCATGACCGCAACCACCAGAAAAATCACGATCGATCCCGTCACCCGCGTCGAAGGCCACGGGCGCGTCACCGTGCAGATGGACGAGTCGGGCAGGGTCGGCGAGGCACGCTTTCACATCGTCGAGTTTCGCGGCTTCGAGCGATTCATCCAGGGTCACCCGTACTGGGAAGCGCCGCTGCTGGTGCAGCGCCTGTGCGGCATCTGCCCGGTCAGCCACCACCTGGCCGCCGCCAAGGCCATCGACCAGATCTACGGTGTGGACCCGGAGGATCTGGACCCGACCGCCACCAAGCTTCGCCGCCTGCTGCACTACGCGCAGGTATTCCAGTCCCATGCGCTGCACTTTTTCTACCTGGCCTCCCCGGATCTGCTGTTCGGCGTGGACGCGCCGGTGGAGAAGCGTTCGGTCGGCGCGGTCGCGCTGGAGCACAGCGAACTGGCCCGCAAGGGAATCCAGATGCGCCAGTTCGGCCAGGAACTGATCAAGGCCCTTGCCGGTAAGAAAATCCATGGCATCACGGCCATTCCCGGCGGCGTGCACAAGACGTTCTATCCCGAGGAGCGCGAGTACTTCCTGACCGAAAACCATACGCCGTCGATCGATACCATGGTCGAGTGGGCGCAGGAAGTGGTGCGATTCATCAAGGACTATCACGACAAGCACTTCCGGTGGCTGGACTCCTTCGCAAGTTATCCCTCGGGGCACCTCGGCCTGGTCGCTGGAGATGGGGCGCTGGAACTGTACGACGGGCACATGCGGGCCATCGACAGCCATGGCGAGATCACGCTCAACGACGTCCACAGCAGCAGCTACCTGAAGTACTTTGGCGAGGGCGTCGAGAAATGGTCCTACATGAAGTTCCCGTATCTGCGGCACCTCGGACGGCAGGAGGGCTGGAGCCGGGTGGGTCCGCTGGCGCGGCTCAATGTCTGCGATCATATCTCGACACCGCTGGCCAACGAGGAACTTGACGAGTTCAAGGCCTACACCAACGGCCGCCCCAACAACCACACCATGCATTCGCACTGGGCCCGCCTGATCGAGGTGCTGCACTGTGCGGAGCTGATTCGCGACCTGCTTAACGATCCGTCCATCCTCGATGACGTCCAGCGCGGTAAACTCAACCGGCGTCCGGAGGGCATCGGCATCATCGAGGCGCCGCGCGGCACGCTGATCCATCACTACCAGGTGGACGAAAAGGGCAGCATCACCAAGTGCAACCTGATCGTTTCGACGACGCATAACAACGAGCCCATGAATCGCGCGGTCAAGTGGGTGGCGCAGAACGTGCTGGACCAGCAGGAAGAAATCACGGACGGCATGCTGAACCAGGTCGAGGTAGCCATCCGCGCCTACGATCCCTGCCTGAGCTGCGCGACCCACGCGATGGGTCAGATGCCGCTGATTCTGACGGTGCTCGATGCCAACGGCGACGTGATTTCGGAACACGTAAAGAACTCGACTTGAGCGACACCCGGCCCCACAGCGACCGGCCGCCAATCGGGCCGGATACGCTCCTGTTCGGCATCGGCAACAGCGGCCGGGGAGATGACGGCCTGGGCTGGGCGTTCGTCGACCAGGTCCTCGAAGTTCCCGCGTTCGCGGGCCGCGCCGAGTATCGCTACCAGCTGCAGGTCGAGGACGCCGCACTGATCAGCCGCGCCGCGCGGGTGGTATTTGTCGATTCCTACAACGGAGAATTGCCCGGCGGGTTTCGCTGGCAGCCATGCGAACCCTCCGAATCATTCGAGTTCACGACCCACGTATTGCCCCCACGG
>Ga0316201_10002256_pt1 | contig 13631 bp, 12 predicted proteins | sample CS6wburrow_MG_FD_204516 | JGI IMG/M metagenome (GOLD analysis project Ga0316201, IMG submission 204516) | Coastal sediment microbial communities from Delaware Bay, Delaware, United States - CS-6 worm burrow | ecosystem: Environmental > Aquatic > Marine > Coastal > Sediment | place: USA... | reverse complement strand
TAAGTAGGGCCTAACAGACATTTAATCTCGGAGAGTCCCATGAAGGCCCAAGTTCTACATAAATACGATGACGATCTGACTGCACCGTCGTGGGTCGATTACATCGATGTGCCGGATCCTGTTATCACCAAAGGGTCGGACGTAATTGTTCGCATCGGTGGCGCAGGGGTGTGCCGCACCGATCTGCACGTCATCGAAGGTATCTGGCGGCCGCACATGGATCCAAATGGGAACGCTTTGTTGCCGTTGATCTTGGGCCATGAAAACGCAGGTTGGGTCGAAGAGGTCGGGCCAGAAGTCGAAGGCCTGAAAAAGGGTGATCCTGTGATTATCCACCCGAAGATTTCGAACGGGACATGCATCGCTTGTCGTCGTGGTCAAGACATGCACGGCGAAGGTACGTTTCCAGGCCTTGATTCTGACGGTGGTTACGCTGAGGCGTTGGTGACGTCCGAGCGTAATATCATCAAGTTGCCGAAGTCACTTCTACCCAAAGAGGTTGCACCCTATTCCGATGCTGGCCTAACAGCTTACCGCGCAGCCAAAAAAGCGACGCGCCATCTGCTTCCCGGTGAATACTGTGTTGTGATCGGCGCTGGTGGTTTAGGCCATATCGGCATTCAAGTCCTGCGCGCGATGTGTGCCGCAGAGATCATTGTTGTCGATACATCTGATACGTCACTGTCCCTCGCTGGTGAATGCGGTGCTGATCATTTGGTAAAAGCCGATGGTGGCGAAGTCGATGCAATCTTGTCCCTGACCAAAGGTCATGGCGCCGAAGCCGTGCTTGATTTTGTCGGCGAGAACGGCACGACCCGCAAGGGCCTCGCTATGACGCGGGCAGCCGGCAGCTATTACGTTGTCGGGTATGGTGAGGATATTCAGGTTCCAACCGTTGATCTTGTGATCACTGAAAAGAACATAATCGGCAACCTCGTCGGCACGTGGGCGGAACTGACGGAATTGATGGAATTGGCCCACCGCGGGTTGGTCGATCTGACGACCAAAGAATATGCCTTGCGCGATGCAAATCTTGCGCTGCGCGACCTTCACGACGGGAAGGTCCGCGGTCGCGCGGTTCTGATCCCCTAAATTCACCAAAATTACATCTATTGCGCAGGTCACACAACTTTGGCCTGCGCGCGATCCGCGAGGAGCGGGTCATATCAAAACCAAACGGGAGGACTAACATGAAAAATCAGTTTACAATTTCGGCCTCGGTGCTGGCGATTATCGCCTCATCTGCGGTGCCTGTCTCGGCACAAGATTACACACGTTTTGGCATCGAACAGGACCTGCCGGGTACCTGTAGCTATGCGGCGACAGACGCCAAGGATTACTCTGGGCGCACATTGAACATCATCACCCACGCGATCCCTGTCATCGGGGAGCCCACCGCGCTTCACGCGGAACAGTTTGCTGAATTGACCGGAGCCGAAGTCAATGTGGTTCACGTGCCATTTGGTGATCTGTTCCAGCGAATCATGATACCGTTCCAAAGTGAGCAGAACGCCTATGATGTGATGTTTTATCCATCACTTTGGATTGGTGATTTCAGCCGTTTCCTTGCCCCTGTGCCTGAGGCCTATGTCAACTCAACGGGCATGATGGATGTCACCCCAAGTTTTAGGGGTGTAGCGACGTGGAACGGTGAAATGATCCAATACCCGATGGATGGTGATCGCCATTATCTGAAATTCCGGACGGACGTGTTCGACAATACCGATGTGCAAGCAAAATACCTTGCCGACACAGGCAACGAGTTGACCGTTCCTGCGACATGGGAGGAATACAATCAGGTTGCCGCATATTTCAACGCGTCTGATTGGGATGGTGACGGCGAACTGAACTATGGCTCTGCTGAAGTTGCGAAACGCGATGATTTGATGTTCTCGGCGTTCATCAGCCGTGCTGCACCATATGCAAAGCACCCGGACGTCCAAGGTGGATTCTTCTTTGACCTTGAGACAATGGAACCGCTGATCAACACGCCGGGTTTTGTACGCGGTCTTGAACTGTTTATCGAAGCTCAAGCCAGTTTCCCTCCCGGTGGCACTAACTTTGGTTTGGGCGATGAGATCTTCTCGTTTGGCGGTGGTCAGACTTTGATGAGCTATAGCTGGGATGACGCCTTTATTCAGGCCAATCAGGAAGACAGCCGGATCAGAAATATGGTCGCAGCCGCGCCGCTACCGGGTGCTTCCGAAGTTTGGAACCGCACCACTGGCGAGTGGGACACATTCGAGACGCCCAACCGTGCGCCTTACATGACGTGGGGTTGGTCTTCAGCAGTCTCTTCAATGTCTGAAGAGCAAGAGATGGGATTTGATTTCCTTTGCTTCTTCTCAAACGAAGCTAACGCCGAACATGACATGCAGATCGGTCGCTTTGGTGTGAACCCTTACCGCAACAGCCATTTTGATTTTGATTATTGGAAGGGTCAAGGTTGGGCTGATAAAACAGCGCAGACTTACGTCACGACATTGTCTGAGATGGAGGAAAGCAAAAACCGTGTGTTCGATTTGCGTGTTCCCGGCGTAAGTCAGTTCATGTCGTCAATGGCGAATGGCGTAGCCGAGGCGATGGCCGGTCAGAAGACTGCGCAGGAAGCACTGGATAGTGTTGCCGAGGAGTGGTCTGAAATCACAGATCGCATTGGCAAGGATCGCTTGCGTGAAGCCTACTCCAACGTTGTTACACTTGAAGACAACGAAGGTTAATGACGAGAGGTGGGCGTTCCTTGGACGCCCACCTCAAATCTAGGGATACATACCATGCTATCGTCTAAGCACTTTTTCTTGCTGCCAGCCTTATTGACTTTGGTCGCAATAATCCTTTTCCCGCTACTGTTTACAATTCGTGTGAGTTTTTCGAGCTGGGATGTGTTTCAGTCAGGCCTCGATTACATCGGCGGTAAGAACTACGGACGCGTGTTCGAAGACGATCGATTCTGGCAGAGTCTAGGGCGGTTGTCGATGTTGTCTCTGAGTTCGGTGTCACTGCAATACACGTTAGGTTTTGCGCTAGCACTTGCAGTCTGGAAACAGGTGCGCGGTGGTCGTTTACTAAGGGTCTTATTCCTCATCCCAATGATGACCACGCCGGTGGTCATGTCGGTGATTTGGCGGACTGTTTTTCACGAAAGCCTGGGCCCCGCGAATGACATTCTACGCATGTTCGGGATTGGCGCGGTACCATGGCTTTCCAGCGCAAACGGCGCTTTCATCAGTGTTTTGATTGTTGAAGTTTGGCAATGGACGCCATTTATGTTCCTGTTGTTGCTGGCTGGATTGGTGTCGCTGCCACGCGAACCCTATCTCGCGGCAGCAATTGACGGTGCTGGCACATGGCGCACGTTTTGGCAGGTTACCTTTCCACTTATGGCGCCGATTACCATTGGTGCGGTGATCATCCGGCTTATCGAAGCATCAAAGATCATGGACACGGTTTATGTCCTGACCTCAGGCGGGCCGGGAACGGCGACCGAGACCTCATCCTATTACATCTACATTCGCGGTTTGCGCGATTTTCAGATTGGGTATTCTGCGGCGTTGTCGCTGGTCTATCTGGTGATCATGATTGTCAGCCTCACCGTGATTGCAAAAGTCCTACTGCGTTTGCTGGTTGGAAAGGTCGGATAACATGAATAAGTTTTATCACATCCTAAAAACCCTGTTCCTCTTCGGTTGGTCCCTCTTTGTCGTGTTTCCATTCCTTTGGGCACTGACCACATCTTTCAAAGATGCCAACGCGATCACAAGTGGAGCGACCTACATCCCATGGGTTGATTATGAGCCGTCAACGCAAGGCTGGTCCTCATTGTTCACGACGGGGTCGCAAGGGATTAACATCGTAGGTCCCTTCATAGACTCCGCCGCTGTTACCCTAATCGCGAGCCTTGTCAGTTTGGCATTGGGAACGCTGGCGGCCTACGGGTTGTCCCGGTTTGAATACAGGTTGGGCTTTGTCAAAAATTCCGACATCACGTTCTTCTTTATCTCACAACGCATCATGCCGCCCATCGTTCTAGCGATCCCGTTCTTCTTGATGCTCAAGGAGTTAGGCGCGCTAGATACGATCTTTGGATTGGTGCTGGTCTATATAGCACTCCTGCTGCCCATCGCGGTCTGGGTCATGACTGATTTTTTTGCGGGCATCCCAAAAGAACTCGATGAAATGGCGATGACCGACGGATGCAGCCCGATTGGGGCGTTTTTTCGAGTTGTCCTGCCTAATTCAGTTCCTGGCCTCGTCGTGGCAGGCATGTTCTGTCTCATCTTCGGGTGGAACGACTTTTTCTTCGCCTTCACCCTTACATTCACCGAGACCCAGCTTTTGCCGGTCTCAATCGTTTCCCTCAACTCATCCGTGACACCTTGGTGGTCGCTGTCAGCATTCGCATTGATTTCGGTCGCACCATTGGCCTGCGTCGCGGTCATTGTTGAACGTTACATGTCACGCGGCACTATGTCGGGGGCCATTAGGTAAGTATCATGCTTCAAGTTGACCAACTCACGACCGCTGATTCCAAAGTCTCTTTGCAGGACATTTCGTTCCAGTTTGACGCGGGAAACATATATACGATTCTTGGACGAACCGGTGCGGGAAAGACCGAACTTTTGCGTGCTTTGATGGGGCTTAATCCGTTGGTTGAAGGCGACATCCAACTGGATGGTCAAAGTATCGCCAAACGGCCTGTAAAAGATCGCAGCATGTCGCTCGTGTATCAGCAGTTCATCAACTATCCGCATCTAAGCGTTTTGGACAACGTGGCGTTCCCGCTGCGTCGTCAGGGCAAAAGGAAAGCAGAGGCGCAATCACTTGCGGCCAAGATGCTGACGACCGTTGGCTTGGGTGATTTCGTACAACGCCGGCCGGCGCAGCTTTCGGGTGGGCAACAACAGCGTGTCGCGCTGGCCCGTGCCATGGTCAAGAAATCACGTATCCTGATGCTCGATGAGCCGTTGGCCAATCTGGACTACAAGCTGCGCGAACAACTGCGCGAAGAGTTCCCAAGATTGGTAGCCGGAAATGATGACAGCATAATCTTGTACACAACCACTGAACCGCGCGAAGCGATGGAACTGGGAAACACTATGATCGTCATGACCGACGGACGCATCGTGGCCAGCGGCCCACCTGCTGCCTTGTTTGCGCATCCCCCGACAAAAGACGCCGCAAGTGTGATCAGCGATCCACCTATTTCGTTTATCTCGGGATTTGTTCGCAGTGGTGCGCTTTATTTTGGCGAGGGTCAGTTGGCCCCGAACAATGGCTTGCAGCTGCCACCAGATGGTCCCGTCACCATCGCGCTTCGGCCCGATGCAATTGAGCCGGGGGGCGCATTCAACGCGACTATCGGCCTGTCTGAATTCAGCGGGTCTGAAACCATCGTTCACCTCGATTTCGATTTCGGCCGTGCGATTATGCTGGTTGAGGGCATCGAGACCTTTGAAGCGGGGACCCGTCTAAGTGTATCGATTCAAGCTGAACACCTCATGCTGTTCGCTTCGGACGGGCAAAACATCACGATAAGGACCAAGTAAATGGCTGAAATCGTACTCGAAAACCTTGGGCACAGTTATCTGACTAATCCGAAAGACAGAACCGACTTTGCCCTAAAACCCGTCAATCTGACGTGGCAGGATGGTAAGACCTATGCGCTTTTGGGCCCATCGGGCTGTGGCAAAACGACGATGCTCAACATCATTTCCGGGATTGTCGCGCCGTCTCATGGACGCCTACTTTTTGACGGGCAGGATGTTACCCAAACACCAACGGTTGAACGCAACATTGCGCAGGTGTTTCAGTTTCCTGTGATCTACTCGACCAAGACAGTGCGCCAAAACCTTGCGTTTCCGTTGGAATGCCGTGGTGTGGCACCTGAGCGCATCAAAGCCCGCGTCGCCGAGGTCGCGACGCTTTTAGATCTGGATTACGCGCTTGATATGCCAGCACGAAGGTTGAGCGCGGATCAAAAGCAACTGATCTCTCTGGGGCGCGGTCTTGTGCGCGAAGACGTCAGCGCCATTCTTTTGGATGAACCGTTAACTGTGATTGATCCACAAATGAAGTTCATGCTGCGCCGTAAGCTGCGCGAGATTAACCGCGAGACCGGCATGACTATGATTCTGGTAACCCACGATCAAAGTGAAGCCATGAGCTTTGCGGATGAGATCGTGGTAATGAAGGATGGATTGTTGCAACAGTCCGGCACCCCTGCAGAGCTATTCTCACGACCGCAGAACGACTTTGTCGGCTACTTTATTGGCTCGCCGCCGATGAACATGATTACCCTCGAACCCCGTGACGGAGCCCTCGGGACCGGTGCGCTTGATTTGACTAAGAATTTGACGATTGGCACCGCCGGGTCACGGCATCAATTGGGCATTCGGCCAGAGCATGTATCGCTCGTGGCCGCTGATGCTGAAAACATTGGTGTCGGTACGATCAAGAAAATCGAACATCTTGGCGTCGATGGCGTCGTAACCTTGCAGTTGGCGACTGGTGTTGTGATCAAAGCAAAAACACGCAAACACATTGAGATGCGAGTTGGTCAAACCTTGGGTGTTAACGTGCGAACCGATGACGCACTCTTGTACGTCGAAGGCTCACTCGTACACGCAGGGTGACCGCGACCTGCCGAGATTGATCTGATTTTAGGGTCGCCCCTCGCGTAGAAACGACCGTAACAACAGCGATTTGGGTCGACCCGGTTGTTTTAGCGGCGCATGAATGAAGTAGCCTGCCAATTGGCCTGGCTGACATTTGTCAGAAAGCCTTTCGCCTCGTTCCAGGGTTTGGCTGCTCTGTCCCGCACACCGACGTTTTAGCCGACAAAAATGCTGCGCCATGCACGAATGGCCGCAATGCGAAAGCTGCACCGCAGCGTTGTATGGAGCGGCCAAAGTCCGGTTAGGGCCGTTCATGTTGGTCGGGGCGAGATCGTTTGGCAGGATCGCCGCAATGCGGCTAACGGCAGCAAGGAGCCCAAAGCTGCCGCGGCGATAGGCCTTCGTGCCAAGATGTGATACATGCTTCCAAACTTAAGCCATTCAGGAAAAAAAATGACTGCCTATGTTATTTTCGACCTAGCTCCGCTTGATCCAGTTCGAATGAAAAAATACCTAGATGGTGCAAATGCTTCAGTGAAACACTTTGGTGGCAACCTTCTCGCAGCCACCGGCGACGTAGTGATATGCGAAGGCGAGTGGAAACCTGAACGCGTGGCTATTATTGAATTTCCTACTTTGGAAAAAGCCAAAGGTTGGTATGACTCAGCAGAGTATCAGAAAGTCCTCCCATTGCGTCTTAAAGAAAGCACTAGCGACAAGATGGTGATTGTTCCGGGTTTGGGTTGACGCAAAGGCAGCTTCAATGCCTGAACGATTAGCTCAAATGACCGCTTGGAGCCCATTCAGTAAATTCGTATTTCGTGCTGTGTGCGCTCGCAGCGCGGGAAATGTGGGAAGTACGAAAGATTTGCTGCAGCCGCGCAGCGAGAAAACCGGTCGTTCGTAAAGGCCTCAGCAAAGATCAAGCATGGAATTTACAGCTCGCGGACATCTCCGACCTTCGCTGCGGTTGCGCCAATTGGGGCTTTGGGACGGTGCAACGAGCTCTGATGACACGGCAGCCTTCAAGATAGTACATTTTGGTGGGGTCATTAGCATATCGCCTATTTCCGAATTTCGACCAATTAGGAGTAGTTGCGTGATGTGGCATGTTGTAGCGGCGTGACCCCGTCGCCCAGAGCGGCAGCCTCGATCAAAGAAGCCCAAGCCAGATTGTCGATATGATGCAGCGGTGCGCCGCCTACCAGCAGATGGGCCACAACATCGTATTGACCAACCAGCTTGATCGTTTTGACGATTCTCACGATCTACGGTGTGAGCTGACGCTCCTTGTTCTGCGATGATCGGAGCAAACCCTTTTTGGTCCTTTAAACCCAATCCACATGGTTTCAGGATGTGCCGACGGAATCCAGGATATCTTCAACCCTCAAGTTGCTGGAATGGGACCCATGTGCCGCCGCTGCCCGCTGAATTCACGCAGGCTTCAATGAACTGCATGCCCTCCAAGCCCGAACGAATTCCTGCCAGAAGGGCTCCCCCGCCCTTTCTTTCGATCAGGTCTGCTGTGTCGGTATAAATGTTGGCAAAGCTTTCAAGGTAACCTTCCGGGTGGCCGGCAGGGATCCGCGTCCAATCTGTCATGGCTCCGCCTGATCCGACCCCGCCGCGTGTGAGGATACGTTTTGCTTCGCTGTCGATTGTCAGACACATCTTGTTTGGGTTTTCCTGCGACCATTCCAAACCGCCTCGGTCACCATAAACACGCAGGCGCAGCCCGTTTTCATTCCCAACTGCAATCTGTGACGCCCAGAGCATCGCCTTCGCACCACCCTGCATGTGCAGCAGGATATGAGCGTTATCGTCCAAACGACGCCCGTCGCCGAAACGGTGTAGGTCGGCCAAGAGCGCCTCAGGCTTCAGCCCAGTCACAAAACACAAAAGGTCAACGGCATGGGTTCCTATGTCGCCGATTGCGCCACCGCCACCGGACTTTGCCGGATCGGTCCGCCAGTCTGCCTGTTTTTGACCATCCTGTTCGATAGTTTGTGTCAGCCAGTCTTGCGCGTATTCGACTTGAATCACACGCATTTGACCCAATTCACCATCGGCAATCATCTTGCGGGCCTGACGGATCAAGGGGTAGCCGGTGTAGGTGTGCGTCAACACGAAATGCGCATCAGAGGCTTTCACTGCTTCCGAAATCATTTGGGCTTCAGCCATGGTGGCACATAATGGCTTGTCACAGATCACGTGAATTCCGGCCTGAAGAAAGGCGATGATTGGCGCGGCATGCATATGGTTTGGCGTCACGATCGCGACGACTTCGATCCCGTCGGCGCGTTTTGCTTCGGCCTTGGCCATGACCTTGAAATCGGCATAGGCCCGAGCCGGCACGATGCCCAGATCCGCCGCGCTTTCAGCCGCGCGCATTGGATCGGAGGAAAGCACACCCGCAACCAGTTCAAACCGGTCATCAATACGACTGGCAATGCGGTGCACGCCGCCGATGAAGGAACCTTTGCCTCCTCCAACCATCCCCAGACGCAGCCGCTTGCGTGATGCCGTCATCAGGCCATCTCGCTGAGCATGGTCAAGTGCCGGATATCGACCGTACAGGCCAACAAACGATCAAGCTGTAAAAACAATGGCTTCAGATGGGGCATCTCGAGATGAGCATCTAAATCAGCTTGCGTGCGCCAGTTTTCATAGAAGACAAAGCAACAAGGATCGCTTGCATCAACATGAAAGTCATAGTTGATGCAGCCCTTCTCCTGACGGGTAGGGGCGACCTGCCTTGTAAGCAGGTCAAACAATTCAGCGCGCGTTTCGGGTTTGGCTGTAACCGTTCCAATGATAGTGACATGGGCCATGGTTCAGACCCTTTTCTGGCTCAGGGCCACGGCAAGGATGATTATACCACCGCGCGCGATCAGCTGCTGGCTGAACTCAAGCCCCATCAGGATCAAACCGTTGTTGATCAGGCCGATCATCAGCGCCCCGACGATGGTGCCGATCACTGTCCCCTTGCCTCCGAAGAGGGATGTACCGCCCAAGACAGCCGCCGCAATCACTGAGAGTTCGTCGCCTTCCCCTAGCTGAAACCGCCCCGATTGAAGACGACCCGCATAGAGCATACCAGCAACGGCTGCCGCGGTTGAGGATATCACCAGCACCCGGAATTTAACCCGCGACGTATTGATCCCCGAATAACTGGCCGCCTGTTCGCCGCCACCCGTTGCCAGTACCCGGCGGCCAAAGCTGGTGCGCCGCAAGACAACTTGCCCGACAACACCGAAAATCAACATCCAAAACAACAGAACCGGAACGTGGCCGATCGAGCCGCCGCCAAACCACCATGAATAGCCGGGCGACAGGATCGGCACTGCTGACGTGCCCGAAATCCACATGGCAACGCCCTTGGCGATGCCCATCATCGCCAGCGTGGTCAGGAAAGACGGGATACCGATTTTTGTCGTCAGCCAGCCGTTGAAGACACCCACGGCAACGCCAGTCGCAAGCCCTGCCATGATCCCCGCAAAGGGCCCGGCTACGGCAATTGCCATGGCCACCGTCACACTTGCAAGTCCGGCGACCGCGCCCACAGACAAGTCGATCTCGCCCGCTGACAGTACGAATGTCATGGCAACGGCCATGACGGCAATCATTGTGGTCTGCCGCACAATGTTAAGAAGGTTGTTGGGATTCAGGAACCCCCGGTCATTCAATGTCAGCGCGAAGATCACGAAGATCGCCGCGAACCCGATGTAAATGATATTCTGGCGCCAGTTGCCGAGAAAGCCGCTTAAGGCATTTCTGGTGCGATCTTTCGTATCAGTGAAGGTCATTGGAAATCTCCTGCTCTGACTTTAGGGCGTTCTGGATGGCAATTTGCAGGCGCTGTTCTGCGACCTGAACACGGTGCGCGGCATTCGTATTAACGTCCGCGGGGTCTTCTAGATTCGCATGTGGGATATCTGCGTGGCTTCGTCCTTCGGCCATCACGATGATGCGGTCGCAGGCGGTTAAAAGCTCAGACAGTTCAGATGATATCATCAGGATTGCCTTGCCGCTGGCAGCAAGGTCGCGGACCATCTGGATGATTTCGGATTTGGATCCGATGTCGATGCCCGCAGTCGGTTCGTCGAGAACAAAGACATCCGGATCAGACGCCAGCCATTTTCCGATAACGACCTTTTGCTGATTGCCACCCGATAAGGTGCTGACTGCGTGATCACGGCTCGCGGTCTTGATCGACAACCGTTCGATCTGTGCATCAGTGGTGGCCCGCATTTTGGCCGCGTCCACGAACCCGAATTTTGACAGCTTATCAAGCACGGCAAGGGTCGCGTTGTCCGCCACCGACTGGGACGGGATGATGCCCTGTGTGGCCCGAGCCTCGGGCACCAATGCCACGCCTGCTGCAATTGCATCACTTGGGCGGCGAATGTGAACCGGGCGGTCGTTGATGCGGATTTCGCCCGCGGTTATGGGTTCAATTCCGGCGATAAGCTTAGCAAGCGACGTGCGCCCTGACCCCAGCAGACCGGCCAGCCCTACGACCTCGCCCTTGTGGACCTTCAGTGAAATGTCCTTTGGCTTATTGCGGCCGGACACATTGCGCAGTTCCAGCGCGACATCACCCTGCACGGCAACGTTGCGTGCGACATCCGCAAGACCAAGCGAGCGTTTTCCTACAATATGTTCGATCATCACGTCCACTGGCAGATCTGCGATATCGGCGGTGGTCACGTTTTGTCCATCCCGCAAGATCGTAGCGCGATCGGCGATGCGGGCGATTTCATCCATCCGGTGGCTCACATAGATGATCGCGACGCCTTGAGTTTTAAGTTTGCGCAGGAAGGTAAACAGACGATCCACATCCGAAACGGCCAGTGCCGTGGACGGCTCATCGAGCACGAGAACGCGCGCGTCCTGCGATATTGCTTTGACGATTTCGGTCAGTTGCTTTTGCCCCGCTCCCAGATCGCCCACAATGGCGCGCGGATCAATCTCGACCTCGAGCATCGCAAATAGCTCTGCCGCCCTGCGTTCTGCCTCGGTGTCGTCGATCAGTCCGCCCGACTTCGCCTCGCGTGTCAGAAACACATTCTGGGCCACGGTCAACGTCGGGATGAGGCTCATTTCTTGATAGTTCATCGCGATGCCTGCAGCTCGGGAGGCCGCAGGACTATGCGTGGTCAGCGGAACGCCCGCGACTTCGATGGTACCGGCAGAGGGCACATGTACCCCGTTCAACACCTTTAGAATTGTGGATTTTCCCGCCCCGTTGCCGCCCAGAAGCGCGTGGACCTCACCGGCCAGAACCTCAAGATCCACGTTATCCAGCGCTTTGACCCCACCAAAGTGTTTGGATATTCCCTTCATGCGGACAGCAACGGGTGCCATTACACTTGCTCCCAGGCGTGGGTTTCGCCTGAACGCAGCAAGGCATCCGCGACCTTTTCGGTCAAAAGCGCCTCTTCGAAGTTTGGTGAAGGCTGGGTTCCCTCCACGATCGCTTTGCAGAAATCGAAGCATTCGATGATCTTTGTCTCACCGTAGCCAATGCCAAGGGCTGGTATCGGCCATAAACCTTCGCCATAAGGATGCGCCGGACCGGTGTAGATGGTGCGGAACCCTCGCGCATCGCCGGGATCATCAGCGAACATCACCTGCAATTCGTCGCGACGTTCATAGTTGAACAGGATCGACCCTTTGGTCCCGTGGATTTCCAGCGTGATGAAGTTGTTGCGGCCCCATGCATTTCGGGTGGCTTCGATGCTGCCCACGGCACCGGACTTGAACCGGACCATTGACATGACCTCGTCGTCTACATCAACCTCTGCCCGCTCTGAATCCGCAGACTTTTCGGACGCTCCTAGCTTGTCGACGCCCCCTTGTTGAATAGGACGCGTCTTTACGTAGGTCGAGGTGATCGCCTGAACCGTGTCAATCGGCCCGACGAGGTAATGCGCCATATCTACGACATGCGTGCCGATGTCACCCACTGCACCGGAACCCGCGATATCCTTCTGGAACCTCCACGACAGCGGCCCGTTCGGATCTGCCGACCAGTCCTGCAAGTATGTGCCCCGGAAATTGATCACGTCGCCGATCTTGCCGTCTTCGATGAATTTCTTGGCCAGCGCGACAGCAGGTGTCCGACGATAGTTGAACGCAACCATCGTGACGGACTTGCTGGCGCGCGCGGCCTCGACCATCGCCACGGATTCTTCAAGCGTCCGGGCAAGTGGCTTTTCGCAGATCACGTGCTTGCCTGCTTTGAGCGCTTCAATCGCGATCTCGGCATGGGAGTTGTTGGGGGTGCAGATATCGACAATGTCGATGTCGGCGCGGTTGACTGTCGCCTTCCAATCACTGGAAGCTTCGTCAAAGCCGAACCGGTCGCGTGCGGTTTCGGCGGCCGCATCCGTCAGATCGACCACCGTCTTGCGGCGAGGGATTGCGGGGGCGGGCCAGAAAAACATCGGCATGGCAGCATAGGCCATGGCGTGGGCCTTGCCCATGAAACCGCCGCCTATCATGGCCACATTGAGGGTCTTGGTCATCACGATACTCTCCGTACTGGAAATGAAAGATGGGTGGTCCCGCAACCAGGGAGGAGCTGCGGGACCTGCGCATGATCAGTTCATGCTCCGCTGGATATTCTGCGTGGCTTCGGTCCGGTAAACGGTCTGCCATGCCTCCAGCAGGTTTTCCCTGTTCACTGGCAGGGCTGGCAGGGCCACAAAGGCCGGTGCCTCTTTGCCCAAAAGGCCATAGCCCGCCAAAGTGGCTTCGGCGACGCCCTGATCGAATGGGCGCTGCGCCCCCAGACCTTTCACGAAGCCGCCTTGGGCCATGTTGATCGCAACGTTCTCGCCAAGGTCAATCGTGGTGATGATCAGGTCGTCGCGTCCCGCAACGCGTGCCGCCGAGATCACGCCTTCGGCCGGTACGTCCCAAACGGCCCAGATGCCATCAAGGCCAGGGTTGGACGTCAGCATTGCCGACGCGACCTTTTCGGCGTCGCCAGTGAAGTCCGGTCCGCCGATA
>Ga0316201_10002254_pt1 | contig 13636 bp, 20 predicted proteins | sample CS6wburrow_MG_FD_204516 | JGI IMG/M metagenome (GOLD analysis project Ga0316201, IMG submission 204516) | Coastal sediment microbial communities from Delaware Bay, Delaware, United States - CS-6 worm burrow | ecosystem: Environmental > Aquatic > Marine > Coastal > Sediment | place: USA... | reverse complement strand
CCGTTAGCTAAGTAAATAAGCGCACCGCGAGCAGTAATCGTCGCACTAGAAAACGTAAGGTCTGCAAAGTCTAAAAACGCCGTGGTGCCGCTAGACGCAGGGTTAGCTGAGATAGTCAACGTACCGCCACCAGCAGAGTAGCCCGTACCTGAGACTTCGTTAGTCGCAGAATACGCAGTGGTAGTCGCATCCAGCGTAGCTGCCGACGTATACAAGGCCAGCTTAAAGACCTGTGATGTGCCGCTGCTAAAGTCAAAAGTCCCGTCAAGAATATCGACTTTGAATGATGTTGCCATAGCCTGTGTAATAGCCATTTGTATTTCCTCTTAAATTAACGCGGTTCTATTCTTAGTTGGCCGGAGCGATACATATCTTCTCGCATCTTGCCGTCACCAAGATTTCTAAGTAACGCAATAGCTTGCACATACATCTTTTCGTACAGAGCTACCATATCGGGTTCACCCTTCTGAAAACGTATTGCTTCAAATAACGCCCCGTTCAGCAACGCAGAATCAAACTCGTCGCCCAACCAAGTAGTACCCGCAGTAACAATAGATTCTGGGTAGTATCCGTAATGCAGCTCCACAGCATAATTTGAATCTGGCGTTGGGCCTATGATAAACGCTGTGTCATCAAAAACGCCGTAATGTTTAGGTGCGCCAGTATCCGTAGGGCCGGGGTATGCTTCTCGTATAAAGTTGACATCTTTGTTTAGCAAGTACGTGTAGTTACCCGAACCATCTACATACGCTAAGGAAAACGAATAGAGAAAGTCCGTGGGGTATACCAAATACTTATTGCCGGTTGCCAAAGTGCCGGTCTGGTTCTTGCGAAGCGCAGGTATTTGAACAGTGTTATATATCTTCTGTTCTGCTTGCTCGGTAAACATAGCAAGTTGATCTGCCGTGAACGTCTGTTCGCAGATGTCTTCTATGTTTGCTTTAAGCTCAGTGTAGTTCACTACGCCATTGGCCCTCGTGCCATTGTGCCCTTAGTAGCAGCGCCGGTACCGCGAATCTTGACGCCGCTGGTCTTCATGTCTTTAGGTGGTTGGTTAACCGTATCTACTTTATAAGATACAGGTTCGTCAGGATGCTCAATAACCTTTGGGGTTTTTACATTTGATCGTGCTTTCATACGTGTCTCCTAACTCGTAGTTACTGTTACTGTACCTACGGCGCCTCTGCCTTCTAAATTGTCTGGCGTAAGTCCAAGGGGGTCGTTTAATCCTACTGGATTCCAACCCCACTGTATGTCTCTACTAGCCTCTAATTCAGCAGCGTCTGATCTAGGATCGCGCACTGCCTGTGGATCATCTACTGGAAACTCTCCCAACCTGTTTTGCGGCTGATCTGGGTTCCAACATTCGGGGCAAGCTTTTAAGTTTGTCTTGTTCCCCTTTACAATTAATTGTCTAAGCTCTCTAAGTTTGTACTGAAACCCGCAAATATCGCATATCGCTATTGCGTTTTGAGCCGAGGCAAATCTCTGACTCATATCTACCTCACGCCATAACTACGGGGCACTAAACTAATAGAAGCTTTCTCTCTGTCTTCCCCTGCCGCTAACTCAAACTGCCTTTCATACTCCGTTTGTAGCATAGGTATTCTGGGCATCAGCTCTGGGTCTTTTTGCGCTATATAATACGCAAGCCCTGCAACTAAACAGGGTAGGAATCTAAAGTTTACATCGGCGGTGTTAACACCCGTTCCCGAGTCCTCAATACGGCGCATACGCCAATATTTTAAAATATAATAAGGGTCAAGTGCAGTGCCCTGATCTGGGACGGGCCATACAGTAACGGAGGGGTTTGCTTGGCCTCTGTCTATATACAGTTGTATAGGGCGCCCCTGAGAAAGTTTGTTAGGGATACTAGAGTAAGTAGATACACTTATGCGCGTAATGTTGAGATCAGACTGAGTAGTAACATTACCGCTACCAGTACGTACAACGTGCTCAAGCAAATCAATGGTGTCTGCCGGTAAAGCATACGTCGCCGTCCCTTCCACAAGGTTGACAGTGCCTTCATCGATAGTCCACATGTTGATGCCACGGTTCTGCCACTCAATAGTAAGGAGGTTCATAGACCTACGTGCAGTACGCAGGTCATATCCCGAACGCATCTCACGGCCAGCACGTTCCCACGCTTCTTCAGCGATCTCCGTGAAGTCCATATTGAATGTAGCAGTTCCCGAGGTAGCCATGTTTTATCGTCTCGAAGTCTTCTTTTTCTTTTTCTTTTTCGCCATAGCTTTTTTAGCCATGCCGCCTTTACGCATCTTAATCATACCTACGCCGCCACCGCCGCGCATTGCTCGCATACCTTTTTTGACACCTGCTTTTTTAGCACCGGGCATCTTGCAATCTCCTATAAAAGTTTGTACGTAATTCGTACATGTCAGCTACATCGTATTCTTGAAAATACTTATCGTAATAGCCAAGAGGTCTTAACTTCTCTGCGGCTTTCTCTAGCTTGGATAACCGCTGCACAAACAACAGTGCGTATGCTGTATCTGTCTCACCCTCAAACGTACCATCGTCTATCAGCTCGTTTGCTTCATCTTCAGGGTGAAAACCCATAACCCACAAGTCTCTATCTCTAAATACGTTATTGGCTATTGCCTCGTTAACGTGGTCTACAAACTGATGAAACTCTTCTGGGTCTTCTATAAATGCTGTGTCAGCTATGATTACTAAGTCTTTTCTGTCGCTCCAGTTATGCAGCGCCATGTACAGTCTTTTGTAATCTTCTTCCTCAAACTTAAAAACTATGTCTACTTTCTTTTCCTGCCATGCTGCCTTTGCGTAGGGACATGGAGGTAAGTTGTTGAATTCTGTACTGTTTACTTCTAATGCTTGTTTTGACCAATCTTTTATTTCTTTAATTATGTCGTTGCGTTCAGTCCAAGTAATCATTTCTTTTTCTTAGCAACCTTTTTCTTTCTGCGTGCCGCTTCTACTCTTCTTGGCTTACCCGCAGGTTGTCCCAGCCTTTTCTTCTGGGCTATCCGCTTCTTCTTCTCTGCTGCGGTCATCTCACCAGAGGTTTTAGGAGTCTTACTGGAAATCTTTTTAGTGGGTCTACAGTAAGGTGTGCCGCGCTTTTCGCCCTTCTTCCGCCCGCACGCTTTACCAGTACGGACATCTTTCCAATCTTCCTTAAACCAGCGTTTTAACGCTGCACCTTTTTCTGTCTTACGAACGGCCACTGTTTCCCCAGTTCTTGGCACCGACTTTACGGCACTTAGCTATGGCACCAGAAGCATAGGCGGATGGGAAGACTCTATAGCGCGACTTCACTTTGTTGTAGCACGCATCTTTAACCGACCCGCCTTTCTTTAGGGCTACGGGCTTCATTTTACCCATGCCTCTACACTTCATCATGCGCGTGTTCTTCCGCGCTGTGCTATACCGTCACGAGGGCACTTTTTCATGCCTTTGACGTTACCGCCTTCGGCCATGTACCCCATTTTATTGCGTACAGGTTCAGGCAATTTGCCCAAGGAACTTTTCTTATCTTCAGGTACTTCTTTCATCAGACCACCTCCCGCAAAACGGCCTTTATCGGCCTTCATGTACTCGCGCCCTACGCTCTGGGGGACGCCTGCTTCACTGGCAAACTCTGAGTTATTAGCCACCGCTGCCATAAACTTGTGCTGCTTCTTGGACTTGCTAGGCATTACCACTTAACCTTATCAGCCCAATAAGCTGCGCTCATCTTACCCTTGGCAATGTTCTTACCGTGGCGAGATTTAAACGACTTGCGCTTCGCTTTCATCCGCGCAGATTCGCCTTTCTTGGGCTTTCCAGCCGTGCTGGCACCCTGCTCTCCAAAACGAATGATCTTCTCCTTCCCACCCTCACAAGCCTTAACGATATGAGACTTCTTGGGATGAGAAGGAGTACGGCGAGGCTTATTACAAGCCATCTTCTTTTTATCTACTTGTTTAGCCATATTGCTTAATTAAAGTAAATATAAAAGAGTAAGTATCACCAGAACTAGGAGATACAGTAGTCGCTACTATGTCCCCTGTCTTACCGGCACCAGAGTTGTTGGGTATTCCGGTAAAGTCAGAGAAATCGTACTCTTCCGTCCAATTTACTGGTAGATCAAAAATAAGGGTGTTAGCCGTAGCATCCCATTCTAGTTTGACCCCCACTCCAACACCTACATACACAAGTTTTGCCAAAACAACGCCAGTGCAGGCTCTCCTGCTAACAGGGTCTGCACTCAACGTAGACACATCCACCATCGTAGACGTTACTACATCGGTGTTACCCACAGCAGTGTTGACTTTAATGATCGCTTGACGTGCGCCGTCTTGGATTATTTGAGTCGTTACTGTATCAGCCATTTAAATCTCCTAGTTTAAAGGTTAATAACCCAATTTAGGCGAGATTAATGTTTTGTTGATACAGAACAGTTACTCTGATTTCGCCGCCAGTAGTGGCTCCGGTGGTAGTCCAAGTCAGCTTTTTATCCGCAGTCCCAATGTCTGCCCAAGCAAGGGCACCACCAGCTTCAGTTGTAGGGTACTTTCGACCCGCCCCAGAAGCGACTGAGATAGAAAAAGTATTGATAAACGTAGCATTGCCGCCGACAGTATCTCCCACACTCAACACTGCTGTAGCACCCGCCATAGCTGTAGGGCAGTCTATTACAATGTCAACAATTTGAGAGTTAGCAGGGATAACTACAGTAGTGTCATTCGCTGCAGAAGCTCCAGACGCAAGCGCAGTTCCGGTGGAAAAAGTCTGAGCCATAGTTACTTGGCCCGTGTTTTTCACGTCTTCACCGAGAGTTGTCCCGGTAGTATTTGAAATAGTGCCCGCTTTGACGGGGCCAGAAAAGGTAGTGGTACCCATTTTAATTCCTCACATGCGAGTTAATTTGTGGGGTGTATCTGTCTGCATGTCGTCAGCCGAGACTGTCAGATACACCGAATGACCTCGGTATACTCTAGTATATATCACGTAAACTAGTTTTGTACAAATAAAAGAAAGGGGGCCGAAGCCCCCAATCTAGCACCTTTTGCTTATTAAGCGCCGGGTGAACCGAAGATGCCCAGTGGGTCAGATACGCCGAAGCTGTATCGCTCACGAGCCTTATATCGACTGTTGCCTGTGTCAAAGTCTGCGTCCATGCTGGTTTGCATTGGAGAACGGACAAAGTGCTTCAGGCCATTCGGGATGTCAGTCATCAAGAACCAAGCATTGGTATCAGTCAGGTAGTTGTTAACTGTGTAACCACCCGGAATTGTACCGTTGTTGTTCATGGCATTGATGTCGTTATCCGCTGTACCCGGACGAAGCTCGGAATCCAACAGGCGAGTAGCAACGAATTGCAACGCAGGTGGGATAACCAGCTTAGAAGGCTTAGCTGCGATAAGCAGACCACGCTCATCAGTCCAACCAGCGATCTGAATAACAGCCGCTTCAAGAGAAGCTTCGTTAAGGTCAGCCGCAACAGCAGGACGGTTTGAGTTAGTACCACCAGATACTAGAGGGTGAGCAGTGGAACAGAGAGTCTGTCCATCACCATATGTAGTACCGGCAGCAAAAGCGTTGTTAAGAATAGCAGCGCCTTTGGTTTGCTTGGTGTACGCCATAGCGCGGGCAAGTGCCTTTGTATAGCGAGAAGAGAGAGAATCGTAGAGATTATCTTCGATTGCTTCCTCAGTCAGCGAAAAGCCCATAGCGACTGTCTCGTGTGTGTAACGAGCAGTCCAAGCTTCTTGCGCGTTGTCATAAGAGATTGCAGAACCTTCACCTTTAACAGGTGCAGCACTGAAACCGGACAACTTGGTTTCTTCCTCGAAAGACCGTTCCGAAGATTCAGTCTCGAAGATTTCAGCAGCCTCATCGCCATACTTAGCGTATTCGAGGCCAAATAGGGCGTTTAGGCCCGGTAGTAGCTCCTTAAGGAGTTGCGCTCTTGAAATAGCCATTAGTCAGCCTCCTTATACGCCAGTTGTGTTGGTGTACTGATGCAGGTTGATCTTAACGATCAGCTCAACATAAGTATCAGCAGCGGTTGAAGTTTCTGCAACAACATCAATTACTCGGATAGGAAGAGCAGCAGTTGTGTTCTCCGAACCTGCGAGTACGGACACAGCAGAGTTACCAGTAGCGGTGTCTCCAGTGCCTTGTATTACAGACATGTTTGATGCCACGGCGGCACGGGCTGCGGAAGACATAGCGCTAGCATTGTCCGTTACAGCTACTTTAAACGCCGCCATTGGGTCGTCAACTACAACGGCATAAGCTTCAGTGACGCTAGTGCCGGGGTAATACTGAGCCGGTGTGAACTGGCCTTCAGCATTGACGTACTGGACACCTACAAAGACACCCGCAGGGGAGCCAGTAGTAGTGCCAGTGAATTTCTCACATGTGCCTGCCGTTACGATTTTAATCAGATCACCGTAGAAAATAGCCACGTTGTAGGTGCTCGCAATAGGAATAAGGCGAGTCTGTCCTGCATAAGGCATACCGTCTACACGGTTAACTGGGTGAAAACCGTAGGGTGCACTGACTGTTGGATAAGCCATGATAAAACACTCCTAAAATAAAGTTAGTTTCCTCTGCCGAAAGTAACCTTCGATTTCCTATCATTAAATATAGGCATACGAGGATCATTCTCGCGCATGAGGTTATTGTCCACGGAGTTCATCTGAGATTCCGTTAATTGGTCGTAATACTCAGTTCGCTCTTGGACAAGCTCGTCGGGAGCTTTACATAACATTAGACCACCTACGATGACGTTATCTTTGAACCGTGCGTCAGCAACGGCATCGCTAAAGATTTCGGGGTGATCCTCTGCACGTACAGGCTCCCAGCCTTCACGTAATTTAGAAGAAACATTAGTCGAATCAGGTTGACCCATAGTGCTCACACGAACCCAGTGAAACGTATACCCGTCTTGCGGAGTAGGATCAGGCAACACTGTTGGCCTTTTCCACGCCTGCTTACGGATAGTTCTTTCTCTAGTTCCGAATTCTCTATCTTGTCTCTGTTTAGACATTTTGTTTCCTCGCTAATTCAGCAGCCTGTTTGGCGTAAGTTTCCAACGGAACCCCAAGTTTTTTCGCAATAGCTATTTGTGACGGCGTGAGCCTAATTTTCTTAGGCGCTGTGCTCCGCGTTGCGGGAGCCACCACATTGCTAGGTTTTTGCTTGGGTGCTACCTCTGGTTCGTCTTCGATTCCATCGTCGAATTGATCGGGGAATACTTGTCGCATACGAGAATTTATCTTCTCGTAGTATTCATCAGATCGAGGGTCTACACCCTCATTAACTAATTTCGTATGCACCCCAAAAGCAAACGAAGTCATTTCGGGGTTACCTTCTGGCCCATCACCAAACCAAGTATTTTCATCTGCCCAAGCAGATGCTTTTTCATCTCGCTGTGGTTGCGGTTCAGGCGCAAGTTGTTGTGATTGAACAGTATTTTGTTCGGGTTGTAAAGCTGTATCTACGTTAGTATCAGTAACAGCTTTGGGCTTTAAATTTTTAACTTTATCAGCACGGATTTGCGCTACATTTAGAGCTTGTTGTGCTTCAACAATCGCATCAGTTTCGCCAGATTCGTAAGCTTTTTTATAAGCTTGTGTTGCTACAGCCAATTCGGACGCAACCTGCTTCCTAGCAGACTCTATTAACGCATTATGACTTTGGTCTGTTTTGGTCTTAAGTTGTTGATTTTCATCAACTAATTTTCTAGCATACTGCTCAAGAGCTTCACGTTCACGCTCTGCGGCTTCTTTAGCCCTACGCTCGTCGTGGTAGCCCTTACTAAAGTGCTTGATCCGGTTCTTAACTTTCTCCGAATAGTTCTCAAGCTCTTCATTAGTAACTTCTTCAGGAGGTTCTGAGGGTTTACGCCCACGGTCTTCCGGGGGTACGTCGTCCACCACTTCAATTTCTACTTCCCCTGCCTTTATTACTTTTTCTTTGGCGGCAGGTTTTTCAATAGTTTCGCGCCCTTCAACTCCTTTAACCTCTATTTCTTCGGCTTTAGGCTCTTCTTGAGGCACTTCTACTTCTTGTAAGTTCTCTTCCTTGTCAGGATCAGGGAACTCAAACTCAACTTGTTGTATTGGCATGATCTAGTCCTTATGCGCGAGTCAGTTTACTCGGATCGTCAATAACGGCCTCGATAGAGTCATCGTTCATCAAACGGTACTCCTCGTTGCCTACTTTAAAGCGCGTGCCTGTATTAGCACGAAACATTACAAAGTCTCCCTCTTTACACCACGGGCCAGAAGGAAACCGCTCTTTGTCGTTATAGGCTTGGTCACCCATATCGACTACCACCCCTACCATAGTCAGGATAGTCTCTTCCCTAATGGTTGAGCTGGCCTTAGCAATACCACCTTCAAACGTGTCTTCTATCGTAGGGAGGGCAATAAGCACGCGGTATCCCACGGGTTTAGGGACGTGTGCGTCCAACACCACTTCTGCCTGCTCTTTCTCTTCTATCTGTTTGCGCCGCTTTTGTTCCAGCGGAGTAAGCTTTGCCACTTCAGTCATCTTCATCTTCCAAATGATTACGCGAAAGGTCTTGTACTTCTCTGCGTGCGGCGGCTAGACCTCGGATTGCCCCACACGATTCCTTATATGAGGGGAAATCTTTTGCGCCCCCACTGGTAAGAAATTCTTCTTGGCTTTGCTGTAACTCAGCAAGTTTGTCATCAAGTACGTCAAAGACGGTTTTTGCCATTATTTATTGTCTCCTAGGAGGCGTTTGTTGCGCTTTGGCGAGGTCTAATATGGCTTTGGCCTCATCCAAGTCTTGTCTTGCGTTAGCTTGATCTGTCTGAGCAGCAACCCGTGCAGCCTCAATAGTGGCGGTGTTGTCTGCTTTCTGTTTATCAAGCTGGAGTTTTGCAGCGTCAAGTGCCGCATCTGCCTGATCTTTCTGAGCTTTACGCTGCTGTTCAGCGGCTTTAAGCTGCAATTCTTGCTGCTGCATTTGAATAATCGGGTCTTGAGCCTTCTGTTGTGCAGCTTGTTGTGCAGCGGCTTGTTGCTTCTGTTGTGTAAGCTGCTGCCCGGCTTGTGCCAGTAGGCTCGCCAACTCCACCTCAGTTTCTTCTGGAATCTCCGCATCTGGTGCAGGTAGTGGGACTCCGACTTTTGCTTCCATCTGCTGTCTATAACTAAACGCTATGTGTTCTGCTATGTGCGCTTGAAGTGCGGCCACCACCTGCCGTGCAGCGGGGTTCTGCCCAATAAACGCCGCAATCTGCGGGTCTTGGAGGAATGCTTGGTGTGTAGCAATGTGCGCGTCATGGTCTTGATATATAAAGGCTTTTACTGGTTTACCCACTAACACAGACATGTTTTCACTAACTGGGTCAGACGGTTTAATATCATCTTTAGTAGGTACAAGCTTATCTGCGTTCTTAATGCCCAGAACCTCGATCATCTGCCGGTGTAGCTGGGGCAGGTCGTATATCTGTGGGGTAGCCTGTGCCATCTGCAACACAGTCTGATACTGCACAACTCGTTGCGCCATCGTACTGTTGTTGGGATCACTGACAGGAATTACTTCCACCATGTCGTAGTCCATGCGGCGGGCACGGGGTTCTCCACGGTCAGGCATGTACATATACTCATCGGGCGCATACTCAGCGATGATGCCTCGCAGAAGTTTGAACTCCTGTTTCATCGAGTAGTGGACACGGGCTTGAACCGCAGCCATTGGCTTGAGAGTGCGCTCCAACAGAGCAAGAGTTGTTCCGACAGGCGCGTTGGCGCTCATGTCAGAAATGTTCATATCACTGATCGCGCCTAAACGTCGGCCTTCTTCAGTAATCTGCTTGAGTAATGCAAGAAGTGTCTGACTCGGCTCCTTGTAGGGGAGCGTCATTAAATTGTCTTTTATACTGCCACTAGGCACGTCTACATCGCGAAACTCGCCGGGGCCAATTGGGGTGTCATCGCCCTTAACCCGCAGCCCACGGGACTTCAAGCCCCCCGGTAGGTTAGACAAAGTACCCGCGTCAACTAGTTGACGTATAAGAGAAGTGCCAGCCCTAGCATAACCACCAATAATGTGAATTAAACCAAGACCATAGAAGCCAAAACCCGGTACATAAGAGTAGTGGACAAAATGTTGACGCTTAAGCATCAACGGATCATCAGGGTTCCAGTTACGGCGGATAGACAAAACAGTGCTGGTGCCCTGCTCTATCGTAACAATGTAGGGTTTTGCTACCTGAAGTGGGCCTTCTTCTTGGTCAACATCGTCTAATATGAGGTCTGCATGGACTTCTAAGAGCGTATAACGGTCATCGTCGTTGAGGGTGTACCCCCCTTCCTCTGCTTTTTTCTCCTCTATATCGGTGTGATAAGAGGTAGGATCGCCTAGTTCAACTTCTCTATAGAAGCCTGCAACCTGCAATTTAACGAGATCGTTCTTGGTTTTACGCATTACGTGAGTAACACGCTCGGCTGTCTCTATGTTTGACGCGCCATAGGGGACAATCATGTCCTCGGCAGGGATATACATAGCAACCTGTCTGCCAAGGTTGGGATCAAAGTAGACTTTCTTAAACGCAGACCCTGCAAGACCAAGGGAGTAGAGTAACCTTTCGTGTTCAGGACGGTATTCGACCATGACATCGGTAAGTTCGTAGTTCATGTCCGTCTTGACTCGGAGGGCGGCGTCTTCCTTCTCCTTGGTTATCTCTCCAAGTACCTTGGTCTTGACAGGGCCAGCGGCGGGGAAAGTTTCACTCATCGCTTCAGCTTGGAAGCGGATAGCGGCTTCGGCTAGGACATTGGAATAGACACCGCAGGCATCTTCCCAAGGCTCGACACGCTCTTCGTATTTGAAACCGAGCACATCTAGCCCTTTAACAAAGGTATCTGCCCACTCTTTACGGCTAGATGTGTCGGTCTCGACATAATCTATAAGCTCTGAGGCGATCTCTGTCAACTGTCCATCTTCTAAATACTCTGCAAGGTTAGCGTCAAACGGCGCACCAGCCGCTTCTTCCATACCTGCTTCAGGTACTAGAGTAATCTCAACGCTACCATCGTCCATTGTCACCATCTCAGGATTAACAATATCGATTTCCATTTGTGCTTCTTCTTCAACCGCCAGACCTTCTGGGGTTTGATATAAACCTTTCTCAATAGCCATCAGTAGTACCCGCCTCTACGTTGCTTAAAGTATTGCATCTCGTCTTCTTCATCTGAGGGCAACCTTACGAATCCGCCTTTCCTGTACCGCATCAACGCCAATGACACGGAGTCCACGTAGTCGTCATGCTCCCCTGCTGGGAATGCTGCGACCTCATCAATAACCTCTTCCGCCCAGCTTCTGTTGGGTGCCCACACCATACCCGAGGCAAACAAGTCAGAAACTGCGTTCAATCTCGTAATCTTGTCGTTACCCTTGGTAGGAGTAAACTCCTGCACTGGTATACCCATCGCCCGCATCTCGTATATCAGCGGTGCCCCGGAAGCTTTCTTTTCTACAATGAGCGAGTCCGGCTCCCACTCCTCGTATTGTTCTATTGCTACGCGTTTCAGCGTAGGAAACTCCATCCTGTCCCTGAACGCATTGAGCAGAATAATATTTGCTTGCTCAACTCCGTTCTCATCGGGCGCATAGAACACACCCCACGTCGTACAGGCCGAATAGTCAGCCCGATTTGTCTTTTCAAACGCCGTATCCCACGCCATTAGCAGGAAATCACACGCTGGCGGCTGTTCTTCCTCCCAAGTTCTCCACCATTCGCGCTTCACGATGGCAGATGTCTCGGATGTTGGCTCTTGTTGGTACTGAGCCATCCATTTTGCGTTAGGAAGTTCCTCTTTTAGGGCTGCAAGCTCCTTTTTTGACCAAAATTCAGGCCACAGAGGGTTCCCGCTCGGCATTAATGCCGGAAATTCAATCACCTCCCACTCATCGCCGCCCCTTTGGGCACTGGCTTTGAGTACACGAGCCGTCAAATCACGCAACGACCACCGTGTCATAACAATAACGATGGCTCCGCCCGGTTGTAGACGCTGCCTTGGCCCGGATGTATACCACTCGTAGGTCTTATCGTAGATGTCCGGGTTTATTTCAGCTAATGCTGCCTCTTGTTCCGAGTGCGGGTCGTCAATAATGAGCAAATCCGCACCTTTACCAGTAACCGCACCGCCTACACCTATTGCAAAGTAGTCTCCACCCTTACTTGTGTTCCATCGCCCTGCGGCCTTGCTATCCGCAGACAATACCAGATTAGGAAATATCTCGTGATATGCGTCCTGATCGACTAAGTTTCTTACCTTTCTACCGAAGCCAACCGCAAGTTCTGCTGTGTGCGACGTTTGGATGATCTTTTTATGAGGAAACTGTCCCAAAAACCAAGCAGGGAGAAGATAACTAGCAAACTCAGACTTAGTATGACGAGGGGGCATATTAACAATAAGACGTTTACACTCGCCCCGAGCCACTCGTTCAAATGCTTCAGCCATCCTCGCATGGTGCTTCCCGCTAATAAACGTAGGCCACATCTGCCTAGTAAAATCTAAGAACCTAGTCTGTGCCTTCTTCTGCTTTTTGAGTTTCGCTAACTGCTCAAGTTCTGCTAGTACCCGTTCTTGTTCTGCCTGTGACAGCAGTGGCAATACCTTCGGTATATCCTGAAGGGATATGTCATCAAATGGAGATGTCACGTTCGTCATTTAATTCTTCGTCATCATCTTCATCTTTTTCAGCGTCCAGATCGACTACACCTAGCACATCGTCTAGCTCTTCTTCGGAGGCTCCTCCTGCTGGTGTTATGTCTACTACAGTAGCATTAAGGAGGTTTTTCACCTTTTCCTTAATCGCTTTTTCCAGTTCTTCTGGATTCTTGTAGTTTATGGTTATTTCGCTGCGTTCAGTAAATAGCCCTATGTCGCTATGTTTACCCAGCAGTTCAAGTGCTTTCAACTCGTACCTTGGGTCGCCACAGTTAGCAATTTCCATCAATTTGTGCGTAATGGCAGACCGCGACTGCGCTACATCCATAGCAAGCTGGGCACCATATGTACGTAGAAATGCAGCCGCAGCAAATGCCGTGGTCTGATTTGTAAGGTTGGCAGGCTTTTGCGCTGTGGCAACTGCCTGTAGCAATTCTTTTTCTCGGGCAGCATCTCCCTCGGAAACTTCCAAGCGTGCGCCCATTTCTACCTGCAATTCTGCTGTATTGCCCGCCACTGCTATCTCATCGATTAGGGTCGCGGGTTTCTCCTCTGACAAGTCATAGGGGATAGGGTGGTCCTTGGTAGGTTCCACTTGTACAACAGCCATTCGCAGGTATCCGAAATACCGGGTTTTGCGAAGTCTAACATATAGTTACGTACTGACAACAGTAGGGAAAAGAGTGGGAAAGGTTGGAAAAGGTTGAAAAAGGTTGGAAAGAGGGAAGTGTCCTAAGTGTTGCAGAAATCAAAAGCATACCTTTTTTGGGTATTTTCGGTAGAGGTACCCCCAGCGGTGCCTATGTAAATCAAAGACTTACGCCATATTAATTTACCAGCCGGATTCAAACTCGGTATTTCAATCCTTTTCAAACTCGTAGGTACCATCAAGGGGGGTGTTTCCTATATTGAGGGGGGTGGGGTGCGAGGTGCGCGTATACAGAAAAAGAGG
>Ga0316201_10002253_pt1 | contig 13640 bp, 16 predicted proteins | sample CS6wburrow_MG_FD_204516 | JGI IMG/M metagenome (GOLD analysis project Ga0316201, IMG submission 204516) | Coastal sediment microbial communities from Delaware Bay, Delaware, United States - CS-6 worm burrow | ecosystem: Environmental > Aquatic > Marine > Coastal > Sediment | place: USA... | reverse complement strand
TTGCATGGAAACATCCGGGCCCACTTCCGGGATATCGCGGTCACTTGCCAGCGCCACTCGAACCGCGCCAGTCCAGTGGCAGATCGGACAGTTGCTGCAAGCGACAGTTACCGAAAGCCATGCCGGGAAAGTGCTGCTTGCTATTGGTAATCGGCAGATCAGTGCCGAGACTTCACTAACATTAAAAGAAGGTCAGCAACTGACGCTGCAGGTGCGCAGTCTGGGGGAACAGCCGGTTTTGAAAATAGCCACCGCAGGGGGCGAGGCACAGATAAACCCGGCGATTCGCCTGCTGCTGCCCAAACAGGGCACCCTGTCCCCCCTGCTGGCCACGATGGTCCAGCTGGCACGAAGCCCTAACCCGCTGCTGTCACCACAGATCAACGAGTTAGTACGAAGCATCGTTAAACAGACACCCGACATTCAAACTGCGACAACTCCGCAGGGACTGAAAAACTCTGTCAGTGAATCGGGGATTTTTTTGGAACGACAGCTCTTGCAGCAACAGAACCGGGCCATCAATCCCGCAGTCATCAATTCGGATTTCAAGGCTAATCTGTTACGGCTGGTGCAACTGGTTCGTCAATGGCCAGGCGGCAGTGGCCAGGCCAGGACAAAAACAGCGCACGCCACCAGCACAGCGTCAGTAACAGGCGCGCAGGCAACTGACGAAAGAACACTTGCACCGCCTTTGCGCGGCTCGATACCGGTTCCCCAGCCCGCCCTTCAGAGCAGCCCGGGGTTGTTCGACAGCGCGGATGTGTTGCACAGCGGGCTTCTGCGACAAGCCGAAGCAGCGCTGGCCCGCATACAGTTACATCAGCTGGCCGCCTTGCCCAGGGAAGGTGAACGTGGCCTGCTGGAATGGTTGTTTGAACTACCGATACGACGCGGTGACGAGCTTGATGTATGGGCGTTGCGGCTGTTTGCGGAGCACCGGCAACAGCAGCAGGGAAGCCGCCGACAGGGCCGCAACTGGTCGGTACAACTGGCCTTTAACCTGCCGGGACTGGGGCCCATGCAGGCACAGGTTCAGTTGACGGGCGAGCGGGTCTCGACGCGGTTCTGGGCTGAACACCCGGATACCCTGCCGTTGTTACGCGAACATATGCACGAGTTACGTCAGGCACTCGGTGAAGCAGGGCTGGATGTTGGTGAGCTGGAATGTCAGGCAGGGCCGAGGACGGTCGTCAAAACAGCCGGCAATCAGGCTTTGCTCAGCGAAAAAGCATGAGCGATAAGAAACAGACGACAACGCTGGCGGTTGCACTTCAATTTGACGGCGAACGCGCGCCGCGGGTCACTGCAAAAGGACGCGACACCGTCGCGGAGCAGATCATCAGGCTTGCGCAGCAACACGGTGTTCCCCTGCAGGAAAACGAACCACTGGCTTCAGTACTGGCTGGTGTGGAACTCGGCGATGAGATCCCGGAGGCTTTGTATCTTGCTGTCGCGCAGGTTATTGCCTTTGCCTATCACCTGTCCGGAAAAGCGCCTGGTTAATCGGGGTCATGCAGTACCGCGATGCATCATCACCATCAATTCCGCCTCACCTCTGGTAAGACCGCAGGTATCGACCAGCTCTTTGATATCCGCGCCCCTGTGGACCAGTTGGCTGGCCTGGTTATAGGGGCGATCACTGCTGGCGCGCAGCTCGAGAAGGTTCTGGCGTTCAATGATACGTTTAACCTTCTGCTCCAGTTTAAGCACATGCTCACCTGCACCCGCAGCGGCACTGCATAGCGCACCGAGTTCCTGCTCCATTTGCTTAATACGCCGCTGTGCATCCTGAAGAATGTCCGTCACTTCCCTGTAGCTGCGTTTCGCGCGCAATAACGCAATACTCTGGATCACGGTGCCAAACAAGGCCACAGTCACTAACAGCATAAGGATTTCAGTGATCATATAACTACCTCAAACGTACTCATCAATGCGGGACGCATCGTCATCTTTTCTATGTCGACGCTGTTGTTCATGCTGCCGATCAGCATCCCCGGGCTTGCGTTGTGGTCCCCCCTTGCCCTGCCCGTTGCCGGTCGCCGGACGGCCTGGCGGTACACGGTAGGCTGGAGGCAGCGGCCCGACTTCAGCCATGTCAGCACCTCACTTGGCAGTGTCTTGAATACAGCTCCAGCGTCAATAATCGGACGCCTGTATTAGTACCTGTAAAAAGGCATAAACCATGCCAGACTCATAACCCTCGGGCATTATCCGTCGGCGTCAGGACGCGGAGCCGGCGGCATCTGCTGAGACCGGTCGGTCATCAGGCGCATGTTCCACCGGCTCGGGCCGCCCTTCGCGCCAGGTCTGCAGGTGATCGAGTCGTTGACTGATGCGGGCATCAGAGCCCGATATAATAACCAGCACCACGCGCCGGTTCCTGGCCCTGCCATCGGCTGTTTCATTACTTGCAACCGGCCGGAACTCACCGTAGCCAATGGCTGCCAGTCGTTTCGGATGTATACCCAGGCGGGTGAACAAATGCACAACGCTGGCTGCGCGTGCAGCGGATAGTTCCCAGTTGGACAGAAAATCAAAATTACTGATCGGCACATTGTCGGTAAAGCCTTCAACGTGTATCACGTTGTCCAGCGGCTTGAACTTTTCAGCCAGTTCCCGCAAAACAGGAGTCGATTCCGCAGACAGCCCGGCACTGCCTGAGGCAAACAGAATACTGGATTTAATCTCGACCTCGATCCAGCGTTTGTCCCGGCGCACCTCGATCAGACCATCATCAACCAGGTCGGCCATGCTGGCTTCAATCGAATCGGCCAGATCCTGTGCAGCGCGGTCTTCAGCTTCCGCAGGCGTTGATGGTTCCTCAGGCTGAACAGGTAACGGCATTTTAATACTCTCAACAATCGGTTCGCGACTGCCCATCGGCGTGTCTGACTGCATGGGCTCACGCACGAGTACACCGGTCTGAACAGGCTCCAGACTGCGTGCAGGATCACGAAATGCCGCGACCATGGAATCCGACAGAACGCGGTATTTGCCTTCATTGACCGAAGATATGGAATACATGACGACAAAAAAAGCGAACAGCAGAGTAATGAAATCTGCATAGGACACCAGCCAGCGCTCGTGATTTTCGTGTTCTTCAGCGCGGTTCTTTCTCGCCATAGCTTTCTGCCCGTGCTACTGATAATAACCCTGCAACCTGGTCTCGATATTGCGCGGGTTCTCACCTTCGGCAATGGAAATCACCCCCTCCACAACCATTTCGCGGAACCTGGTCTGGCTGCGAACCTGGCTTTTCAGTTTGTTCGCCATCGGCAGAAACAGGAGATTCGCAAAACCGACGCCGTAAATAGTCGCGACGAAAGCGGTGGCAATGCCACTACCGAGTTTGGAAGGATCGGCCAGATTGTTCATGACGTGAATCAGTCCCATGACAGCACCGATTATGCCAATCGTCGGACTGTACCCCCCCATACCGTCGAAGACCTTGGCCGCCTCAATATCCTGGTATTCCCTGTTATCGATCTCGACTTCCAGGATAGCGCGGATTACTTCGGGTTCGCTGCCATCCACGAGCAGTTGCAGGCCTTTACGCGCAAACGGGTCCTGTTCTTCCTCGGCGATGGACTCCAATCCAAGCAAACCTTCGCGCCGTGCAATATTGCTCCAGTTGACAATCATTTCCGCGGTGTCCTCCAGCTGCAATTTAACCGGCACAAAGACCCAGCTGGCCATACCCATGGCGCGCACAAAAGTCCGTATCGGGGTCTGAACCATGACCGCACCCAGCGTACCGCCGGCGACAATGACAAAAGCCGTCAACTGCACCAGCGAACTGGTATGCCCGCCTTCCAGAATATTGCCGCCGACAATGGCGACCAGTGCCAGCATAATTCCAACCATGCTGAGCATGTCCATGATCAGACTCCGGCCGCCGGGACCAGGTAAGGTCCGATATCAGGTAAAGAGAGCACCTGCTCACTCAGACCCGCTGCAGGTTATCACCACGACCGGACAGACAGCAGAACGCTCTCTGTCCGCCAGTATCAACGTAGCGCTACAGGTTTTGCCGGCGGCCTCGCGGAATGCACTAATGCCTGGTTTGTTTACCGACGCCATGGCTTACCCCGCGGTCGCTTCTACACGCTCGAGGATTTTTTCAATCTTTTCCTTCAGAGTTAAGGTGGTAAACGGTTTGACAATGTATCCGTTCACACCCGCCTGGGCGGCCTCGATAATGTGCTCGCGGTTTGATTCAGCGGTCACCATCAACACCGGCAAATCGGCAAGTTTTTCGTCGGCCCGAATAACTTTGAGCAATTCTATGCCTGTCATGCCCGACACATTCCAGTCGGTGATGAGGAAATCGATATTGCCATTCTGCAAGATCGGCAACGCTGTTGTTCCGTCGTCCGCTTCCTGGGTGTTATTGAATCCAAGTTCAAGTAAAAGATTCTTGATGATACGTCTCATTATGGAGAAGTCATCCACAATCAGTATGTTCATATCGTAGTCCATACTGGCCTCCCGCCATGCCCCGCCTGACCCCGTGTTTTTCGCTAACCACCCGGTCTTCTACAGTGCGTTTCATCACTGGCTTCAGTCGCCGGTCCATTCGGTCATGCGTGCGCGCAAACGAATCAGTGCCTGCCCGTGAATCTGGCAGACCCGCGATTCACTCACACCCAGAACTTCGCCGATTTCGCGCAGGTTCAGTTCTTCATCGTAGTACATTGCCATCACCATGCTTTCGCGTTCCGGCAGACCGGCAATGGCCTGCGCCAGAGCCGACTTGAAGTCTGATTTGTGCAGGCTGTCCAACGGTTCGTTGCGCGGCATCGCAGTCGTGGCCTGCTGTGGCTCGTCACCGTTGACTCCGGCATCATCGATACTGAATACCCGGCAACCGGTAGCATCCTGCAGAATCCTGTGGTACTCGTGCAGTTCGATACCGAGCTTCTCAGCGACTTCAATATCGCGTGCATCACGCCCCTCCTGGTTCTCGATTTCACGTACCGCTTCAGCGACCTGCCGGGCCTTGCGGTGCACCGATCGCGGCGTCCAGTCGGTACGGCGTATTTCATCCAGCATGGCACCGCGGATGCGGATACCCGCGTAGGTCTCGAAACTGGCGCCCTGAGAGGCATCGTAATTTCTCGATGCTTCCAGCAAGCCGATCATACCCGCCTGTATCAGATCATCCGCCTGAACGCTGGGTGGCAGACGACTCATCAGGTGGTAAGCAATACGTTTAACCAGTGCCGCATGTTTGGACACCAGATCATCGCGTTCGAGTTCGGGATTGGTAACGTACATAGCTGCTCCATTCATGCCAGCACCTCCATGGTTGCGTTGCGCGACTGGATGAGACGCTCGATAAAAAACTCCAGGTGTCCACCAGCGGCACACGGCACCGGCCATCTATCGGTTTTCTGTGCCAGGTTCTTGAACGCCAGCGCGGATCGGCTGCGGGGATACGCCTGAACCACTGCGCGTTGCTTGCGTACAGCCTTGCGCAGGTAGTCGTCGTGCGGAACAACACCTATGAACTCCAGCGTGACATCCAGATAACGATCTGTTACTCGTGAAATTTTGTTAAACAAATCCCTTCCCTCCTGAGCGCTATGTACCTGGTTTGCAAGCACACGAAAATGCTGGGTGTCATAGTCGAGACTCAACACTTTGATGAGTGCATAGGCATCGGTTATCGAAGCGGGTTCATCGCAGACCACCACAAGGACCCCCTGGGCGGCACGACTGAAACTGGTAACACTTTCATTGATCCCGGCTGCGGTATCGATAATCAGGGTATCGACATCATGGTTCAGTTCGCTGAACGCCCGGATCAGACCGGCATTCTCGATGGTAGACAGCTCGGCCAGACGTTTGACGCCGGATGCGGCAGGAACAACCATAACACCGGAAGGCCCGTTCAGAATAATCTCTTCCAGCGTTCGCTCACCATTGATCACGTGTGAGAGATTGCATTCCGGCTGCAGGCCGAGCAGGACATCGACATTGGCGAGCCCCAGATCCGCGTCCAGCAACATGACCCGCCGTCCCGCATCAGACATGGCGACAGCAAGGTTGACGGAAACATTGGTTTTACCAACGCCGCCTTTACCACTCGTTACTGCTATTACTTTTACCGGGTTCGGTTGAGCCATACGTCGTAATCCCGCAGCCTGGTCCAGTCGCGACTCAGACATGAACATGCGTCCGGAATCCTCCGAATCGCTCGGCCAGCAGTGATTCTGCCGGCAAATCGCTGCCCAGCGCCAGTTCCACAGCTTTCTGAATCAGGTTCTGAGCACGCGCCGGATGCATGTCTTCGGGCACCCTCTGACCATTGGTGACAAACATCAGTGGCAACTGCCGATTGATGAGTGTTGAAATTACGCCACCCAGTCTGGCAGACTCATCCAGCTTGGTGAGAATGGCGCCATCCAGGGCAACACCTGAAAACGCATCCACCGTTTCATCCAGCACCGAAGCATGCGCTGTCGCAGGCAGCACCAGCAGCGTCCGGATCGGGATACCGCTGTCCGCCAGCGTGGCAAACTGCTCGCTCAGGCGCACATCCCGCTGACTCATACCGGCGGTATCAATCAATACCAGCCGCTTGTCCGCCAGGCTGTTGAGCGTGGAACGAAGCTCCCTGTGGTCAGCGGCTATCTGTACCGGAATACCCAGCAGGCGACCATACGTCATCAACTGCTCGTGGGCACCGATACGGTAACTGTCAGTGGTAACCAGCGCGACATGACGCTGGCCATGACGCAGGACATAACGTGCTGCCAGCTTGGCAACACTGGTGGTTTTACCAACACCGGTGGAACCCACCAGCGCGACGATACCCCCCTGATCCATAACATCATGCTCGGCAACAGGCACACTTGCCGCAAGTTCCGCCAGGGCGAGCTGCCAGGCGTGTTCTTCGTCGCGCGCATGCGCCGTGGGTGCGGATACCCTTTCGATCAGGGCAGTATCCAGTTCCATACCGCTGAAACGGCGCATGACACCGGCGTGCAGGGGCTCTCGGTTATTCAGGTCACCCCAGGCCAGATGCGCCAGCTGATTTTCCAGCAAGCCGCGCAACTGTTTGATTTCATCACGCATGGCAACGATAGCCGGATCCTGTGACCATTTCACCTGCTGCGCGGCTGAAGCAGGCGCCTGCACAGCTTCGGCAGGGGGCGTGGCACCGTTGGGCTGACTGCCAGCCTGATTAGAGTTGTTTTCAGCGGACGACGGGGACCTGGTTGCGGCAACATCGTCATTCAGAAGTGATTCGTCATAATCCACAGCCGCGATAATCTCGATACCACCGTCCACTTTGCGGTTGGAAAGAATGACGGCATCCGGTCCCTGGGCTTCGCGTACCAGGCGAATAGCCTGGCGCATGTCCGGCGCAAAAAAACGTTTTACTTTCATTCCAATACTCCGCTGGTCGGCACCAACAAACTCACCTCACTGCACTCCCGTTGTGTTGGACACCAAGACTCGGTGTGTCTGTTCCTATATTTGCAACCACTTTAATCTGCCTGTTATCCGGTATTTCGTTGTAAGCCAGCACATGCAGTCCCGGAATGCTGTGCCGTACCAGTTTTGCCAGCCACGGCCTGATCGGCGGCGTAACCAGCAGAATGGCCGACTGGCCTGCTGCTTCCTGCCGCTGGACGGTTTCAGCCAGCGAGCGATGCATCCGTTCCGCCAGGCCGGGTTCGATCCCGGCACCACCTTCCGATACTGCCTGAATGGACGTTTGCAATATCTGTTCCAATGAAGGATCGAGCGTGATCACCTGCACTTCAAGTCCTATCCCATTGATATGCTGAACAATTGAGCGACCGAGCGCGACGCGCGTCGCGGCCGTCAAAGCGCCGGGATCTTGACTCCTTGAACCCGCTTCGGCGAGTGTTTCGGCAATACTGCGCATATCACGTACCGGGATACGCTCTTCCAGCAGGTTCTGCAGCACCTTCAGCACCACACCTATAGACAGGGTATTGGGCACCAGATCTTCAACCAGTTTAGGTGCAGTCCTGGCCAGCACATCCAGCAGCTGCTGAACCTCTTCGTGACCGAGCAGTTCGTGGGCGTGACCCTGCAGCAGTTCGCTGAGGTGGGTGGCAACCACGGTGCTGGCGTCAACAACGGTGTAACCCAGGGTTAGTGCGTTATCGCGTTCCGCAGGCTGTATCCAGGTTGCTTCCAGGCCGAAGGCCGGATCTCTGGTTTCGACACCCTGCACGGTACCGAACACACGGCCCGGATTGATCGCCAGGTCACGATCGGGATAGATTTCCGCTTCACCGAGCGGCACACCCATCAACAATATGCGATAGGCATTTGGTGCCAGTTCCAGGTTATCTCTGATATGTACCGGTTGAATGAGGAAACCGAGTTCCTGTGAAAGTTTCTTGCGCACCCCCTTGATCCGGTCCATCATCTGGCCACCCTGGGTACGATCCACCAGCGGTATCAGGCGGTAACCGACCTCCAGCCCGATAACGTCCACCGGACCGACATCATCCCAGCTGAGGTCCCTGGACTCCGGCGCGGTTTCTTCTGTTTGGCGCTCGTCTTCGACCGGCAGCAGTTGCTGCTGCTGGCGCCTCCATGAGAGGTAGGCCCCGCTACCTGCAGCCGCCGCCAGGCTCAGGAATGCCAGATTGGGCATGCCGGGGATCATCCCCATGAGGCCTATGATGCCGGCGGACACACCCAGCACCATCGGATTAGCGAACAGCTGCTCCATCACCTGCTCGCTCATCTGTTGCTTACTGGAAACACGGGTGACGATAATGGCAGTCGCCGAGGAGAGCACCAGTGAGGGTATCTGCGCGACCAGTCCATCACCGATGGTCAACAGGGTGTAGTTACGCAATGCGTCTGTCAAAGGCAGATCGAACTGCAGGGTACCGATGGCGAGTCCGCCGATAATATTGATGAACAGGATCAGGATGCCGGCGATGGCATCCCCGCGGACAAACTTGCTGGCACCGTCCATGGCACCGTAGAAATCAGCCTCCTGGCCGACCTCTTCGCGCCGCTTGCGTGCTTCATCCTGGGTAATAAGCCCCGCGTTGAGATCCGCATCGATGGCCATCTGTTTACCCGGCATGGCATCCAGGGTGAAACGTGCGCTGACTTCCGAAACACGTCCGGCACCTTTGGTGACCACCACGAAATTTATGATAACGAGAATTGCAAACACCACCAGCCCGACAGCGTAATTACCACCGACAACAAATTCACCGAAAGACTCGATGACCTTACCGGCCGCCCCCGTCCCGGTATGTCCGTTCAGTAACACGACACGCGTGGAAGCGACGTTCAGCGCCAGCCTCAGCAGTGTGGTAATCAGCAGCACGGTTGGAAAAATGCCAAAGTCCAGTGGGCGCAGCGCATAAACGGTCACCATCAACACCACCAGTGAAAGCGCAATATTGAAGCTGAACAGCATGTCCAGTGCGATAGGCGGCATCGGGATGACAATCATCGCCAGCATCATTATCAGCAGGATCGGTGCTCCCATCCCTCTGCCGTTGATGCCGCGGAAGTTAATGCTTGCCGCTTCAGTCGCCATGTCTCAGTTAACCCCTTTGTGGATACAGTTCATTCACGGGTTGCCCTCAGGTCCCTGGAAAAATTCATCCGGCACAGGAACCTCTGTCGGCCGTGCCGGAACCGGCCCGCCGCGCGTCACTGCCTTGAGCTGGAAGACATAGGCCAGAATCTGCGCTACCGCCAGGTAGAGGCCGGCGGGTATTTCGTGATTGATTTCCGCGCTGTAGTACAGCGCCCGCGCCAGCTGCGGCGCTTCATAAAGGGGTACCTTATTGGCCACGGCAACGGTACGAATCTGACTGGCAACCAGTTCGACACCCTTGGCTACCACGATGGGCGCAGACATGTTGTCCAGGTCATAGCGCAGTGCGACCGCGTAGTGCGTTGGGTTGGTGATAATGACATCCGCCTTTGGTATTTCCTCCATCATGCGGCGCTGGGCTATTTCGCGCTGCATGGCGCGCACCCTGGATTTAACCTCCGGCCTGCCTTCCGTGTCCTTGTGCTCGTCCCTGACCTCCTGGCGCGTCATCTTGAGGTTCTTGGCGTGATCCCATAACTGGAACGGCACATCAATGGCCGCGATCAACAACAGCGAGGCACTGAGAACCACGAACGACGTGGAGAGAATACGTCCTGCGTGTATCAGGCCATGCTCGACGGCTTCCCGCCCCAGACCCATCAGTTCAGGCAGAAAATGCCACAGCAAACCGGCGCCCACGGAACCGATCAACAGAAACTTGGCAAGCGCCTTCAGCAGTTCCACCACACCGCGCACAGCGAAGATCCGCTTCAGCCCCTTCAGCGGATTCAGTTTGTCCGCCTTGAAGCTCATCGCCTGCGTGCTGAATGACCAGCCCCCCAGTGCTACCGGAGCGGCCAGGGCCGTTACCAGCATGACCAGAAGAAAAGGGAGAATCGCCAGAACCCCCTGGTAGGCGGCTTGCCCGAGTATCTCGATCAATGCAAAGGTATCAAACAGCTTGGCCCGTTCAACCCGCAGACCCAGGTGCAGCACAGAACCCAGCCGCTCGACAATGTGCCCACCCATCAGCGACATGCACACAGCCGCCATCAACAGCATGGCCATGGTGGTCATTTCCCTGGAACGCGGCACCTGGCCTTTCTTGCGCGCATCTTCCTGTCGTTTGGGTGTCGCCTGTTCGCTTCTTTCCTGGCCGTCTTCGTTCTCAGCCATATTATCGCCCCCCGTTACCGAACTGACCGAGGCTGGTGAACGCCCCGTCAATCAGTTGTTGCATCTGCGGCAGCAGGTTGGCAACGGCGAATACCAGGATTACGAAGCCAAGTGTCAGTGTAACCGGGAAGCCGACACCGAAAATATTCAGTTGTGGCGCTGAACGGCTGACTACACCAAAGGCAAGGTTAACCAGAAGAATTGAAGCCACGGCCGGCAAGGCGACCATAATGGCATCGGCGAACATACGTGTGCCCCAGTTGGCGATGGAGCGGAAATCCTCGCGCGTCAGGGCATCCACCCCGACCGGCAACGACTGGAAACTGTCGACAAGCACGCGAATCAATGCCAGATGCCCGTTCAAGGCAAGAAACAACAGGCTTGCGACCACAACATAGTACTGACCGATAACCGGCACATTGACACCGTTCTGCGGGTCAACCATCTGGGCAAAGCCCAGCCCCATACCCATGGCAATGGTTTGCCCGGCGATGACCAGGGTGGCAAACACCAGTTGCAGACTGAAACCGATGGCGAGACCGATGACCATCTGCTGCGCTGTAAGCAGGGCGCCCGCTGGTGATAAGGGGTCGAGCGCGGGAACCTCCGGCAACAGCGGCAGAACGATCCAGGTCAGCAACAGCGCGACAACAAGACGAGCCCGCTGCGACACCATCCGCGCACCGAATATGGGTGCAATCGCCAGCATTGCCGCGATACGGGTAAAGGGCCAGACCAGACTGCCAATCCATGTACCAATATCGGCGCTGGTAAACAACATGGTCCGCTACCCGATCATGCCGGGTATGCCCTCGAACAGGCGGGTGGTGAAGCCCAGCAAAGTATTGAGCAGTGTCGGACCGGCGAAAAGCATCACCAGGCCGACAACGATCAGCTTGGGCACGAAGGTAAGTGTCATTTCATTGATCTGGGTGGCCGCCTGAAACATACCGACCAATAGACCCACGACCAGGGCGGACAACAATAACGGTGCTGCCAGCAGGGCCGTGACCTTCATCGCCTGGGTTCCCACTTCAATGACTGTTTCAGGCGTCATAACGGCTCCCCGGCTAGACGGAAAAACTGGCTGCCAGGGTGCCCATGATCAGGGACCAGCCGTCAATCAATACAAACAACATGATTTTGAACGGCAGCGAGACAATCATGGGCGACAGCATCATCATGCCCATGGACATCAGCAACGTGGCAACCACCAGATCGATCACCAGAAACGGTATCAGAATAAGAAACCCGATCTGAAAAGCCGTCTTCAGTTCACTGGTGACGAAGGCAGGCATTAACAATGAAAAAGGCACATCATCGGCTGACTCAAATTCCCGTGCGCCGGAAATAGAGGAGAACAACATGAGGTCGTCGTCTCGCGTCTGTTCCAGCATAAAACCCCGAAACGGCAGGGCCGCGCGTTGCAGAGCTTCCCGAACAGGCATCTCCTCTTCGAGATAGGGACCCAGTGCATCCTCATAGACCTGGTCAAAAACCGGCATCATGATAAACAGGCTCAAAAACAGAGACAGACCTATAATTACCTGGTTGGACGGCGATGACTGGGTACCCAGGGCCTGACGCAAAATAGCCAGCACGATGACGATACGCGTAAACGATGTCATCATCATCAGCGCCGCCGGCAACAGGCTGAGCGCCGTCATAAACATCAGCACCTGGATGCTTACCGTATACGTCTCACTACCATCTTCACCGGCTTCGACTTTCAGCGCGGCAAGACCCGGCTCGGCTGATGCCAGCATCGGCAAACAGCCAAGTAACAGGGGCATACAGACCATCAGGCGTTTCACCTGGCACCCCGGGGCACCTTCTCCCCCAGGGGACCCTCTCTTGCTTCGCAATTCTCCTTGTCTTGCTTCGCAATTCACCTTGTACCCCAGGACACCCTCCCCCCCAGGGGGCCCTCTCTCGCCTGACGGCGATTCACCTTGTCTTGCTTCGCAATTCACCTTGTTTTTTCCTTGTTCAGAAAACGGCCCAGTTGTTCAGCAAACGCCGGCACAGCGGCGGCTTCGTGTACCGACTCCAGAGGCTTGTCCAGTACATGCAGTGTCTGTACACGACCCGGGGCAACGCCCACCAGCAACTGGGTCTCGCCGACCTGCAGCAGAACAACACGTTCGCGTGCCCCCATCGACAGTCCACCGAGTACCCGCAGACCGCCACCGGCCGCCATCTGGAAGCGCCCACTGCGCTTGAGCAGCCAGGCGATGGAAATAATCAGGCCAAGTACCAGCACCATACCCAATGTCAACTGCCACAGGCTGGTCATGTTCACCGGATCCTGGATAGGGTCCGGGCCGGCGGCACGCTTCAACACGCCGGCTGTCGGGTTGGACTCTGCTGCATAGCCGAAGGTGGAAGCGACACATCCGCTCACCAACAGAATCAATTGCCGCGGGCTGTAAGACATCATGCGAACCCTACTTGAGCTTCCTGACCCGTTCCGCGGGACTGATGACATCGGTGAGCCGAATACCGAACTTCTCGTTAACGACAACAACTTCACCGTGTGCCACCAGCGTGCCATTGACCAGGACATCCATCGGCTCCCCGGCCAGTCGATCCAGTTCCACGACCGAACCCTGGTTCAACTGCAGGAGGTTGCGAATACTGATACTGGTACGCCCGATCTCCATTGAAATGGTGACTGGAATATCGAGGATGACGTCCAGATTTTCTTCTTCCACCGCCGCTCCATCCGAGGTGTCCTCGAGGCTGTCGAACTCTGCGGCAGCCGCCTGCGCTGGCTGTTCTGCAGCGGCCTCTGCCAGTGACTGTTCGGCCATGGCAGCAACACGGTCGTCAACTGCAACGGTTTCCTGATTTTCCGTATGTTCACTCATCGAACTCTCCTGCCACCCTCATTATTCAAATTGATCCG
>Ga0316201_10002252_pt1 | contig 13640 bp, 11 predicted proteins | sample CS6wburrow_MG_FD_204516 | JGI IMG/M metagenome (GOLD analysis project Ga0316201, IMG submission 204516) | Coastal sediment microbial communities from Delaware Bay, Delaware, United States - CS-6 worm burrow | ecosystem: Environmental > Aquatic > Marine > Coastal > Sediment | place: USA... | reverse complement strand
TATAGATTACTATTTTATCAAATTTTAATTTATATTTATAGATTATTGATTTTTAAGTATTTTTCATAAGATGACTTATATAAGTATATGAAATATAAAAGATAATTATTTAGGGACAAGTCTATTGATAAATTTATTGAAGCGACTCGTCTTAATCACGAGGCTTCTATTAAGGAAAAAGGCAATCGCCATTTTGATGTTTTGCAGGATATCACTGATCCTGGCAAGTTTGTCTTGTATGAAGCTTACGCGACTCAGGAAGAAGCTAAGGCTCACAAAGAGACGCTACATTATGTGATGTGGCGTGAAAGCGTGGCTAGGATGATGGCAAAACCACGCGAAGGTACACCTTATAACTGTTTGTTTCCTCAAGAGTAATTAAACTATGATGCAGATTGCACCGTTTAGTATTGCCCGCTTACCGCGTATTGTGTTCGGTGAGGGGCGCATCAAAGAGATACCGGCCCAAGTGGCTGCTTTTGGTAAACGGGTGTTGATTATCACGGGGGCGCAGTCGTTTTGTGCTACCGCACACTGGGAAACGCTTTTACAAGGCTTGCGTGAGCAAGGGCTCACTTGGGAAACCTTTAGTGTGCAGGGTGAACCGTCGCCCGATAGTGTTGATCAAGCTGTTAAGGATTATCGAAACAGCGGTATTGAAATCGTGTTAGGGATTGGCGGTGGTAGCGTGTTGGATGCCGCTAAAGCTATTGCAGGTTTGTTACCGCATGGCAATTCCGTGATGGATCACTTGGAAGGGGTGGGCAAAGGGATTGCCTATCAAGGGCCCGCAATCCCTTTTATTGCTGTACCCACTACGGCGGGTACGGGTAGCGAAGCGACTAAAAACGCTGTGCTGAGTAGACGTGGCGATCAGGGCTTTAAAAAATCGTTTCGCCATGAGTGTCTTGTGCCGCAAGTGGCGATTGTTGATCCGGCCTTATTAGCTTCTTGCCCATCTGACTTATTGGCCGCTAACGGCATGGATGCGTTTACCCAATTGTTAGAATCTTATGTCTCTAGTAATGCTAATCCCTTGACAGATGCTTTAGCCGTTTCCGGCATGACGGCCTTTCGTGATGGCTTTTTTGAGGCTTATGAAGGCCAAGAAGAGGCGGTTCTCAGGGCAGGGCGTAGCCAATTGGCTTATGCTGCCTTGTTATCAGGTATCACACTGGCGCAAACGGGTTTAGGTTCAGTACACGGCCTCGCTTCACCTTTGGGGGCCTATTTTCCTTGTCCACATGGCGTTGTCTGTGGCACCTTGGTTGCGGAAGCGACGGATATCAATATCGCCGCCCTCTTTGAGCGAACACCTGACAGCATTGCCCTGAGCAAATATGCCAATATGGGGGCCCTACTCACAAATCGTCCCTTCCCCGTTTATAGCAAAAAAAATGACACTGCACGTTGCAGCAGCTTAGTTAACACGTTGAGAAATTGGACAGAACGGCTGGCCTTGCCCAAACTCAATACTTATGAAATGCAAGCTGACAATATCGATAAAGTGGTGGCTAATTGCCGAGGCGGTAGTATGAAAACGAATCCGATTGTCTTGACAGATGCCGAATTGCGAGAGTTGTTGCTGCGGCGTTTGTAAGCTTTGAGTGGTGCATTGTCATGCGGCTTTTCAGGCAAAAACTTTTGCCTGAAAAGCAGCCTGAACAAAACAGGCCAAGTTACACCATTTTTATCCCTGCAACGCTCGCTCATTTTCTAGCAAATTGATTCGATTGACTAACTCATTGAAAGTAGCCGCATTAACTAATATTTTAGCCTCATCTTTAACCGGCGAAACAATGATATGGGCATGTTTAATTTTTAGATCATCTATTTCGCAATTAAAAATTTCTTTTGGATTGTGTGTTCTCGACAGAAATCTTTCTATCTCTGTTACAAAGGGTTCATTCACATCAAGCACAATGACTCGCGAAACCTTAACAATTTCTTTTTGACTGACAATCGCATAAATTTTATTGACGACAAACCTCAAAGTTTCCATGTCTCTGTCTGGTAAGGCTTTAGAAGACATGACAACATCCCATTGCCCTGGCACTTCTTCTAATTCAATCAAGGCAAATAATTTAAACGGCCCTTTTTCTTCAGAAAGTTCACGTTCTATTGTACAAAATTTCTTAAACAATTTCTGATTCATAATATTTTTAGCAAGGTTTTGACAGCATTAATCATGTTTGCAGCATCAATACGAGTATAAGAGCCTATTTTTTGATAGCGTAGTTCTGGATCCCATGCTATCCCCTGAGTAATTACCGTCCATTCAGCAAGACAAGTCGATTTGACTTTATGGGTTATGCCAGACAAAGCAAGTAAGGTTATCAAATGATGGGTTTTAAAGGTTTGAGGATTTTTAACAGAAGCATTTGGAAATTCAGACCATTTTAAGGTTTTACAAATTCTTGCCTTCAAGGCTAATTCAATCGCATAACCACATAAATAAACTGCTGCATCGTATTTATGATTAGAAAATAGAATTTCAGATTCTTGTAAACGTGACTTGGCGAGTTTTTTAAGCTCTTGTGGTGTCGGTAATGAAGTTGGCATAACTTTAGTTTTTATTAAGTATCAAAGAAAAAAATAACGCAAGAGACGCAAAAGACGCAAGAGGCGCAAATATTTTGATTTAGCGTCTTTAGCGTCTTTAGCGTTTTCTTTCAATCGTAGAAATGTGCCCCCAAATTCACTTACTTTTTATTAAAAAAATAGGTATAACCCACAATGATACTAAAAGCATCATAGTTGGCTGTGGTTCTCTTGCTGTTTCCAAAAAGATTGCCTTCTGTTATTTTGCTCAAGTTGGCAAATTGTATAAAGTCGTCCTGCGGTTTCCCAAAACTGTAAGTGAAACCCAAGGCTAATTCTGAACGTTTCCTTCTAAAAGCAGTGCCCACTGTAAAATGGTAAATATCCCAATTCGTCAGGCCTAGTGAGTTTTCCTCAATATTAGGATTGGTTTCATGATCAGTACGAAAACTTAAATACCCTTTGGTTGTCTTATTGAAGGTATGCTCAATCGCGACAGCAAAATTGACAACTCTTTCGGCCGCATCTTTGACTTGGATCAATGCACGTTCTTCTTCTTCGGCAGTTTCATCAAATTTTATCAGTTCATCAACAATAATATTACGCAAAAAACTGTGCGCCCCTGGTGTAATCACATCATATTCACGTTGTTTGTTGAACCATTCTACGCTGCCAGCAAGGTTGGTTTTTGGGGTCAAGGCGAACTCAAATCCCGCCGCAATTGAGAAAGGGGTTTTATAGGTGGTATCCAGATTCTCTTGCCGATTACTCACCAGTTCGCCAACCAATTGCCCTTGCTCTGGATCATAAAAATTGTTAAAACTTCTTTCGCCAGCAACAGTGCCCTGACCAAATAAATTACGACTCGGCGTTGTGATGGTTAATCCTAATTTCAATTCCTCTAAATCGGCAGTGATGCCCCACTTGAGTAAGGTGCGAATATTCCAAAAATCGACATAATCAACTTTGTCCGCAGTCGCTATAGTATTCCCATTTACAACACGCGCTGTAAGCGTCTCACTTTGACTTTGGTTTCTCAGGGCAAAAAAGGCCGTGGCACCCATTGAAATATGGGGACGTAGCTTGTGTGCCCAACTTAGCCCTGCCCAAAGTTCAGTCACTTTACTACTGGTGATCAGTTGTCCAATAAAATCTTCCTCTCCCTGAAAAGATACCCTACCATCTGAATGGTTAACATCACCAATGAGCTCCAAATGTTTCTCACGGCGTCCAGACAACTCAATGGTAGACTGATTTTTAGTCAACAGGGAATAACCAAACGCATGATCTGGAAAACGATCAAAGATCAACGTGCCTGAGGCCAATAAAGGAATGACACTGATTTGATCCGAGTCAAGTGGTACCCCAGTGCCAATAGCATCCTCTACCGACAACCGTTCCAGTTGATAAGCATTAGCACTGACAGATAAACTGGGCTTATTGATAAAACCCAGTGCCCCTGGATTATAAAAACCAGCACTGGTATCTCTTACGCCACCCACGACGGCCCCCCCCATAAGCGCCGAGCGGCTGCCAAACAGTTGATTCCAATAATGATGATCTTGACTGCTCGCCTGTTCAGAAAACAATACAAGAAAAAAGGCCAAGAATGCGATATACTCAAAAGACTTTTTCACGTCAAAATGTCCTTTTAGGGATGATTTGATCAAATAAAACGATAATGGCCACTTTTAGGAAAGGTTTATTTTGAAGCGCGAAAAGCGTTTTTTCAGGCCTTTAACCTATAAGCGATGCACCTTGTTATTGTTATAGCATGAACTAAAAAATTTTATCAATGTTGACGACTGAACTACAACACTTAATTGAACGTGCCGAAGCCTTAGTGGCTCGGATAGATCATTATTTTCCCCCTACGCCCATTCCCCCTGACTGGCAAAATATCTTGGCATTTCGCTGGCGTAAACGTAACAATCAACTCGGCGAATTTCAAGCTGTTTATCATCCCCATCAAATCCGTTTACAGGATTTACAAGGCATAGATGAACAAAAACAACAACTTGACCGTAATACGCGACAATTCTTACAAAAACAACCGGCCAATAACGTTTTACTCTCTGGTTCGCGTGGTACTGGCAAATCGTCTTTAATTAAAGCCTTGCTGAATGAATATGCTAATCAAGGGCTGCGCTTGGTTGAAGTTGAAAAATATGATTTGATTGATTTACCTGAAATTGTTGAGGCTTTTAATAATCGTCCAGAACGGTTTATTATTTTTTGTGATGACTTATCTTATGAAAAAGATGATGCGAGTTATAAAGCCTTAAAAAGTGTACTAGATGGCTCAGTCAGTGCGCCCCCTGAGAATGCCTTGATTTATGCGACATCGAATCGGCGACATTTACTGCCCGAATACATGCGCGACAATTTGGATGCTAAGATGATTGATGGTGAAATTCATCACGCTGAGGGGGTAGAAGAAAAAATTTCTTTGTCAGAACGTTTTGGCTTATGGCTCTCATTTTACCCCTTTAAACAAGATGAGTATTTAGCCATTGTACGCTATTGGTTAGTAGAATTGGGCGTAACAGAGAGCGAATCGGTACACCGCGCTGCGCTGCAATGGGCGCTTAAGCGAGGATCACGCAGTGGACGCGCGGCAAAGCAATTTGCACAGGATTGGGCAGGGCGAAATATGGTAGAATGAGAAGTTTTGAGAAAGGGCAACGGATTGCCCCTACAAAATTATCCCTTTATAGAAAATTAATCACGTTTCATTATTTATTATTCATTAATTCGAGGAACTTGCAAAACTCCGAGGCTGAACCCTAAATCAATAACTTACAAATACCTAATGGTATGTCAGTTATTGATTTATCGTTTATGGCCAAAAGTTTTGCAAGAGGCTCATTAATTCATTATTTTAATTAATACGGTGTCCGAAATCAAATCAGAAATACATCTTGGAGATTGTTTGGAAGTCTTAGCCACCTATCCTGACCATTATTTTGATTTAATCATCACCTCCCCTCCCTACGCAGATAGCCGTGCCAATACTTACGGTGGGATAAAACCCGATGACTACGTTGCTTGGTTTTTACCCAGATCGCAACAATTGTTACGGGTATTAAAACCCACTGGAACGTTTATTTTAAATCTCAAAGAAAAAGTAGTCGATGGCGAAAGACATACTTATGTCATTGAATTAATTTTAGCATTACGCAAACAAGGGTGGCTTTGGACAGAAGACTTTATTTGGCACAAAAAAAATTGTTACCCTGGCAAATGGCCTAATCGCTTTCGAGATGCTTGGGAGCACTGTCTGCAATTTAATAAAATCAAAAAATTCAACATGTATCAAGAGGCTGTGATGGTGCCGATGGGTGACTGGGCTCAAAAGCGTCTCCAAAATTTAAGTGAGATTGATAAAAATCGTGATAATTCAAAAGTAGGCAGTGGTTTTGCTAAAAACGTGTCAAATTGGTTAGAACGAAAAATGGCCTATCCGACAAATGTCTTACATTTAGCAACCGAAACCAGCAATCGTCAACACAGTGCCGTCTTTCCCAAAGCACTCCCGACTTGGTTTATCAAACTCTTTACTCAAGAATATGACCGAATACTTGATCCATTTTGTGGCGCGGGTACGACTTGCCAAGTGGCACAAAATTTCTGTCGGCATTCTGTGGGCATAGAAATAAAACCGGAATATTATGAGTTGGCTAAAGCTAATCTTAATAGTCCAAGTCAACTATCAATTATTTGAAGAGTACAGTCAATATGGGAACCATTACACAGCGTGAAATCATTGACTATGTCGAGAAAAATATTATCCAATTTCATAACAAACGACTGGAGAAACTAGAACAATTACAAACGTTGTTAAAAATAAAAATCCCTATCTCTTCAAAGCCAAAAATATCAATACCGCACAAGATTATGTCAAAAATATTTTGGATACGTTTTTATCTTCACAAGAAGAAGGCATTTTGGGATTATTTTTAGAAGAGTTAGCGATTTTTATTTGTAGTAAAGTCTATAATGGTATGCGTTCATCCTTTGAAGGCATGGATTTAGAATTTTATGATAATCAATATAACGCGATCAGGTAAAAAAAATGATTAGTTAGGTGGAGAAGCGGACGAAATTGATAGGATAAAAAAACCAGAATAAGCTGTCCGCTTGTTCCCCTACAATAACAGGATGCTGCGCGTCCAAAACGGCGTTCCCAAGTCAACGAAGGAACTCACTTTACTCAACAGAGGTACACGACACTTATATGAAAACGATTGTCCAGCGGATTGCGGAAGAACTTTCTGTACAAGAAACTCAGGTAGAAGCGGCCATCAGGTTAATTGATGAAGGCGCAACGGTACCTTTTATCGCTCGTTATCGTAAAGAAGTCACGAACGGTTTAGATGATACCCAATTGCGTACATTGGAAGAACGCTTGCATTATCTGCGTGAGTTAGATGAACGCCGTGAGGTGATTTTAAATAGTATCCGCGAACAGGAGAAACTCACGCCAGAATTGGAAGCGGCTATTCAAGAAGCTGATACCAAAGCGCGTCTCGAAGATTTGTATTTACCTTATAAACCCAAACGCCGTTCTAAAGCCAAAGCGGCTATAGAGGCCGGGTTGGAACCCTTGGCACAAGCGCTATTGCAAGATCCAACATTGGTTCCTGAAGAAGCCACAGCAGCCTATATCAATACTGAGAAGGGTATTGAGGATGCCCAAAAAGCCTTAGATGGCGCACGGCAGATTCTCATGGAACAATTTGCTGAACAAGCTGACTTGCTAGAACAATTGCGTGACTACCTCTGGAAAAATGCGACTTTCAAGTCTAAAGTGGTAGAAGGCAAGGAAGAGAAAGGGGTTAAATTTTCTGATTATTTTGACTATCAAGAACCCCTTAAAACGGTGCCTTCTCACCGTGCACTCGCCATGTTTCGCGGACGCAAGTCGGGTATTTTACAAGTGACTTTACCCGTTTTGAATAGAGACGATGAGAATCAGGAAGATGTCTCAGCGACCTATTGTGAAAGCAAGATAGCGGCTTATTTTCAGATTGAAGATCAAGAGCGGCCAGCTGATGCTTGGTTATTGGAAACGGTGAAGGCAGCATGGCGTTTCAAGATTCGATCCCATTTGAATGCCCAATTGATGACGAGGAAGCGTGAAGCTTCAGAAAATGAAGCGATTGTGGTTTTTGCGGGTAATTTACATGATTTATTATTAGCCGCGCCTGCTGGGCCGCGTGCAACGATGGGCCTTGATCCGGGTTTGCGAACGGGTGTGAAAGTGGCAGTTGTAGACAACACCGGTAAATTGCTAGACACGGCGACTATTTATCCACACGCGCCGAAAAAACGGTGGCAACAGGCTATTGACAAACTGGCTGAATTAGCGAGTCAACATGAGGTTGAATTGATCAGTATCGGTAATGGTACCGGTTCTCGGGAAACGGATCGATTAGTGACGGAGTTCATGAAACTGCATTCCGATTTACGCTTGTATAAAATGGTGGTATCAGAAGCGGGTGCCTCAGTGTATTCTGCCTCGAAAATTGCAGCTGAGGAATTTCCTGATATTGATGTGTCACTGCGTGGTGCGATTTCGATTGCGAGACGTGTACAAGACCCCTTAGCAGAATTGGTCAAAATCGATCCAAAATCCATCGGTGTTGGTCAATATCAACATGATGTCAACAAGAATCACTTGGCACGCTCTCTTGAGGGGGTAGTAGAAGATTGTGTGAATGCAGTCGGTGTTGATGTGAATATGGCCTCGGTTTCGTTGCTGAGCCGTGTTGCGGGACTGAATTCTGGTTTAGCACGTAATATCGTTGCTTTTCGTGATGAACATGGTGTCTTTCCTAATCGTAACAGCTTAAAGGAAGTGCCGCGTTTAGGTGAAAAAAGCTTTGAACAGGCTGTCGGCTTTTTGCGAATCATGAATGGTGACAATCCATTAGATATTTCTGCAGTCCACCCAGAAGCTTATCCTGTCGTGGAACGTATTGTGGCTCAAACCAACAAACCCGTTAATGCCTTAATAGGCGATACGGCATTTTTGCGGAATCTCAAGCCAGAAGACTATATTGATGACACCTTTGGTGTACCGACTGTCACAGACATTCTCAGTGAGTTAGAAAAACCAGGACGCGATCCGCGTCCCGCATTTAAAATGCCCGCCTTCAAAGAAGGGATCGAAACGCTTGAAGACCTTGAAGCAGATATGGTTTTAGAAGGTGTGGTCACCAATGTGACCAATTTTGGGGCGTTTGTGGATATTGGTGTGCATCACGATGGCTTAGTTCATATCTCTGCGATGTCAGAGAATTATGTCAAAGATCCGCGTAACGTGGTTAAAGCGGGAGATGTGGTCAAAGTGAGGGTGTTGGAAATTGATATCAAGCGTCGTCGGGTGGCTTTAAGCATGTCTTTTCAGGAGAAAAAACAAGCGCATGCTCAGCCTATGCAAGCGACTCAGCCTAAGAGCAGGAAGAAAAAGCCATCACAACAACGCAACAAGGGGAAAAAGACAACGACAGATGGGCCAAAAAGGGAGATTAAAATTCCGCAACAACCTGCGTTTGTAGGCAGCATCATGGCTGACGCTTTTGCTAATGCTCGCAAAGGTTAAAATGACTTGACTTACGAGGAGGAATATCAGATGGCAACTCAATCAAGAGTAACCCTTAAAAAGGGAGAGACGGCCACACTAACAAAATCTGCCAAAATCACGACTAAATTGAGTTGGACAAAGCCAGTCGATTTGGATTTACATGCGTTTTATAAAACCAAGGAAGGTGTCTTGGGGCATATTTACTATGATAACCAGGGAAGTCTGTATCAACCTCCTTGCATAGAATTGGATGAGGATGCTGGGATTGATGATACTGGGGGTGATAACGAAGAGAATCTCACTATCAAGTCCTTATCCCATGTGGAATCGGTATTGATTGCGACGAACATCTACAGAAAATTTGCTTTTTTTTCGATGGGTGACAATTTTGCCAAGTATGATGGCAAGGTGGTGGTGGAAACCAATATGGGAGAAAGGATTGAAGTCCCTTTGGATTCTGATAAAGTGGGTAAATGGTGCGTCATTGCTAAAATAGACAATTCCAATCCCTCTGAACCTTACGTTATCAATATCAACGAAGTACAAAAAGCGGAGCCGAGTCTGAAAGATTTTTAGAAGGGGAAATGCCGTCACAAACGTCGTTCTTCGCTGCGCTAGGGCGAACACGCAAGGGCAAAGCCCCGGCATCCCCTTCAGTTTGTTATGTTTGGTAGGGGCATACCTGCGCGTCTGCCCTTAACTTAATGGCATTGAGGCCTGCTTGCCCACCCTACAAATCTACAAATCTCTCATTTCTTTTACCAATGTGGGGCCACGATAAATTAAACCCGTATAAAGCTGCACTAAACTGGCTCCCGCATTGCGTTTTTCTACAGCATCGTTTGAACTCATTATCCCCCCTGCTGCAATGATAGGAATTTGATTTTGAAGTATTTTACTCAACTGCTGTACGATTTGAGTGCTACGCGCCTTTAATGGCGCGCCGCTTAAGCCGCCACTTTCATTGCTCAATGCAGCGTTATTCTCCACACCCACTCGTGATAGTGTTGTATTAGTCGCAATCACGCCATCTATTTTATATGCCAAGAATTTGTTGGCCATCACTGTCAATTCTTCTTCACTTAAATCGGGCGCAATTTTGATAACCAGTGGCACGTATTTATTATGTTGATCGGCCAATTGTTGTTGGGCTTGTTTTAGAACACTTAACAGACGATCTAATTCTTCGCCCTGTTGCAATTGCCGCAATCCAGGGGTGTTAGGTGAAGAAATATTCACAGTCACATAATCGGCATACGCATAGACTTTGTGTAAACACACGAGATAATCATCAACCGCGTTTTCTAAAGGCGTGTCAACATTTTTGCCAATATTAATGCCGAGTATGCCGCTAAAACGGGCTTTTTGAACCTGCGCTAACAATTTATCAACACCATCGTTATTAAAACCCATGCGATTAATCAGTGCATTTTCAGCCGGTAAACGAAATAAACGGGGTTTTGGATTACCCTGTTGTGGACGTGGTGTGACAGTACCCACTTCAATAAAGCCAAAACCTAATGCGGCGAGGCTATCAATATATTCAGCATTTTTATCCATCCCAGCAGCCAGGCCGACTGGATTAGGAAAATGTAAACCCATGACAGTGCAAGGTGCATGAGGCATTTTGCCAAACACCAGTTGGGTTAATTTAAGACGGTGGAATACCTTGAGAATAAACAAGGTGAAGTGATGAGCGGTTTCAGGTGGTAAGGTGAATAACAAACGGCGAAGTAGTGAGTACATTGTAAACGTGTGGCCTTAATACTGATGATGTGAATGATTTTTGATAAATTCCCCAACACACCGAAACTTTGATCTCAAGCAGAAAGGGAGTGTAATCGACAGAGTTTATCAGAATAGGGCAGGGTTAAAAAGCGGATAGTGGTGCAATGTTAGGTAGGGCGGTTTAAAAGTTTTGGATAGAACGCTAATTGTCATGATTAAACTGATTGACACCTTAACACCTATCAACTTACAACGGATTAACGAAACGAAGTTCAGCTTCGCTAAATAAGCGGATTAGTTATATTGGTAGCATTGAGTCAATCCGTTTATTTCGCTAAACGAAACGAAGTTCAACGAAGCTAAGTAACGAAGCTAAGTAACGAAGCTTCGCGGAGTTTATCCGTTGTACTGGCTATTTTATCTGAGCATTGATAACTGATAACTGATAACTGATGCTCAATTCTGTGTAGAAAGAGCAGAAATAAAACTATCAATCTCGTCAACCGACATCGATTCAGACAATTCCTTGACTTTATTTAATAACTCATTCATAGCGCGAGGGGTTTTTTCAAACCAACCTTTTACACCGAGATTGAGCGCCGTTATTGCATTGTTTCTATCCCCTTCGCCTTTTTCACTTAAGATAACCATATTCGTCATAATGTCTTCTTCCTTAGCTATTTCAATCATCTCAAGGCCATTCATTCTAGGTAGATTTAAATTAACTAATGCAACATGAAATTCTCCTTCACGAAGTTTTTTTAATCCTTCAATACTGTTATTAGCCACATCTACTCTCATTTTTTGTTTTTTAAAATAATCTCGATAAGTGTTCACAACGTCATTGTCATTGTCTACAATTAAAATTGAGTGTTGACTTTTCATTAGGTTGTTATCCTTTTAGAAACTGTAAAATATTGCTCTACCTGTTTTCGTAAGTAGTAAAGGCGCTATTCAAGCTTATGAAGTGGGTGAGGTGGCGTATTGATTATATTTGCCAAACTGACACGAATTTAAGCAATAAATATTCCAATTATGAGCGTTCAGTTATCAGATAATTTTTAGCGGGGTGTAAGAGGCGGGCATTTTGTTATCAGTAGTAGAGACGCACGGCCGTTGAGACGCACGGCCGTGCGTCTCTACATTGCGTTCATTCAACATTCGGCGTTGTCATCGCCAGCGCGAAGGGCAATACGGGGCCGCTACCGGCCTGGCGTAATAGGGCCGCTATAATGGTCAATGTCCAGCGCGAATCAACCATATCATCGACTAATAAAACCGCATCTTGCATCCCTTCCCAATAATCAACGGTAAACGCATTGACTAAATTGTGCGCTTGTTGATAGCTGTTTTGCATCTCTTTTTGGGGAGGCGTAGGGCGTGTTTTGCGAACGAGGGGGGCAAAGGGTAACTTCAGTACAGTGGCTAAACGTTGAGCAAAATCAGTCACTAAGGTAGGATGATTTAAAGAAGGCACACAGGTTATCCAACGCGGTTCAGGATCAGGCCGCCACTGTTGCTGTATCAATTCCGCAGACGCGATCACTAAAGCATCATCAAAATGCCCCGTCTGCTGTTTACCGTATCTAACCCATTCTCCCCAACCCGCATCCCCCCAGACAGACAAAATTTGCCCAGGTTCCGCTCGCAAATCGGCAGGGATTTTTTTCCCTTTCCACCCATATTGCGGCAAGCCATCGCTGGTAGGCCATTGCTTACGAGGCTCAATCATTTGATTGCTATGTTGTCTGAGAAAGTACACCGCAGCCTTCGCTTTTTCCTCTGAAAAGCTTGGCGATATCAAAGGCTTTTGCAAGCAAACCGCACAGCGGCCACAGGGTGTAGGATGCGGATCATCTAATTCTCTTGCCAAAAAAGTCATTAAACAATCTTGGGTATGCAAGTATTCCGTCATGCGTTGCTGTTCTTCATAACGAATCCTTTTTAACGCTTCCACTCTTTCCCAATCTGTCACATAGTTGACAGGTGTGGCATACCAAACACTGCCTTGTTTACTCACCGGTGAAGGCGTTTCGGTGACCAGTATTCTTAAGACTTTATCCAATTGGCTACGGCGCAAATTCACTTGTTTTTCTAACTGAACAATCGTTAAACCGTCTTCCGCTTCATTGAGTGCTTTGAGTACGTCGTTAACATGCACTTGGGGAGGGAAGGCTGTCTTAATAAAATAATCAGTGATACGTTGATCCTCATCGCCGCCTAATAGAATCCCATAAGCTTGTTCTACAGCACGCCCTGCGCGTCCAACCTGTTGATAATAATGCACAACGGAGCCTGGACGTTGATAATGAATCACAAACCCTAAATCCGGTTTATCAAACCCCATGCCTAGCGCCGAAGTAGCCACTAAAGCTTTTAATTGATTATTCAACAAAGCTTGTTCTAAGGATTCCCGTGAGGTTTTTAATTCGCTATGATAAGCATAAGCCTCAATATCACAAGCTTTCAGCCATGCCGCAACCCGATTAGAATCACGCACAGTCAGTGTATAAATAATCCCACTACCCGGTAATTGGGGCACATGCTCCGCCAACCAAGCCATTCGCGCCGCAGTCGTCGGTAAAGAGATATTTTGTAAGTGTAAACTGCTTCTAGCCAACGGCCCCCGTAACACCGTAATATGCTCACCTAATTGATTTTGAATATCAGCAACAACACGATTATTCGCCGTAGCAGTAGTCGCTAACATAGGCATATTAGGCGGTAAAGCGCGTACAATCCGTTTGATTCGTCGATAATCAGGCCGAAAATCATGCCCCCA
>Ga0316201_10002251_pt1 | contig 13643 bp, 12 predicted proteins | sample CS6wburrow_MG_FD_204516 | JGI IMG/M metagenome (GOLD analysis project Ga0316201, IMG submission 204516) | Coastal sediment microbial communities from Delaware Bay, Delaware, United States - CS-6 worm burrow | ecosystem: Environmental > Aquatic > Marine > Coastal > Sediment | place: USA... | reverse complement strand
ACTGCCCAGAACTGACATTTTGCGGGTAAAGTAATGGCGTAACATCTTCTTGAAATCAGCCCCCCACCGCGGAGTGCCCGGCGGCAAACCTGCCAATGCAAACATGATCGGTGTGGAATCCAGGAAGGGTCTTGCATCCAATCCGCCGCCGCCATAAAAACCGCGGGCCGGATCATGTTCATAAAAATCATGCACGATGCGCGTTACCTGCACGCTCTTGAACTCATTCAAGGGTTGTTCAAAAGCCGCCTGGGTGACGGAGTGGCCATTTCCCATCAGGTATTTTCCGACCATACCGGACGAGTTCGCCAGGCCGTCCGGGAACCTGCCGGACGCCGACATCAGCAACAGCCTCGGTGTCTCCGCTCCGTTTGCCGCCAGGATAACCGCCTTCGCTTTCTGTGCCTGCTCCCGTCCCGAGGCGTCGAGGTAGGCCACCTCGGTCACCCGCCCCGCATTATTGGTTCGGATTTCGAATACAGTCGACAGCGGACGAATCTCACAGCGCCCGGTCGCTTCCGCCAACGGTATCATGGAAGCCAGTGTCGACGACTTGGCATTCATCTCGCAACCGAACCCCATGCAAAACCCACAGTGCACGCATGCAGGACGGCCTTTGTAGGGCTTCGAAAGTATTGCCATGGGCGCTGGCTGGGGATGTAAGCCGACCGCCCTTGCGCCCTGCTCAAACAAAACCCCGGAAGATTTAACCGGCAGGGGCGGTAACGGATAGGGTTTCGATCGCGGTGCCTCAAACGGCCCGGGCTGACCGGAAACGCCGCATTCCCATTCAACCCTGGTGTAATAGGGCTCCAACTCCTCATAACTGATTGGCCAGTCCGCAAAGCCTGTCCCCTCCATTGGGCCCAGCAGGCTGCGTTCCTTGAAGTCGCTTTGGTGGAAGCGCCAGTAATTGGCAGTGAAATGTACGCTGCTACCCCCTACGCCCCGTGCATACAAGGCGGGAGGAGGACCGCCTTGCGGGGCGGTAGCGGTATCCGACTCAGACTGACGAAAGGTCTGCGGGTCGCTCCACCCGGGGTGGTCCATTAATTCATTCTGGAACATGACTTCCATTTCATCATGCTTGAAGTCAGCGGCTGTCCGGTATGGGCCCTGTTCCAGGACCACCACGCTGAAACCGTTAGCGGAAAGTTCCTTGGCTAACACACCACCGGCTGCTCCCGAGCCGACAATGACGAAATCGACTTCTTCACGGGTGTTGTACCCGGGCTTCCTGCGGGACTCATTCATTTTCGCTCTCCATCCCGGACGCTGCCTCGTGAACTGCCGCATCGTAATGTCCAAAAGGCGGCTGCCAGGCATGTTGGTGATTGAAGCCAAGAAGTTTCCAGCCATTGTGACCGCGGTTACCGCCATACTCCGGCAGGCCGAACATGCCGCACATAGTCAGGAAGAGCAGGGTTTCAAAAAATGGTGTGCCTTCGATTAAGGACAATACCTCCCGCTGCTGGTCGAAGGATAATTCCGACAGGTAGTCAGCTTGCGGATGAGTTGAGGTCACCTTCGAGCGGATATCCTCCATTCCTTGCCTGAGCATGGGTAGCGCGCCTTTCATAAACCCGCCAACCGCCGCATCGATAAAATAAACCACGCCAACTTCCGTCGCACCGGGCGTCTCGTCTTCGGGAATGATCTGATCGACCAGGGCGCTGAACTCCAGTGCTTCCCGCGCAGTAATATTTTTAAAGGCCGCACCTGCCTGCCTGTTCTCCTCGGCTTTCTGGCTGGCTGAAACTATCAGCGGCATATTGATGGCAATCCATGACGCGCCCAATATGGAACCGCCGGATTGAAGAAATTTACGACGCGAACTCATGGGTTTCGTCATTTTTATCCTTGTTAGCTTAAAACAAATGGGTTCGGTAACAACTCCTTCATCGACCAACTGCGAAACTCAGTTTCGCTGTGACAGGAAATAACCACGGCATCATCCGCCAGTAACTCGCTCATCACCTGGCGGCACGCCCCGCACGGGGCCAGGACCTCAAAACCGGTAGCGTAAATAAGCAGGACATGCGCGCCTCCCGGTTTCATGCCGGCGCTGATCGCAGTTGCAAGGGCGTTTCGCTCCGCACACTGCGTCAGGCCGTAGGATGAGTTCTCAACATTGCAACCCGTGTAGACGTTGCCCGTCTCATCCATTACGCAAGCGCCAACCCGGGCGCCGCTGAACGGGGCATAGGCATTTTCGCTGGCTGCGCGGGCACGGGGGAAAAGCTCCGCAATGATTTTGTCATAATCGATCATGAACCGGGCTCCGACCCCAGCACTGCGTCAAATACCACTTCGATAACCTCACCAAAAGCATTTTGCCGGGTTTCGTGCGAAGCCCTTTCACCCGTCGGAATCACATCACTGACTGAAAGTATAGTCAAAGCGCGACGGCCGTGCTGTTGCGCCAATGCGTATAGGGCAGCCGACTCCATGTCCAAAGCCAGCACACCCATTCGCTGAACTTTTTCAATGAACAGCTCATCGGGGTGATAAAACCAGTCCGAGGCAAACACGTTACCGGTCCTGATGTTCAACCCCCTTTTAACCGCTTGTTCATGAACCCGCTGCAATAGTCCGAAATCAGCATTGGCCGCAAAATCCCAATCACCGAAACGTTGCCGATTCATTGCCGAGTCCGTGCTGGCGGCACTCGCCAGAACCAGGTCACCCACCTGCATATCAGCCAACAAGCCGCCACAAGTGCCCACCCGGATTATCTGCTTAACCGCATAATAATCGAATAATTCATGTGCGTAGATGCTGATGGATGGCATGCCCATGCCCGAACCCATAATGGAGACCCGCTCGCCTTTGTAAGTGCCGGTAAAACCCAGCATGTTACGAACACTATTGACCTGCCTGACATCTTCCAGGTGCCTGGTCGCCAGTGCCTGCGCCCGCAGCGGGTCGCCAGGCATCAGCACGGTTTCTGCAAAGTCTCCCCTGCTGGCTTCGATATGTGGTGTTCCGGTCATACGTACCCCCGACTGGGATTGGTGTGTCTTCTGGAAACTAGTGAAGCCGTTCGTAAACGGCTGGCAACTTGTCTTTTTTTCTGCCAATAGCGATGGCGCTCAGAAGCTCTTCGGCCGCCGCGTTCCATGCCGCCTCGTCCGCCGCATGGATGACGAGCAGTGGTTCACCCATGTCCACCTGCTCGCCGACCAGTTTGAATTGCGACAAGCCAACCCGATGATCAATTGTATCCTCCGCATTCCAGCGGCCACCGCCCAGCCCGACCACACACATACCTATCGCCCGTGTATCCATGAACTGAATATAGCCTTTCCTGGGGGCTGGCAATGGCTTGATATACGGCGCGGCCTGCAGGTACTTTTCAGGTTGCTCGAACAAATCTGCCGGGCCTCCCTGCATGCCGACCATGCGGGCAAAGTGCTCAGCGGCCAGACCTGCCTCAAGCACTGCGTTCAATTTGAACTCAGCGATCCTGGCATTTTTCGCCAGGCCACCCAGCAGCAACATCTCGGTGGCCACTGCCAGAACGACCTCCTTCAACCTCGGTTGCTGGTACCCGCCCTTGAGGAACTCGATGGCTTCTGCAATTTCAAGGCCATTACCGGCGCTGCCAGCCAACGGCTGATTCATGTCCGTGATCAGGGCACGGCATGGCAAGCCTGCCAGATCGGATACTTCACTGAGTTCGGACGCCAGGTCCCTGGCGCTGTTGCGCTCAGGTGTGAAAGCGCCATTGCCGGTCTTGATATCCAGCACCAGTCCATCGAGTCCCTCGGCAAGTTTCTTGGAAAGAATGGAAGCGACTATCAATGGAATGGAATCCACCGTTGCCGTGACATCACGAACCGCATAAATCCTGCCATCCGCCGGCGCCAGGTCTTTACCCTGGCCAATGACGGCCAGCCCGGTTTCCTGAACGGCTTTTGCAAACACCTCCCGTGGAGGGTCGACATCGAAGCCCGGAATGCTTTCAAGCTTGTCCAGCGTACCGCCGGTATGACCGAGACCACGGCCGGAGATCATCGGGATGTAGGCGCCGCAGGCTGCCAGCATGGGCGCCATAACGAGGCTCACCAGGTCACCGACCCCGCCGGTGGAGTGCTTGTCCAGAATCGGGCCGTCAAGATCCGGCCAATCCAGGCAACGGCCACTGTCACGCATAGCCAGCGTAAGCGCTACCGTTTCGGCCCTGCTCATTCCCCGTATATGCACGGCCATGGTAAAGGCGCCAATCTGGGCGTCACACACCTGTCCTTCGGCGATGCCATTAATGAACGCCTTGATAGCGTCGTTGCCGAGTTCCTGACCCTCGCGCTTCGCTTTTATCAGTTCTGCAGGTAACAACATACCCTCATTCTAGCAGCGAATGCCGACGGATGATGAACAGGATACGGAGCGGACGTAACGATGGCCGGTCAGCAACAGGCTACCCGCATTTTGAATAACCACACGACAGGCAGGTCGCACAATTATCCATAACTACCACGGCCTTGGTACTACACTTGTTGCAAAGTGTCGCTGAAGCGGGATAACCGTTTTCCTCTCCGGCTGGTTCTGTCGGGGTTTTCTGTATGCCTTCAACCTCGGCGCGTTTCTGATCCAGCATCAATTTTTGCTGCTCAGACAGCTCTTCTTTTTCCATCAAGCCGATTTTTTGCATATGGTGGGCTATGACATCGCCGATTTCCGCGATGATGGAGGGCATGAACCTGCCACCCGGCTTGAAATAACCACCTTTCGGATCAAATACAGCCTGCAGCTCTTCCGCCAGAAACGTTACGTCGCCACCTTTACGGAATACGGCCGACATCAACCTGGTCAGGGCCACGATCCACTGAAAGTGATCCATATTCTTGGAGTTAATGAAGATTTCAAACGGTCTGCGTTGCTCAAACTCAGTTCCGGAGTTGAGCACGATATCGTTGATGGTCACGTACATGGCGTGATCATCCAGCGGTGTCTTGATTTTATAGGTTGAGCCCTCGAGCGCCTCCATGCCCTCCGGCCGCATGATTTTCTCGGTCATGCGGATGACCTTGGCCGAAGAACGGGCCTCGCGCTCCTCTGCAGCCACCTTCATGGCCTCCAGCTCTTCCTCCGGCTTGACTACTTCGTAACCTACAATATTCTTACTGATCTTAATCGACATATTTCTGTATTCCACCTAGAATTTTCCGTAATAACCCTCTTTCAGAGCGTCAAACAGATTGGCTGCAGTGTGTACCTCGCCATCGTACTCGATCTCTTCATTGCCTCTTACTTCAACCACTTGACCGTCATCCAGCACAAAACGGTAAGTCGTATTGGCAAGGTCTTCCTCTTTGACCAGCACACCCTGGAATGCTTCCGGATTAAACCTGAAGGTCGTACAGCCTTTCAGACCCTTGCTGTGCGCGTAGGTATAGATATCCTTGAAATCCTCGTAAGGGTAATCCGTGGGCACGTTGGCCGTCTTTGAAATGGATGAATCTATCCATTTCTGGGCCGCTGCCTGGATATCAACATGCGCGGTGGGCGAAACATCATCCGCAGTAATAAACTGCTCGGGCAGGCTGTTGCCATCACCCTCTGCTCCCGGCATCGCATCGGCATTCACCAGTTCCCGGTAGGCCAGCAATTCGTAACTGAAAACCTCGACTTTTTCCTTGCTCTTCTTGCCTTCCCGAATCACGTTGCGGCTGTAGTGGTGTGCAAAGCTAGGTTCGATACCGTTCGAAGCGTTATTGGCAAGTGACAGGGATATCGTGCCAGTTGGGGCGATTGACGTGTGGTGGGTGAAACGCCCGCCTTCATTCGCCAACGCTTCTACCAGTTCAGGTTCAAATTCAGCGACTTTCTGCATATAACGGCTATACCTGGCGTGCAACACCGCGCCGCTCACGGCGTCCCCGATGGTGTAACCATCTGCGGCCATTTCCGGCCGCTTGCGCAGCATCTCCGCAGTCACCCTGTATTCTTCCTGCATGACGGGCGCCGGTCCCTTTTCCCGCGCCAGTTCCAGGGATTCCTGCCAGCCCGCGATGGCCATCACCCGGGCGATTTTCTCGGTAAACTCAAGCGACGACTCAGACCCATACTTCATGCCCATCAGGGTCAGGGTCGAGCCCAGCCCCAGGAATCCCATGCCATGCCGGCGTTTGCGTTCGATCTCATCTCGTTGTTTGCCCAGCGGCAAGCCATTGATTTCAACCACGTTATCCAGCATACGGGTGAATACCTTCACGACCTTGCGATATTCTTCCCAGTTAAATTCCGCCTCGTCGGTGAAGGGACGCTCTATAAAACGTGTCAGGTTAATCGAACCCAGCAGGCAGGCGCCGTACGGCGGTAACGGCTGTTCTCCGCACGGGTTGGTTGCGCGGATATTCTCGCAGAACCAGTTGTTGTTCATTTCGTTGATATGATCAACCATGATGAAGCCCGGTTCGGCAAAGTCGTAGGTGGAGGACATGATCATATCCCACAAACGGCGCGCGGGAATCTTCCTGTATACCTTGCATGCAACCAGGCCGTCTTCGCGCGTGACATATTCATCCACCTGTGGCCACTCCCGCCACAGCACCTGGTCCGGATCATCGATGTCCAGTTCAGAGGCTTCCTGGGGGGTAATCGGGAACGCCAGGGCCCAATCGTCCCCGTCGGCTACCGCTTGCATAAATTCGTCAGTGATCAACAGAGAACAGTTAAACTGCCGCAAACGACCATCTTCCCGTTTTGCCCGGATGAACTCCATGGCGTCGGGATGCCCGATATCGAAGGTCGCCATCTGGGCGCCTCTGCGGCCGCCTGCGGAAGACACGGTGAAACACATCTTGTCGTAGATGTCCATGAAGCTCAACGGTCCGGAGGTATAGGCGCCGGCACCTGACACGTAAGCGCCCTTGGGGCGCAACGTCGAAAACTCGTAACCGATACCGCAGCCTGCCTTGAGCGTCAAGCCGGCTTCATGGACCTTGTCCAGGATGCCGTTCATGGAATCATTGATCGTACCTGAAACCGTGCAGTTGATGGTTGAAGTCGCGGGCTTGTGCTCTTGAGCTCCCGCATTGGACGTGATTCTTCCGGCAGGTATTGCGCCCCTTCGCAATGCCCATAAGAAAGATTCATACCACTGCTCGCGCAATTCCCTGGTTTTTTCCACCTGCGATATAGCCAGGGCAACACGTTTGTAGGTGTCATCGATATCTACATCGATGCACTCACCAATCTTTGATTTCAGCCGGTATTTTTTATCCCAGATATCAAGGGATGCTTCTTGGAAAGGAACTGCTTGAATATCAGTACCTATTGCCACAACCCGAACACTACTCATGAATAATCCTGCTTAATTATATGGTTTTATTTTGATTTTAGACACAAGCTATTGTGCCAACCCCTCTCGATAAACACAAGATATTGTGTCTGAGGTCGCCAACAATACCGACGATAAGTGGCACTGTCAAATTTGCCTCTGCCTTCGGTCTAATCAGCTATAATTTCGAATTATTAATTTTAATTCATGCAGTTATCGCGTTTGCGACGTTTTTTTTATTTGTAACGTCCTATATAGAAGTCATGAAAACCTTGCAAATACTGGCTTTCGTTTCGTCGCAAAATCTAAAAAAACTGGAGATTCACTAATGAAACACTTTCTGGGACACATTATTGCCCTGTCGATTTTCACTTTTCTCAGCACAACGCCCTTGCAGGCGGAAACCCGCGAAAAAATGGTCATAGCGCTCAAAACAACCGACTTTGAACTCACCGAAACCGACATCAGCGACCTCGCCATCGGTGAGGCCCGAACCATTGAAACTGACAGCGGCAAGGTCATAGACGTTCTGCGTACCGCTGACGGGGCAGAGATATACGTGGATGGCGAATTGCTTGAAATGAATATTGCTGACGAAGGCACACATGGACAACACACAGTCACGGAACATGTGGAGGTGATCTGTCACGATGAAGAGGACTGTGACACGAACGTCGTTATCGTCGGCGGTAACGATCACGAGAATTCAGACCACGTCATCCTTCACAAGGAGATCGAGGTTTCCTGTAGCGATGAAGAGGAAGGAAGCCGGTGCGCGGATAGAGCGGTCTGGATATCAGACGGTGAGGAAGAAGACATCGAAGAGCTTCATGAAATGCATGAGGACAACGGGGATCACAAGGTTATCGTGATCAGGAAACACGTTGAAAAGCAGGACTGATCAAGCGAAGAAATTTCGGAGCTTCCATCAACATTGAAGGTAACATGGTAGCGACTGCCCCGCCCGGAAAATGCCCGGCGGGGCTTTTATAAATCGAGACACAGCCGACACAATGTTGAATGTCATTCTTTACCAACCGGAAATCCCGCCCAACACCGGCAACATAATCCGTCTCTGCGCCAATACCGGCGCCAACTTGCACCTGGTCGGCCCACTCGGGTTCCAACTCGACAATCCACGTCTCAAACGGGCAGGACTGGACTACACGGAAATGGCCCGTGTTTCACAGTATGTCAGTTGGAAACAATTCAGGACTGAACAATCCGCGATGAGAATCTGGGCTTTCAGTACACGCGGGCGAATACCCTATCACCAGGCTGATTTCAAAGCGGACGACGGTTTGTTATTCGGACCTGAAACGCGGGGACTGCCCGCAGCGGTCCTCGATGAAACGGGTGCCGCTAACTGCCTGCACCTGCCCATGGCCGAAAACTCACGCAGCCTGAACCTGTCCAATACCGTAGCCGTAGGGCTTTATGAAGCTTGGCGACAACTGGGGTTTGATTTTCAAGATTGATTAATGCCATGCGGATAGTTGTTTCCGCCAGGGGGCTATTCGCCATGTTCGGCTTTTTGTTCCCTGGCAAGCAGGCGGGCTACGCCTTCCTCAGGGTTCCAGCCATTGTGAATGATACCGTTGACCTGCTCTGTAATTGGCATATTGATGCCGTGCTCAAGTGCAAGGCGGTGTACTTCGGCAGCGGCGTTGACGCCTTCAACGACCTGCCCGATCTCTTTCACGGCCTGCTGCAGTGATTGCCCTCTGCCCAGCCTCAGACCCAGTTGCCTGTTGCGCGACAGGTCGCCGGTGCAGGTCAGGATCAAATCGCCCGCTCCAGCCAGGCCCATGAGGGTCTCTGGCCTGGCATTCAAAGCTGCCCCAAGGCGCATCATCTCAGCCAGTCCGCGGGTAATCAGGGCAGCCCGGGCATTGTCACCCAATTTCATACCGTCACAGATACCGGTAGCAACAGCCATCACATTCTTGACGGCGCCGCCGAGTTCAGCACCTACCATGTCAGTACCGGTATAGGCGCGAAAACGCCCCCCGTGGAGTGCATTCGCCATGACCTTCACAAACCGTTTGTCCGGGCCTGCCACGGTCACGGCCGTAGGCAGGTTCAGCGCCACTTCCTTGGCAAACGAAGGACCCGTCACGATGGCCAGCGAAGTACTTTCCGGTAGCAGTTCCGATGCAACCTGGTGCAACAAGCGGCCACTGCCTGGCTCAAAACCCTTGCAGGCCCAGGCCACACCCTGCGCGGGCTGCAGCTCTTGCCGAATGGTCTGGATAATTGACGCAAATGCATGGCTCGGTGTCACCAGCAGCACATGGTCCGCTGCTTTCACAGCCGCGAAGAGGTCGCTTTCTATAACGATGGACTCGGGGATATCGATGTCCGGCAGGTAGCGCTGGTTGTAACGCGTATCACGAACCTTCAGAAGATTGTCTGTATCGCGGTCCCACAAGATGCTGCGGGAACCGCTCCGGTCCAGTTGCAAAGCCAGGGCGGTCCCCCAGGAACCGGCCCCCAACACTGCAATAACAGGTACTTCAGACATGGATCAGGCGTTACCCTGGACATCCATGTTTTCAGCGCCATTACCCTGCGCCTGTGCTTCCTGCAGACGCTGCGCGTAAATCTGGTCAAAATTAATCGGCTGCAACACCAGTGGCGGGAATCCGCCATCAGCCACCATGTCGGTTATCACCCGGCGGGCATATGGAAACAGCGTATGCGGGCACAATGTGTTGATGGCGGCATGTTCGGATTGTTCGTTCAGACCGGCAATGGCGAAAATTCCCGCCTGTTGAGCTTCCGCGAGGTAAGCTGTTTTCTCACCAATCGTTGCGGTAACCGTCACGGTCAGCATCACTTCCTTGACACCCTCGGCCAGGTTTTCCACCTTCTGCGCCAGGTTCAATTTGATCTCAACCTGCCCGTCGTCCTGAAAAATCTGTGGTGCGTTTGGTAGTTCGAACGACGCATCTTTCAAATACAGCTTCTGCAGTTGAAATTGTGCCTGAGGTTGCTGTTCCTCAGCGGCGGCGTCCTGGTTCTGTTCTTCAGCCATTATCTTGTTTCTCTCTGATTTGAGTGGTAAAAATCGATCATCTATTGATGAAGCGATAAAGGAAAATTATCTCATTACACCGTCAAAATGACCAGACGGTTGGTTGCTTACTTGCGTGACAGCGGATATTGATCCGCCGCCCACCGGGTTGTACCGCCCTTCAATACTGTGACATCGTTTGCACCCAGCTTGACCAGTTTTGCGGCGGCCTGATGAGCGCTGTTGCCGTTCTTGCACACAACCAGTACCGGGCCTTGCGCAATTTTTTCAATCTCCGGATCCGGCTTGTTAAAACGGGACATGGCGAAATGCCTGGCGCCGGCCAGGTGACCGTTTGAAAAATCGGCAGCCGTTGATATGTCTACAATGGTAGTTTCGTCCTGGTTGATTTTTTGTACTGCTTGCAAAGGCGTAATTTCTGTATACCCCCTTGTTTTCCTGCTGATTTCCGTCCAGATAAGCAGCAGAACCACAGCGGTGAAACCAGCCACCAAGCCTATATGGTTGCCTGCAAATTCGACTAATTGTTCCACTTTTTTGGTCTCCTGGCTATCAACCGGTGGGCCTGGAACCTGCTCATTCAACAAGTATGCTCTGCGTCATGGGAGTGGGAAATCCACTAATCGACTCCATCTGATCCGCTTTAAAACTGCGACTGAGGGGATGTTATGAAATAATACCCTCATTACAATACCGGTTTTCGAGTCACTCATTCGCAAAGCTAATTTACGCCACCGTGCGCAAGGTCATGTTGTGGCGCGGGCACGGAATTGCAAGAGTGAACCAGACAATTTTTCGATTTATATGGAAGCTCAATGACAGACAACGAAACAGCGCACACGGAACACCGCCCGGCCATCAGGCCGCTAGTGTTGATGATACTGGATGGCTGGGGTTGCCGGGAGGATGCCCCGGACAATGCCATCAGCCTGGCAAGCACCCCCGTTTGGGACCAATTGAACCAACTCGGCAGCCATACCAGCATAGAAACCTCCGGTGAGCATGTAGGACTTCCTGCCGGTCAGATGGGGAACTCAGAAGTCGGGCATATGAATATCGGCGCCGGCCGAATTGTATTTCAGAACTTCTCGCTTATCAGCAACGCGGTGAAAGACGGCACCCTGGCGAGCAATCCGGCGCTCGTCAAAGCGATTACGGCCAGCCGTGAATTGTCCTCCACGGTCCACATCATGGGCCTGCTTTCGCCCGGTGGAGTGCACAGCCACGAAGATCATTTCCTGGCTACCGTGCGCATGGCTGCAGCCCAGGGCGCCCACAGAATTATCGTGCACGGCTATCTCGACGGACGGGATACGCCGCCGCGCAGTGCTGAGGCTTCAATTCTAAAAATGCAGGACTGCCTGGATGAGATCGAAGTTGCAGAATTTGGCACACTGTGCGGACGCTATTACGCGATGGACCGCGATCAACGCTGGGAACGGGTTGAAAAGGCCTGGAACATGATCGTTAACAGTGAAGCAGAATTCAGCGCCAATGACGCTGTAAGTGCCTTGCAGGCTGCTTATGAGCGCGGTGAAAATGATGAGTTTGTCAGTCCAACGGTCATTGGCCCCTACCAGGGTGTCCAGGACGGGGACGCCGTTATTTTTATCAACTTCAGGGCAGATCGCGCACGTGAAATCAGCCAGGTATTTTGCCAACCGGACTTTACCGGCTTCGAGCGCCGCCAACCAGAGCTCTCGGCATTCGTCTGTATGACCCAATACCTGGAAGGCCTGCCCGCAGATGTCGCATTTCCGCCGGAACAGTTCGAGGGCCTCCTCGGCGAGGCGCTGTCGCAGCAGGGTTTGACCCAGTTGAGGATCGCAGAGACTGAAAAGTACGCCCACGTGACGTTTTTCTTCAATGGTGGCGAGGAAACGTCATTTCCCGGCGAACAGCGTTTGCTGATACCTTCGCCAGACGTGGCAACCTACGATCTGCAACCCGAAATGAACGTGAAAAAGTTGTCCCTGGAACTGGACAAGGCGATTCGTGGGGGTGAATTTGACGTCATTATCTGCAACGTGGCCAATCCGGATATGGTCGGCCATACGGGCAACCTCGCTGCTGCCATTGCGGCCGTCGAAGCGGTCGACAATTGCCTTGGCGTGGTGCTGGCCACCATCCGTTCAGGTGACGGTGAATTACTTGTCACGGCAGACCATGGCAACGTCGAACAAATGACAGACGCCGAAACCGGCCAGGCGCATACCGCCCACACCAGCAACCCCGTGCCACTGGTTTTCTATGGCCGCAAGGCCAACATCCGGACTGGCGGTTCCCTCAGGGATATTGCGCCCACCATGCTGTACCTGCTTGGTATAGACTCACCGGCCGAGATGACCGGACGGCCGTTGTTGCAACTGCACGACGAAACATCCGCGGAACACTGACCGGTCAGTGCTTCAGCGACCGTTCATAGCCTTCGTTGCGACTGTTTGGGCAACATGCGCCTGGTCAGGCGGCCAGGCGGATGAAGACCTGTCACAAGCGCAGGCCGAATCTCTGCTCAAGCAACTCAAAACCGAGATCACGGGGCTAAAAAGTGAACTTGACGATAACCGCAGAGCGCTGTCCACCGAGCAGAAAGCGCTCAAAACCGCAGACCTGGACATTCAGGAAAACGCGAGGAAGTTACGCCAGCTGGAAAAAACACGACAGACGCATGAACGCGAACTGGAGTCGCTGCATGGCGAACGGCAGGATTACCTGGCCAGCCTTGATGAGCGCCGCGATATATTGTCCAGGCAGATCATGGCGGCTTATCGGCTGGGCCGGCAATCGAGGTTGAAATTACTACTCAACCAGGACAGCCCGGCGCTGCTGTCGAGGACCCTGGCGTATTATGATTACTTCAGCCGTTCCCAGGCTGCGCAGATCAGCGAACTGAGACTGGTACTGGAGACACTCGATGAAATGCGCTCAAGAATCAATATTGAACTGGCCGCCCTGGACGAGGTTCAAAACAGACAACAGGTGCTGCTGAACACAATGACCCAACAGCGCGATGAACGCAGGGTAATCATTGAAAACCTCGCCGGCCGGATTGCAACAGATGAACAACGCCTTGATGAACTGCAGGCTGACCGCAGGGATCTTGAGACATTACTGGAAAGGCTGTCAGATGTTTTAGCCGACATACCGGCGGACCTTGGCAAACGGCTGGGTCCACTGGACCTGAAAGGGAAAATGCATATACCGGCGCGAGGAAGGGTCAAACATGCCTATGGCCAACCCAGAACCGCGGGCCTGCGCTGGCAGGGATGGTTGATTGCCGCGGAAAATGGTGCCGAGGTCAAGGCTGTCGCTTATGGACGA
>Ga0316201_10002250_pt1 | contig 13645 bp, 11 predicted proteins | sample CS6wburrow_MG_FD_204516 | JGI IMG/M metagenome (GOLD analysis project Ga0316201, IMG submission 204516) | Coastal sediment microbial communities from Delaware Bay, Delaware, United States - CS-6 worm burrow | ecosystem: Environmental > Aquatic > Marine > Coastal > Sediment | place: USA... | reverse complement strand
TCGCGGCGGCAGCATGCTGTCTGGGCCCGGTTGCCTCCGGGCAGGGGGACGTGCCGGACCTGGTACTGTCCTTCACGGAGGAAGACTCGCTGCCGTTGCCGCCAGGGGGCTGGGTGACCGGATTGACCTTCATGGGACCCGACACTCTGGTCGTGCTGACCGATACACCCGATTCGGTGAGTGTCTCGGGTGATCGCGAGGTGCGCCTGGTGTTCCAGGACCGCGGCGGCCGGGTGCTGATGCAGGAGGACTTCACCGGCGTCTGCGAGCGGGGCCTCGCCTGGGACGGCGAGTTCCTCTACAGCTGCGGCGACGCACCGGACGGAAGTTCCATCCTCTACAAGATCCGGGTCGACACACTCCAGGTCGATGGCGCGTTCAACACGCTGGGACACCGCCCGACTGACCTGTGTTACGACGGGAGCTACATCTGGATAACCGACCGGGACGCCGGCCGGGTGGACCGCTTCGATCCCGAAGTCGACGAAATCACCCGCTCGGTCCTGACGCCCGGATTCTCGCCGTGCGGGGTCGCCTGGGATGGAAGCTGGATGTGGGTGACCGACAGCGGAACGGGTCGGATGTATCGGCTCTCCGGGGGACGGCGCAACTGGTCGGCGACCATCAGTCCGGAATCCTATCTTCATAGAGGGCATAATGTTCTGCTGTTGGGTGACAACAAGGCCTTCTGGTATGTGCCCCCCGGCTCCAGCCATGCTCTGAAAATCAGAATCAATTGATGCGGTTCGCTTGACACGGGGCGGATGTGGACTTAATCTGAATTACGAAAACAGAATTCAAAATCGAATCTAGCGTTTTCACTCCATAAATCGAGGTTTGGAATGACGCCCGTGAAAAAGAGCCAGGAAGTCGACGAGAGTTTCGTCAAGGAAAAGGAAGCCGCCTTCGCCGAGTTCATTCAGCGCAAGGGGCTGAAAACGACACGTCAGCGCAACACCATCATTTCCACCTTCTTCAGGCTTCGCGGACACATCTCTGTCGAGGAACTGCTGAACGAGGTCAAGAAAGCCAATCCCAGAATCGGCTACGCCACGGTCTACCGGACGCTGCACCTGCTGGTGGAGAGCAATCTGGTGGAGGAGAGGCGCTTCGGTGACGGTCTGGCCCGATACGAAGGCCACTCGGACGTCGAGCATCACGACCACATGATCTGCCTGGAGTGCGGTCGGATTTCCGAGTTCTACAACCCCCGGCTGGAAGCCCTGCAGGAGAAACTGGCCGAAGAAAACAATTTCGAGATCTACCGCCACCGCCTGGAGCTTTACGGTGCCTGCAAGGACAAGGACGCCTGCGCCAAACGCAAGGCCAGCAAAGCCGCAGAAGCCCGGGGTGCCTGACACGTCCGGTGCCTGGTTGACGATCGAAGTCGACCGGTCGGCTCTGATCGGGAACATCCAGGTGTTCCGTGATCTGGTCGGGCCGGCGACGAGACTGCTTGCCGTGGTCAAGGCTGATGCCTATGGCCACGGCCTTCTTTTGGCCTCCGAGGCTTTTCTGGCTGGAGGCGCCGACTGGCTGGGGGTTCATGCGGTCGCCGAGGGCGAATGCCTGCGGGGGGCCGGGATCACCGCGCCGATCCTGGTTCTGGGACCGGCCGGCGCCGGTGAGGCCGCCAGGGCCGCTGACCTGGATCTGGACTTGACCGTCGCCTCCCTGCCGGCCCTGCGCGCGGCGGCCACCGTCGGCAGCAGCCTGAAGATCCACCTCAAGGTGGAGACCGGGGTCAACCGCCAGGGACTGATCGAGGATGAACTGGACGAGGTCGTCTCTCTGCTCGGTGAGCACCCCAACCTGGTGCCCGCCGGACTGACCAGTCATTTTGCGGATATCGAAGACACGACCGACCATACTTTCGCCAGCGCCCAGATGGAACGTTTCGAAGCCCATCGCCGCCGCCTGTCCGCAGCCGGGCTGACCGCCGCCGCCGTCCACATGACCTGCAGCGCCGCGACCCTCCTGTGGGACCGCGCCCACGGTGACATGGCCCGCGTCGGGGTCGGCGCCTATGGTATCTGGCCTTCGAGGGAGACCCGGGTGGCCTTCCGCCAGGAAAAGCGGCAGCAGATCGTCCTGACGCCGGCGTTGTCCTGGAAGGTCGGAATCTCCCAGGTACGCCGGGTTCCCGCCGGCCAGACCGTCGGCTACGGGCGCACCTGGAAAGCCATGACCGACAGCCGCATCGCCGTGCTGCCGGTCGGTTATTCCGACGGCTATCCGCGGGCCCTTTCCGGGCAGGCCCATGTCCTGGTCCACGGGCGTCGGGCGCCCCTGGTCGGCCGGATCTGCATGAACCTCTGCATGGCCGATGTGACCCACATTCCCGAGGCCGAGGCGGGCGACCGGGCGGTCCTGCTGGGGCGTCAGGGTGACGAGGTCATCACGGCGGAGATGCTGGCGGAGATCCTGGGGACGATCCCCTATGAAGTGCTCACCTTGCCGGGTCCGACCTGGACACGTGTTGCGGTTTGACGCCGCTCCCTGCGAACTGGAGATTTTCATGTTGAATTCCCTCAGCCGCTTCTTCGAGAACAGGCTCGCCCCCAGCGACGACGCGCAGGATGACGAGACCCGGTTGCGCATCGCCACCTGTGCCCTGCTGCTGGAAGCCGCGCACGCGGACGACGAGTTCAGCGACGCGGAGCGGTCCACGATCAGTCAGCTGGTCGGCGCCCGCTTCCAGCTGTCGGAGGCCCAAACGCTGGAACTGCTCACGGTGGCCGATGAGGAGAGACGGCGCAGCGGCGATCTCTACCAGTTCGCCCGTCTGGTGAACAACAGCTTCCCGACGCCGCGCAAGCTCGCGATCGTCGAGATCCTGTGGGAAGTGGTCTACAGCGATGGGACCCTCGAAGCCCACGAAGATGCTCTGATGCACAAGATGGGCACCCTGCTGGGGATACGGCACGAGGATCTGATGGCGGTCAAACTCAAGGTCAAGCGCTCCGGATCCTGACGGAGACCGACTGTCCGGCCATGTACGTTTGCCGCCCAAAGTGTTCCTGCAGGTACGTTATTGGCGGTGTCGCCGCGAGCTTATCGGGTTTTACGTCTTTTAAAACATTAACATATAACAACTTAGATGTTTCAGGCGATCGTGGCACCGCCCCTGCAAAGATCCTCGTGACTTTCGTACACGACCGGGATCATCTGTTACCTGTGGAAGGGGATATCCATGAAGAAGATTCGTTTCATACTGCCGCTGGCGGCCCTGCTGATGCTCGGCCTCCTGGCCGGTTGCAGCCAGGATGAGGACGGGGTGGTCGCCGCCGGCGCCTCCGCCGACGACTTCACCTACCTCGATCTCAATGAGACCTACGGCGGCCTGAGCGCCACCGACGAAGAGGAAGCTTTCGGCGACGAAGCCTTGAAGGCCATGATGCTGACCGAGGACGGCCAGGAGATCCAGGATCCTCTGGCTGACGATCCGGAGGTCCAGCGGCTGCAGGAGATGGGCCGTCACACCGACCTGTACCGGGACGGGGCGCGCCCCAAGTTCACCTACCTGCGGTTGCGGTGGGGCATGTTGCGCGGCCCGGAAGACACCACCGTGGTCGAGCGTCCCTGTGAACTCACCGACTGGACCGGTGAAATCCATACCGACCGCGGACTGGTCGTGGTCAAGCGGACCATCCGCTTCGAGGCCGGCGACCATGTCATCTTTCCGCGCCTGAATCCCCAGACCGTCGCGTTCGTTTCGCGGACGACCTGCGGCTTCGACGGATTGGTGCTGCAGATCATCGAGCGCCCCGACACCTCCGCTACGGGTGAGGTGGCGGATCTGGAGCCCAACATGCTGACCATCAACGCCGGGCCCTTCCGCGGGGAATACCTCGTGTCCGAACTGGCGGGGATGAATGAAGTGTTCGACGTGGACGACAGCGGCAACCGCTTCCAGATCGAAGGCTTCACCCTGACGGACATCGAGGTCTGCCCCAAGGGATTCCTGTCCGGGCGCTACCGGCGCGTGCCGCCGCAATTCGGCGAGGACCGGCCCGACACCGCCGGCGGGGAAGACCGCGGCGAGCTCTACGGCCACTTCGCGGGCACCTGGCGCGATCTGAACGGCCGCATCCAGGGTTTCCTGCGCGGTGGGTACGGGATCAATGCCGAGGGTGAGCGGGTGTTCATGGGCAAGTACATCGACCGCCGCGGTCGCTTCCAGGGCCTGCTGCGCGGCACCTGGGAACCCGGTGATCAGGAAGGCAACCTGGCGAGCTTCAAGGGCCAGTGGGGCAACCGTCGCGAGGGCGTGATCGGGATTCTGGGCGGCGAGGCCCACCCCGTCGAAGGCTATCCGGGCGGGTTCTTCACCGGACGCTGGACGGTCAGCTGTGATGACGAAGCCGAGGACGGGATCTCCTAGAATCGGACCGCCAAGAGAAAACCCGCAGGGCCGGCGCGAACTGCGCGGGCCCTGCGGGTTTCGCTTGCGTTGAACCGGCCCCGTCAGGCCAGATTCAGGACGATGTCGTCGGCCTGGATCAGCGGGTAGTCGGCGAACTGCTTCTTCAGGGCGACCAGCAGGTCGACTCGCCCGGAAAACGTACCTTCTCCCAGAGCCTCGAAGTGGTGGGCCACGGAATAGGCTTCGACTCCCTTGGCCGTGGGGTCCACCTTCACCTCGCGCCGCCAGCCATCGACCTTGATGCCGGCGGGCATCGATTCGATCAGAGCCGTGATCTGCTCGTCGTACTTGCGGGCGTAGGCATGGTACTTGGCGAACATGCTGGCGGACCTGATGTAGCGGTGGGCGACGATCTCCAGCCCGGTTTCGGCAACGATCCGCTTGGCTTTCTTCTTCAACAGCGCACTGGTGGCCGCATCCACCACGACGTGGCAGTCCGTACCCCGGAGCCCGACGAGTTCCGCGATCTTCTCGGCCTTGCCCTCATGGTGGATACCGGCATTGAAGCTGTAGAAGATCTCGGCGGCGTCGTTGGTGCCCATGACAAAACCCTTCATGAAGGCGCGCACGACCTTGGGCTTGCCGTTGAAGACGACCTCGTAGAACGACTTGCGGGTGCTGGCTTTCTTCCCGGCCATGTCTCTATCTCCTTTAGACGAAGAAAACGAAGGTCACGATGACAAAGATCGGCATCAGGATCGGCAGAGACCACTTCAGCATGTAGCCGAAGAAGGTGGGCATGGGAATGCCGGCTTCCTCCGCGATGGACTTGACCATGAAGTTCGGGGCGTTGCCGATGTAGGTCACCGCACCCATGAACACCGCTCCGGCGGAAATGGCGGTCAGGTCCTCGATGAACCCCTGGTTGCGCAGGGCCGGATCGAGATAGCCCAGCATGCCCGGAATCTGGCTTTCCAACATGCCAAGGTCACCCAGGTCGGCATTGAAGAAGGTCAGGTACGTCGGGGCGTTGTCCAGGAAACTGGACAGGAGCCCGGTGGCCCAGAAGTAACGGACAGGCCCGTGCACGGCGCTGGTCAGGGTTGCCAGTGCGCCGGCCTGACCGGCCTTCAGGATGGCCAGGGCCGGGATGATGGTCATGAAGATGCCCGCGAACAGGTAGGCGACTTCCTTGATCGGAAACCAGGAGAAGCCGTTCTTTTCCCGCAGCGTCTTTGCGGTCGTCCGCAACGAGAGGATGCCCATCAGGATGATGATGACGTCCTTCAGCCAGTTCTGGAGCGGCACCTGGACAGGGTGGCTGCCGCCGCCGTAGATGGTCACCGAGCTCAGATTCAGGGAGCCGGACATGATGACCGCGGCCATCACGCCGCCGAGGAAGAAGAAGTTGTGCCAGCCCTCGATGTGGAGACCTGCGCCGCCGCCGGTGTCTGCCGGCGGGTTCTTCTCTTTGCGGTAGAAGTAGGTGTCGAAGCCGAAGAAGACGATCAGGATCAGCGCCGACGTCAGAAGCATCTCGAACAGCAGGCCGGTCGTGACCCAGAAGAAGGGCACCTGGTGCAGGAAGCCCAGGAACAGCGGCGGGTCGCCCAGAGGCGTCAGGCTGCCGCCGATGTTGGCGACCAGGAAGATGAAGAAGATCACCAGATGCACCTTGTTGCGGCGCCACTCGTTGGCCCGCAGCAGGGGCCGGATGAGCACCATGGCTGCGCCGGTGGTGCCGATCAGCGAGGCCAGGAAGGTGCCGATGATCAGCAGCAGCAGGTTGACCTTGGGCGAGCCGCGCAGCGCACCGCCCAGATAGATGCCGCCCGAGATCGTGAACAGGCCCCACAACAGGATGATGAAGGGGAAGTAGTCCACGAAATAGATGTGCAGAATCTCCTGGATCGCCTCGTTGGGATTCCACAATACGAACGGGATGGCGAACAGCAGTGCCCAGAAGGCCGATATCTTCGGAAAATGCGCGTGCCACTTGTGGGGCGCCACCAGCGGTCCCAGGGCGATGGACAGCAGGATCCCGACGAAGGGGATGGCTGTCCACAGGGGCAGCAGCCCGACGGGGCTGACGTGGACTTCGCCGTGGTCCGCGCTGTGGGCTTCCACGTGGGCGCCGTGTTCCTGGGCCAGCAGAGGGAGGGCGAAACAGGACAGAAACGCCAGGGTCAACAGCGGCAGCAGGACCGAACGGCGGGTGATCCGCAGGTTTCGCAGCATGGATGGATGCCTCCGGGCATAAGGGCCGCAAGTACTTGTTGGTGAGTGCGGGACTGTAGGGTAACATTCTGACGCTGTCAAATATTGGGGCGGTCTTCCGGCCCTGTCAACCCGTCGGTACCGTGGCCCGAGGACAAAGCACATGCGCCTGGTCCACCTGAGCTCCATGCCCGGATTCTACGGCGGGGAGGTCTGCCTGCTGAACCTGGCCGCGGGCATGCAGCGGCGGGGCCACGACGTGACCTGCATCGTCAGGCCCGACAGCCGGCTGGCGGAGGAGTTGGGACGTGCCGGGGTGGCGACCGTGACCATGCCGCTGGTCGACTGGTACGAGCCCTTCTCGGTGACCCGGTTGGGCCGCTGGCTCAAAGCCACCGGAACGCAGATCCTGCACACGCACCTTCCCCGCGACTACTTCATCGCCGCCGCCGCGAGCCTGGGCACCGCGGTGGTCAATGTCGGCTCGCGACACCAGCTCACGCCCATGTCCCACGCGCTGGTCAAGCGTCCCTTCCTGCGCCGTTTCGAGGCGATGATCGCCGTCAGCGAGGCCGTGCGCCGGGGAGTGCTCGCTTCGGATGTTGTCCCGGGCCGCAAGGTGGTCACGGTGCCCAACGGCATCGCGCTGGACTCGGCTGACCGGCACCGGGAGTCGCTGCGCGCCCTGGCCGGTGTGCCGCACCGGACCCCGGTTATCGGTTTCGTGGGACGCCTGTGTCCGAGCAAGGGACTCGAGACCCTCCTGGAGGCCGGGGCGATCCTGACGAAACGCTGGCCCGAGCTGCGGATCTTCGTCCTGGGCGACGCCCCGGGCCGCCAGCGCTACCGCCGACGCCTGGAGGAACTGGCAGCCGGTCTCGGTCTCGGGAATACCGTGCGCTTTTTCGGCTACGTCGACCAGGCCGGCCTGGCCTGTCGCGACTTCGACGTCCAGGTGATCAGTTCCCAGGCCGAGCCCTTCGGTCTGGTGACCCTCGAGGCGATGGCCCAGTCCCGGCCGGTGGTCGTCACCGACAGCGGCGGGAGTCCGGAAATCGTGCGTGACGGAGTCGAGGGTTTCCTGTTCCGCGCGGGGGATGCCGACGGGCTGGCCCGGCGGCTGGACTGCCTGCTCGATTCGCCGGGTCTGCGGCGCGAGATGGGGCGGAAGGGAAAAAGCAGGGTCGAAGACCATTTCACCCTCGACCACATGCTGGACGCGACCGAAGAGGTCTACCGCCGGGCGCTGGGTCAGGTGTCGTTGACGGAGGACCTGCGCAGCGCCTGAGCGGCGCGACGGCTAGGCGCCGGCGATGATGTTCCTGATGACCGGCGTCATCCCCTCGATCATCAGCTGGACGGCGATCACCGTCACCAGCAATCCCATCAGTTTCTCGATGACCTTCAATCCGGTCCGACCCAGCCGTGCCAGCACGGCGTCGGCGCCCATGAGGATCGCGCCGGTCAGGACGAGAATCAGGGCGACGGCGCCGAGGACCAGCGGGATGCCGAAGGCGCCGGGGGCCTGGGGCGTCAGGACCATCACCGTGGTGATCGATCCCGGGCCGGCGATCATCGGAATGGCCAGCGGGGTGATGGACGGATCGTCCTCGTCGTGGTCGTCCTCGCTCAGCGCGATGTCCTTGGCGTACGCGCGGCCGATGCCCGTGTGCCAGCGGCGCGGCTTCGACTGGAGCATGTCCAGACCGATTCCGAAGAAGATGACCCCGCCGGCGATCCGGAAGGCGTTGATGGTGATGCCGAACAGGGCCAGCAGCTGGTGACCGATGAGGGTGAACAACGTCAGCACCAGGAAAGCCACGATCAGCGATTTGATCAGTACCCGGCGCTTGCGGGGCCCGGGCATGCTGGAAGTCAGTCCACTGAAGAAGGGGATGACGCCCAGCGGATCGATGACCGCAAACAGCGAGGACAAGGCCAGCAGAAGGAATGCCGTGGTGCTCATGTTCACCTCCGGTAGGTTGAAAGTTGCCGTCGAATCCGGGGAATATGGCCCTTCAAACCCAGAAGTCCAGCCTAGTGATCGGTCCTTCGGTCGGAGGCACGGGTGAGGTCAGGAAGTCCGGCGCGCGCTGATGATCGGCCGCAGTTTGTCGGCCGCTTCGCGCAAGGTGCGGGCGGTGGTTTCCCAGTCGATGCAGGCATCGGTGACCGAGACCCCGTACCGGAGCGCGGCCGGATTCTCGCCGATGGTCTGGCTGCCGGCGTGCAGGTGGCTCTCGATCATCAGGCCGACGAGTGACCGGTTGCCCCGGACCACCTGCTCGACGCAGGCTTGCGCCACGGCGGGCTGCAGTTCGTGGTCCTTGTTCGAATTCCCGTGGCTGCAGTCGACCATGATCCGGGCCGGCAGGCCGGCCGCGACCAGGGCCTGCTCGGTCCGGGCCACGTTGGCCGCGTCGTAGTTGGGCCCGTCGCCGCCGCGCAGGACGATGTGGCCGTAGGCGTTGCCCCGGGTCCGGAATACGGTGGGTCGGCCGTCGAGCGTGATGCCCAGGAAGTGGTGGGGCTGCGCAGCGGACTTGAGGGCGTTGACGGCCACCTGCAAGGATCCGTCGGTACCGTTCTTGAAGCCCACGGGCGTCGAGAGACCGCTGGCCATCTCCCGGTGGGTCTGCGATTCGGTCGTACGGGCGCCGATGGCCGTCCAGGTGACCAGGTCGCCCAGGTACTGGGGCATCACCGGGTCGAGGGCTTCGGTCGCCGTGGCCAGCCCCATTCCGGCCAGGTCGAGCAGGAGCTGCCGCGCCGTGCGGATGCCCTTCTCCACCTGGAACGAATCGTCCATGTCCGGATCGTTGACCAGGCCCTTCCAGCCGACGGTCGTGCGCGGTTTCTCGAAATAGACCCGCATCAGGATCAGGATGGTGTCGTCCACGGCGGCGGCCAGTCCGGCCAGGCGTTCCGCGTATTCGTGGGCGGCTTTCAGATCGTGGATGGAGCAGGGCCCCACGACCGCGAACAGGCGCGGGTCCCGGCCGTCCAGGATGTCCATCAAGGCCCGGCGGCGGTTCAGGATGGTGTCCCGGACCGTGGTGTTCGCCGGCAGATCTTCCAGCACCGACTGGGGCGTGGGTAGGACCGTCTTGGCGACAACATTGATGTTGTGAATTCTTTTTTCCATGGCACCGAGTCTAGCACCGGCTTGGCCCGGCCGCCACTGGTGGCTGCGGGTCATCGCCGGTCGCCGCCGTTCGAAGTCTACCAGATCGGCTTCATCCATCGCGCGGGGGCTGCTGTGCGCCCATGAGCACGGCATCGCGCACCGGGACATCAAACCCGGAAATATCATCCTGAGCAAGGGTATTGGAATCTGACATGTCGCAGGCAGATGCTGCTTGGACGGTTGCTATCCCCGCTATCTGGCAACCTCTTACAGTCTAACCGCGGAACCAGGAATTCCGCCAGTAGCGCCCGGAATGTCAGCCGCAATCGGGGTGCCAAGGCCCTCATTCGTGGTTAGAATGTCTTCATGAAATGCCATATTCATCGAAATGATAGGATTGAACCGGAGGCGAGAGCGATGAAATACCTGATGATCCTGTTGGCGCTCATGCTCACGGGGGTCGGCGCCTGCTCGGACAAAGGCGCCGATGGCGCCAAGGAAACGGCGGCCACGGCCGCCGGCACGTGGGACGAAGACCAGCAGGTGGAGGCCTGCCGCGCGGCAGTCCAGAAACTCGGCGGCGCCCTCAAGTCGGCGCTGGTGAAAGCCATGGGGGAAGGCGGAGTCGAAGGCGCGCTGCACGTCTGCCACGACGAGGCCCAGCACATCGCCGACCGGATCTGCGACGAGGAAGGCCTGACCGTCGGTCGCACGAGCCTCAAGGTCCGTAATCAGGCCAACGGGCCGGACGCGTGGGAACAGGCGGGGCTGGCCGCCTTTGCCGACCGGATCGCGGCGGGCGAGAAGATCAAGGACCTGGAAATGTGGGCCACGGTCACGGCTCCGGAAGGGGCCCGCACCTTGCGGTACCTGAAGGCCATCCCCACGGCGCCGCTGTGCCTGAACTGCCACGGCGCCGACCTGTCCGACGATGTGGCGGCGAAGCTCGCCGATCTCTACCCGGACGATCAGGCGCGGGGTTTTGCCCTGGGCGATCTGCGCGGGGCGTTTTCGGTCAAGCTCGATCTGCCGACGCCGCCGGCCGACGACAGCTGACGGGGGATGCTCACATCACAGGGAGGCCGGCCTTGCGCGGCGGCCTCCCAGCGCCTTCATTAGCCGCACCATGGCCCTACTCGACTTCAAGAACGTGACCCTCGCCTTCGGCGGTCCCCCGGTCCTCGACGGCGTCAGCCTGCGGGTTCAGAGCGGGGAGCGTATCTGCCTGCTGGGCCGCAACGGCGAGGGCAAATCGACACTGCTGCGGCTGATGGCTGGACAGACGACCCCCGACAGCGGCGAGATCGTCCGCCAGGCCGGTCTCCGGGTGGGCCTGCTGACGCAGGAGATCCCCGCCGGCATCACTGGCACCGTCCATGAAGTCGTGGCCTCCGGGTTCGAGGCCGCCGGTGTCGCCGCGCCGGACTGGGAACACAACCACATCGTCGAACAGACCATCACCCGCGCCGAGCTGGACCCCGCCGCGGATTTCGCCACCCTGTCGACGGGCAACAAGCGCCGCTGCCTGCTGGCCCGCGCGGTGGTCGTCGCACCGGACATCCTGCTGCTGGACGAACCCACCAACCACCTGGACATCGACGCGATCGCCCGGCTGGAAGACGACCTGCGCCGCTTCGCCGGCACCCTGGTCTTCGTGACCCACGACCGGGCATTCCTGCGCGGTCTCGCCGGGCGCATCGTGGAACTCGACCGGGGGCGGCTGCGCGACTGGACCTGCGACTACGCGACCTTCCTGCGCCGGCGGGACGAGACGCTTCGCGTGGAGGAGGAGCAGAACGCCGAGTTCGACCGCAAGCTGGCCGAAGAGGAGGTCTGGATCCGCCAGGGCGTGCGGGACCGGCGTACCCGGAACGAAGGGCGCGTCCGCGAGCTGAAGCTCATGCGCCGGGAACGGCAGGAGCGCCGGGAGCAGACCGGCGGCGCCCGGCTCGAACTCCAGGACGTCGGCCGCGGCGGCAAGCTCGTCGTCAGGGTCCGCGACCTCGAATTCGCCTGGGATGACCGGCCCATGGTCCGCGGTTTCTCGACCCTCATCCAGCGCGGCGACAAGATCGGCATCCTGGGCCCCAACGGCTCGGGCAAGACCACGCTGCTGCGGCTGCTGCTGGGCGACCTGGAGCCGCAGGGCGGGACGATCGAACTGGGGACCAATCTGAAGATCGCCTACTACGACCAGCAGCGCGCCCAGCTCGACGAGACCGGGACCGTGCTGGACAACGTCACCGGGGGCCACGAACAGGTGAGTTTCAACGGCCGCCCGCTGCATGCGATCACCTACCTGAAGAACTTCCTGTTCACCCCCGACCGGTCGCGTGCGCCCATCAGCCGCCTTTCGGGGGGCGAACGCAACCGCCTGCTGCTGGCCCGGCTTTTCACGCAGCCGGCGAACGTCCTGGTCCTCGACGAACCCACCAACGATCTGGACATCGAGACCGTCGAACTGCTGGAGGAACTGCTGGCCGAGTTCAGCGGCACCCTGCTGCTGGTCAGTCACGACCGCGAGTTCCTCGACAACGTGACCACCAGCACGCTGGTTCTCGAAGGCGAAGGACGCATCACCGAAACGGTCGGCGGCTATTCCGACTGGCACCGGGTGTCCCGCCGGGGCCCGGCCCCCGCCGAAAAACCGAAGAGAGCCCCGCGTCCGGCCGTGGCCACGACCAATGCCCGCAAGCTGACGTGGAAGGAAGGCAAGGAGCTCGCGGTCCTGCCCGCGGAGATCGAAAACCTCGAAGCGGAGGTGGAACGGATCCACGCCCAGATGGCCGCTCCGGCCTTCTATCAGGAGGGCGGAGGCAAGGTGGCCGAAGCCCGGGACCGCCTCGCCGAACTCGAATCGACCCTGGCTGAAAAATATGGCCGGTGGGAAGAGCTCGAAGCCCTGGAAGACCGCTGATTTCCTGAATCTGTGTTTTGTTTTTAACAGGCTGCATTTTCTGGCATTTGCGGGTGCCCTGGTATAGATTTTCCAGTTACGGATCGACGGTGAGGCGCTGCGGTGATTCGCGGCGGCCCATCGGCTCCCGCCCGGCCCATTTCTGGTGTTCGGGACTGCCCATAACCCTACTCCCTCTCCCGCAGTTCCACTGTGCGGCGGGATCGAGGGCGAGGAGGCGACCTTAACGTCATGTCTACCGAAATCACCAGACAAGACGATGTCACCATCCGCTTCGTCGGCGACTCCGGCGACGGTATGCAGTTGACAGGCACGCAGTTCACCGACACGACGGCCAAGGTCGGCAACGACCTGGCAACCTTCCCCGACTTCCCCGCTGAAATCAGGGCCCCCGCCGGCACTCGCGCCGGCGTCTCGGGATTCCAGGTCCATTTCAGTTCGCATGACATCTACACGCCCGGGGACGCCCCGACCGTGCTGGTCGCCATGAATCCCGCCGCGCTGATCACCAACTACAAGGATCTGCAGCCGGGAGGCATCATCCTGGCCAACACCGGCGCCTTCACCGAGAAGGACCTGCAGAAGGCCGAGCTGGACAGCAACCCGCTGACCGACGGCACGCTCGCCGGCTACCGGGTGATCGAGGAGGACATCAACCAGCGGACCATCGAGGCTCTCGAGGGTACCGAGCTGGGCAAGAAGGACGTCCTGCGCTGCAAGAACTTCTACACCCTGGGCATGATGTACTGGCTCTTCAGCCGTCCCATCGAGCCCACGCTGGAATGGCTGGAGGAGAAGTTCGCCAGCAAGCCCGCGCTGATCGACGCCAATACCCGGGCCCTGAAGGCCGGGTACAACTACGCCGAACTGCTGCGGCTGTTCCAGGGGCGCTACGAGGTCCCCAAGGTCGAGGACGTCGAGCCGGGCACCTACCGGAACATCATGGGCAACCAGGCGATCGCGATCGGCCTGGCCGCCGGCGCGGAACTCGCCGGCCTGAAGGCCTTCCTGGGGTCCT
>Ga0316201_10002249_pt1 | contig 13647 bp, 12 predicted proteins | sample CS6wburrow_MG_FD_204516 | JGI IMG/M metagenome (GOLD analysis project Ga0316201, IMG submission 204516) | Coastal sediment microbial communities from Delaware Bay, Delaware, United States - CS-6 worm burrow | ecosystem: Environmental > Aquatic > Marine > Coastal > Sediment | place: USA... | reverse complement strand
TTCCTGCTGCTTTGCTTTGCAGCCATTACATCCACGATTTCAATGCTGGAGGTGATTGTGGCTTATTTTTCAGAACAACTGAATATGTCGCGCAAAAGGGCCACCATTCTCTCCATGATTTCTGCTGGATTTCTTGGGATAATATGTACAATTTCTCCGGATGTATTTGGTTTTTTTAATACTTCGCCGGACCTGATGCTTCCCCTGGGAGGATTTTTTATTGTTGTCTTTATTGGCTGGTTCTTCTCAGAAGAAAAATCCAAACAGGAGCTATCCAGTGATGGAGAACACAAGATCAGATACCACAGGCTTTTCATGTTCCTGGTGAAATTTGTTGCACCCCTTGCCATTGCATTCCTTTTCGCTCTTGGAGTCTACAGCAAGGTGATTTCCCTTTTCCCATCCATTGGGGCTTGATGCAGGCTGATAGGTGACATCTGGCCACATCAAGCCTTAAATGTCCAATCGATTAAACAGAGAATTTTATCTGCTCCCCCGTGGTGAGCAGCGGGGACTGATTTTACTTTCCTTGCTTCTGGTTCTCTCCCTGATATTCCGGATCACTGTTCCGCGTTTTACCGATAGGGAAACTGAGGGAATGGAGGTATTTGAAAAGGAGGCCAGATTGATCATGGAATCCCTTGCCAGGGCAGATAGCCTGCAAGGTGTCAAAAGTGACAGTGGCAGGCGGAAAGCAAGAGCGGGTTCCGGTCCGTATTCCCGATCCGTTTACCAGACAAATGTTATAACAAAAGCTAATCCCCTTGATATTAACCGGGCCGATTCAGTTCAACTGCTTCCCCTTCCGGGCATCGGGCCGGTTTACGCCGGGCGTATTATAAAATACCGGAATCTGCTTGGGGGATTTATTGCTGTTGATCAGCTGGGCGAGGTTTACGGAATATCCGCCGAGACCATCCAAAGGGTCAGGAACATGCTTTATATTGATAGCACACTAGTCCGTAAGATTCCTCTTAACAGTGCTTCTTTCAGGGAGCTGCTGCGACATCCCTATCTGGAGTATGAGGATGTGAAGGCCCTGGTGGAGTACCGGGACTTCAAGGGAAATATAAACTCCCTGATGGAACTAAGAAAAGATCAGATTTTACCTGATTCCAGCTTAAATAAGATAGAGGCGTATTTAGATTATCGGTAAAGCTTTTTTGTCAATTGATTTTTTGTATTGCCTCGCAGCTCTTTTTTGCATATATTTAGGAAGAGAACAAATGCTTAGTCAAAATTTCTGGATTACTATATACTTATAACTGTTGTCATTTTCAATCCATAAAAAATTTACCGGGTTTAGTTGAATATTCGGATATGAATCTCTAACTTTGCGGCTCGAAATTTAAAACAGATTGAAATGATCGTAATTCCCATTAAAGAGGGTGAGAATATTGAAAGGGCTTTAAAAAAATTCAAGCGGAAGTTTGAAAAGACCGGTGTGGTAAAGGAACTGAGGAACCGTCAGGCATTTACGAAACCTTCTATTACCAAGCGTCAGCAGAAGCTTAAAGCTATCTATATTCAGCAATTACAGCAGCAGGAAGATTAGATCCAGAGGTTTTGGATGGCTTCTAAATGCTGCCCATGACCAGGATTGAAGATTTTTTAAGATACCTGCAGGCCGAGAGAAGGTATGCCGAGCATACCATCAAAGCTTACAAAAACGACTTGTACCAATTCCATGCTTTCTGTCAGGACTCTGACCATGAGGGTGTGGATTTGCATTTTAGGACCATCCGTTCCTGGGTGGTGAGTTTAATGGATTCCGGATACAGTTCACGGACCGTCCACCGCAAATTAACTTCGCTAAGCACCTATTGTAAATACCTGATTAAGGAAGGGGAGCTGGACTCCAATCCCCTGGACCGTGTATTGAAACCCCGGCTGAATAAGCGGGTCCCCACCTTTGTGGAAGACGGTAAAATGGACCTTCTGCTGGACGAGTTTGAGTTCGGAGAGGATTTTAAGGGGATCAGGAATCGACTGGTCCTGGATATGCTATATCAGACCGGCATGCGCAGAAGTGAACTAATTGGCCTTTCCATTGGTTCTATTAACAGGGAAGGAAAGAGTGTGAAGGTAGTTGGCAAACGAGGAAAAGAGAGGATCATTCCTTTGAACGAGCAGATGCTGGAGGCAGTGGAGCGGTATTTGCTTATCCGCGAAAAAGTGGTGGAAAATAAAACAACGGAGCGCCTCATTGTCACGGAAAAGGGGGGAGCTGCATACGATAAACTCATATACAGGATTGTGAACAGTTATCTATCCATGGTGACTACCCTGGATAAAAAGAGCCCACATGTGCTTCGCCACACCTTTGCCACCCACATGTTGAACAGAGGTGCGGACCTGAATGCCATTAAGGAGCTGCTGGGGCATGCCAACCTGAGCGCAACCCAGGTCTATACTCACAATACTTACAAGAAACTTAAGTCAATTTATAACCAGGCCCATCCAAGGGCCTAAAAGAAGGAGGTACTTATGGATATTAAGATGCATTCGATTCGTTTTGACGCAGATGAGAAACTGTTGAGTTTCATTGATACCAAGGTAAAAAAGCTACCTACTGTTTATGATGACATCATGGGGGCAGAGGTTTTCCTCAGGCTGGATAAGGATACATCCGAGAGAGAGAACAAGCTGGTGGAGATTAAACTGGATGTGAAAGGTTCTTCGGTATTTGCGAAGAAGCAGTGCAAAACTTTTGAAGAGGCCACCGATCTCTCCATCGAGGCTTTAAAGAAACAACTTGTAAAACGAAAGGGAAAAATCAGAAAAAAATAGCCCATATAATCCAGTTAAAAAGGCTGCCCCGGCAGCTTTTTTTTTGCCTCTTGAAAAAGAGATATATTTTTTTGTGAATTAAGTAAAATATTTCATACATTTGCGAACCGATTTTGGAGGGTATATTTCATTGACGTTCTTTGACTGCCGATGTAGCTCAGTTGGTCAGAGCAGCTGATTTGTAATCAGCAGGTCGTGGGTTCGAATCCCTCCATCGGCTCTGATGCAATAAAGAGTACTTTAACATGCTGATTAACGGGGAGATACCAAAGTGGCCAACTGGGGTAGACTGTAAATCTACTGTCGTACGACTTCGGAGGTTCGAATCCTTCTCTCCCCACTATACTCTCAAGAGTATTCAAGCGGGAATAGCTCAGTTGGTAGAGCACAACCCTTCCAAGGTTGGGGTCGCGAGTTCGAGCCTCGTTTCCCGCTCAAACCTTGAGTAAGCCGATGTAGCTCAGGGGTAGAGCGCTTCCTTGGTAAGGAAGAGGTCCCGGGTTCAATTCCCGGCATTGGCTCTGATAATTGAAACGAAAAAATAAACAAACAAGTATCAAATTAATTTAAATTAAGTTATGGCTAAGGAAAAATTTGATAGGTCCAAACCGCACGTCAATATTGGTACCATTGGTCACGTTGATCACGGAAAAACCACTTTGACCGCTGCAATAACAATGGTCCTTGCAAAAAGGGGTCTCTCTGAAATCAGAGATTTCGACTCCATTGATAATGCGCCGGAAGAAAAAGAGCGTGGTATCACAATCAATACAGCTCACGTTGAATATCAAACTGCGAATCGCCACTATGCGCACGTGGACTGTCCCGGTCACGCTGACTACGTAAAGAACATGGTTACCGGTGCTGCCCAGATGGACGGTGCGATTATCGTTGTTGCAGGTACTGATGGTCCTATGCCTCAGACAAGGGAGCACATCCTCCTAGCCCGCCAGGTAAACGTTCCCAAGATTGTTGTTTTCCTGAACAAAGTGGACATGGTCGATGATGAGGAACTTCTGGAACTGGTTGAGATGGAAGTTCGCGAATTACTCGATTTTTATGAATTTGACGGGGACAATGCTCCGGTGATTCATGGTTCCGCCCTTGGAGCGCTGAACGGTGAAGAAAAGTGGGAAGAGAAAGTAATGGAGCTGATGGATGCAGTAGATACCTACATCCCCATTCCTCCACGTGATATCGAGAAACCTTTCCTCCTTCCTGTGGAAGATGTATTCTCGATCACGGGTCGCGGAACTGTTGCCACCGGTAGAATTGAAACCGGTGTTGTTAATACCGGTGACGAGATGAACCTGATCGGACTTGGTGCCGATGGTCGCAAGACTGTTGTAACCGGTGTGGAAATGTTCCGCAAGATCCTGGACAGGGGAGAAGCTGGTGACAACGTGGGGCTCCTGCTGCGTGGTGTTGACAAGAAGGAGATCAAGAGGGGTATGGTTATTGCCAAACCCGGATCGATCACGCCTCACACCGAATTCACTGCCCAGGTTTACGTTCTTAAGAAAGAGGAAGGTGGACGCCATACTCCCTTCCACAACAATTACCGTCCCCAGTTTTACCTGAGGACCCTGGACGTTACCGGTGAGATCAAACTTCCTGAAGGAACTGAGATGGTAATGCCTGGAGATGACGTGGAGATCACAGTAAAGTTGATCTACCCCGTTGCTATCAACGTTGGTCTGCGTTTCGCCATCCGTGAAGGTGGACGTACCGTTGGTGCCGGTCAGGTTATTAGAATCGACGAGTAGTATTTAAGCACTATAGTAAATAGAGAGCACGGGTCAATTCATAGACCCGGCTTCTCTATTTAAATGCATTAGGTACACGGGTGTAGCTCAGTTGGTAGAGCACTGGTCTCCAAAACCAGGTGTCGGGCGTTCGAGTCGCTCCTCCCGTGCAAACATTGATCAGAATGAAGAGAATAATTAATTATCTGAAGGAATCTTATAACGAGCTGGTACACAAAGTAACCTGGCCCACCTTGAAAGAGCTTCAAAACAGTGCCCTGGTGGTTATGGTTGCCTCACTCATCTTTGCCTTGATTGTCTTCGCAATGGATATCTCTTTTGAAAATATCCTTGGAGGCATCTATAAATTAGTGTAATCCATGAGTAATCTGGAAAAGAAGTGGTATGTTCTCAGAGCCATCGGAGGAAAAGAGAAGAAGGCCAAAGAATATATTGAAAGTGAAATAAGCAGGTTAAACCTGCAGGACTATATTGCGCAAGTGCTGATCCCGACAGAAAAGGTTTACCAGATAAGAAATGGTAAAAAGATCAGTAAAGAACGCAACTATTTCCCTGGTTATGTGTTAATTGAAGCAGTGCTGACCGGTGAGGTTCCTCATATTCTGAGAAATATCCCCAACATCATTGGATTTCTGGGTTCCGAAGGGGACCAGATGCCTACCCCGCTCAGACCGACGGAGGTAAACAGGATCCTGGGCAAGGTGGATGAACTGTCAGCCAGTGATGAGGAGATCACCGTGCCCTTCTTCGTAGGCGAATCTGTGAAAGTGACCGATGGACCTTTCAACAGTTTCACCGGTATTATCGAAGAGGAAAACGACGAGAAAAAGAAGCTCAAGGTAATGGTGAAGATTTTTGGTCGCAAAACGCCGCTCGAGCTAAGCTTCATGCAAGTGGAAAAAGAAAGTTAATAATTAAAATATTACAATCTCCAGACAATGATATACCCATGAATGCTTCCTGTATGGTTGTCAGCGGATGTTGTAAGCGGTAAGTATATAAACAGTTAAATAAAATGGCAAAAGAAGTAGAAGGCTTAATCAAGTTGCAAATACGGGGTGGAGCAGCTAATCCGTCCCCTCCCGTGGGACCCGCGCTGGGTGCCAAGGGCGTAAACATTATGGAGTTCTGCAAGCAGTTTAATGGCAGAACCCAGGAGCAGGCCGGGAAACTATTGCCAGTGATCATTACCGTCTTTTCCGATAAATCTTTTGAGTTTATCGTAAAGACTCCTCCTGTGGCAGTTCAACTGCTGGAGAAAGCCAAACTCAAAAAGGGATCGGCTGAATCAAACAGGGTGAAGGTTGCAAGTGTTACCTGGGAACAGGTGCGCGAGATCGCTGAAGCAAAAATGCCCGACCTCAACGCGTTTACTGTGGAGTCTGCTATGAAAATGGTTGCCGGTACCGCAAGGAGTATGGGAATTACCATTAAAGGTACATTTCCGTCTAACAATTAATTCCTTATAAAAAATGAGTAAACTGACTAAAAACAGGAAGTTAGCTTTAGAGAAGTTAGACAAGGACAAGCAATATACGATCAGTGAGGCTGCAGGACTTGTGAAGGAGATGACCGCTACCAAATTTGATGCATCGGTGGATATCGATGTACGTTTGGGCGTGGATCCCAGGAAAGCCAATCAGATGGTACGTGGCGTTGTTACCCTTCCCCACGGGACAGGTAAGGATGTCAAGGTGCTCGTTCTGTGTACTCCCGAGAAGGAAGAGGAGGCAAAAGAGGCCGGGGCCGATTATGTAGGGCTGGATGACTATATCGAAAAGATCGAAAAGGGTTGGACCGATATGGATGTCATCATTACCATGCCCCCCGTAATGGCTAAAATTGGTAAACTCGGCCGTGTGCTGGGTCCCAGGGGTCTGATGCCGAATCCAAAAAGCGGTACGGTTACCATGGAAATCGGAAAAGCTGTCCAGGATGTAAAGATGGGAAAGATCGATTTCAAAGTAGACAAATATGGTATCGTACACACCTCTATTGGTAAAGTATCCTTCACCGCAGAGAAGATCACCGAAAATGCTCGTGAATTTGTAAACACGATCATCAAGATGAAACCCACTGCTTCAAAGGGAACCTATATCAAGAGTATCTACCTCTCCAGTACCATGAGTCCCGGAGTTAAGGTAGATCCTAAAGCTATCGAAGAATAATAATCGCTAAAGTGTCTCAATACGATGAGAAGAGAAGAAAAGGAAGTAATCATTGACAACCTGGCACAGCGGCTGGACGAGACCAAGCACTTTTATCTCACAGATATCTCCTCCCTGAATGCGGAGCAGACTTCTGCCTTGAGAAGGAAGTGTTTTGAGAAAGAGATCAGCCTCCTGGTTGTTAAGAATACATTACTCCGTAAAGCTATGGAGAAGTCCGAAGGCGATTTTAATGATCTATACGATGTATTGAAAGATTCCACCTCCATCATGTTCTGTGAGTCAGGGAATACCCCTGCCAAACTGATCAAGGAGTTTAGAAAGACCATGGAGAAGCCCTTATTAAAGGCTGCTTTTGTGGAGGAATCAATCTATATCGGGGATGATCAGCTGGAAGCTCTCTCCAAGATTAAATCGAAAGATGAGTTGCTGGGCGATCTTGCCATGTTGTTACAGTCACCTGCCAGAAACCTGGTGTCTGCACTTGCAGCAAGCGGATCAAAATTGGCCGGCGCTTTGAAAACATTATCAGAAAAAGAAAACTAATACATTAAAAATTTATAAAAATGGCTGACGTTAAAAAAATTGCTGATCAGTTGGTCGAACTGACCGTCAAAGAAGTAAATGAATTGCTCGATGTACTTAAGGAAGAGCACGGGATTGAGCCTGCAGCTGCAGCCGTAGCTGTGGCCGGACCTGCCGCTGGCGGTGACGCCGGTGCTGCCGTTGAGAAGAGTGAATTTGATGTGATCCTGAAAGCTCCCGGTGGAGCCAAGCTGCAGATTGTTAAGCTTGTGAAGGAACTCACCGGGCTCGGACTGAAAGAGGCCAAAGCTGTTGTTGATTCTGCGCCTGCGCCTGTTAAAGAAGGTGTAAGCAAGGATGAGGCAGAATCTCTCAAAACCCAATTAGAAGAAGCTGGAGCAGAAGTTGAGCTTAAATAATAGGGCAATCGCATTATCCACTTACAGGTTTAGATCCTTGCTGCGCGAGGGTCTAAGCCTTTTTGCAGTTTTATAATTCTACACTTAATCCACGGATTAAAACGCGATGTAAATGCCAAATAAAAATCAAGACCGAATTAGTTTTGCTTCCATCAAAAATCAGCTGGAATATCCTGATTTCCTGGAAGTTCAACTGAAATCATTTCATGATTTCTTTCAGATGGAAACCACCCCCGAGAACCGGAACAACGAAGGTTTGTACCAGGTTTTCCAGGAGAACTTTCCCATTACTGATACCAGAAACAATTTTGTACTGGAGTTTATCGACTACACCATCGATCCGCCCCGTTATTCTATCGACGAGTGCATCGAGCGGGGACTGACTTTCAGTGTACCGCTGAAGGCCAAGTTGAAACTCTACTGTACCGATCCGGAACATGAAGATTTTGATACAGTGATCCAGGATGTTTACCTGGGTACTGTACCCTATATGACCGAGCGAGGAGTGTTTATTATCAACGGAGCTGAGCGCGTGGTGGTTAGCCAGTTGCACCGTTCACCCGGGGTATTCTTCGGGCAGAGTGTCCATGCTAACGGGACCAAACTCTACTCTGCGAGGATCATTCCGTTCAAAGGATCATGGATCGAGTTTGCTACAGACATCAACAATGTGATGTATGCATACATCGATCGGAAAAAGAAATTGCCCGTCACCACGCTGCTTCGTGCCATCGGCTACGAAAGCGATAAGGATGTGCTGGAGATCTTCGGCCTGGCCGATGAAGTGAAGGTAAGTAAAACCGGTTTGAAGAAACTGGTGGGCCGTAAGCTGGCCGCCCGTGTGCTGAAGAGCTGGATTGAGGATTTCGTGGATGAAGATACCGGTGAGGTGGTCTCCATCGAACGGAACGAGGTGATCATTGACCGGGAAACTGTTCTGGAGAACGAGCATATCGATGAGATTATCGATTCGGGAACAAAGACCATCCTTTTGCATAAGGATGTGCCCAATATCAATGACTTTGCCATTATTTACAATACGCTGCAGAAGGATCCGTGTAATTCGGAGAAGGAAGCTGTGATGCATATCTACAGGCAGCTAAGGAACGCTGAGCCGCCGGATGAGCCCACTGCCAGGGATGTGATTGATAAACTGTTCTTTTCGGACAAGCGTTATGACCTGGGTGAAGTGGGCCGTTACAGGCTCAATAAAAAGCTGGGGCTTGACACGGATGTGGAGCACAGAGTGCTGACACGTGAAGATATTATACAGATCATTAAATACCTTATTGAGCTGATCAACTCCAAGACCGATGTGGACGATATTGACCACCTCAGTAACCGGAGGGTACGTACCGTTGGAGAACAGCTGATGAACCAGTTCAGTGTCGGACTGGCAAGGATGGCACGGACCATCCGTGAACGGATGAATGTTCGCGATAACGAGGTGTTTACCCCTACCGACCTGATCAACTCGAAGACACTTTCTTCGGTGATCAACTCCTTCTTCGGAACCAACCAGCTGAGCCAGTTCATGGACCAGACCAATCCGCTGGCGGAGATGACCCATAAGCGCCGCATGTCGGCTCTCGGGCCAGGAGGCCTTAGCCGGGAGCGTGCCGGATTTGAGGTTCGAGACGTACACTACACCCACTATGGAAGGCTCTGCCCCATTGAGACCCCGGAAGGTCCCAATATTGGACTGATCTCTTCTCTTTGCGTGTTTGCACGCATCAGTGACCTGGGCTTTATCGAAACTCCTTACAGGAAAACGGAGAATGGAAAGGTAGAGCTGGCAAATAAGGGGATTGTGTATCTGAGTGCAGAGGAGGAAGAGGACAAACTGATTGCTCAGGCCAACGCGCCTCTAAATGAGGATGGTACTTTTAAGAACCCCAAGGTAAAGGCCAGATATGAAGCCGATTACCCCCTGGCAGAGAAGAACGACGTTGTGTTGATGGACGTGGCTCCCAACCAGATTGCCTCCATAGCGGCCTCCCTGATTCCCTTCCTGGAGCATGACGATGCCAACCGGGCACTGATGGGATCCAATATGATGCGCCAGGCGGTGCCCCTTATTTATCCTGAAGCTCCCATTGTTGGAACAGGGATCGAAATGAATGTGGTTCGCGATTCCAGGCTGCAGGTTCGAGCAGAGGAGAATGGGGTGGTTGAATTTGTGGATGCCAATGAAATTGTAGTACGCTACGAGCACAGTGAAGAGGAGCGTTTTGTCCGATTTGATGATGATGTGAAGCGATATAAACTTCCCAAATTCAGGAAGACCAACCAGAATACCTGTGTGAGCTTGAATCCCATTGTGAGAAAGGGACAGAAATTGAAGAAAGGGGATATCCTGACACAGGGGTACGCGACCCAGCAGGGCGAGCTTGCTCTTGGACGGAACCTGATGGTGGCCTTTATGCCCTGGAAAGGATATAATTTTGAGGATGCCATTGTGGTATCGGAGCGCCTGGTAAGAGAAGATGTTTTTACTTCCATCCATGTGGATGAGTACCTCCTGGAGGTGCGTGATACCAAGCGTGGATTGGAAGAACTGACCTCAGATATTCCAAACGTAAGTGAAGAGGCCACCAAGAACCTGGATGAGAATGGTCTGATCCGGATCGGGGCCGAGGTAACTCCTGGTGATATCCTGATAGGAAAGATCACTCCAAAAGGGGAGTCGGATCCTTCTCCGGAAGAGAAACTGCTCCGGGCCATCTTTGGGGATAAAGCGGGCGATGTGAAGGATGCATCCCTGAAAGCGGGTCCATCACTTTACGGAGTGGTCATCGACAAGAAATTGTTCTCCCGTACCATGAAGGAGCGCAAGTCGCGTCCTGCCACCAAGCAGATACTCGAGAAGATAGATGATACTTATCAGAAGGATATTGCAGAAATCCGGGCCCAGCTGATTGATAAGCTGTTCGAACTGGTAAATGGAAAAACCTCACAGGGTGTGAAGGACTTCCTGAATGTGGATATCATTCCAAAAGGGACGAAGTTTACACAGAAGCAACTGCAGGAACTGGATTTCCCCAAGCTGAATCCTTTGAAATGGACCACTGATAAGCATAAGAATGATCTTATCAGGGACCTGCTCCATAACTACATCATCAAGTTTAAGGAGATCGACAGCTTATACAAGCGCAAGAAGCACAGCATTACCAGTGGCGATGAACTGCCCACAGGGATTATCCAGCTCGCCAAGGTCTATGTGGCCAAGAAGCGTAAACTCACCGTAGGGGATAAGATGGCCGGGCGCCATGGGAACAAGGGTATTGTTGCCAAGATTGTGCGTTCAGAAGATATGCCCTTCCTGGCTGACGGAACTCCGGTGGATATCGTACTGAATCCGCTGGGTGTGCCTTCCAGGATGAACCTGGGACAGATCTATGAGACGGTGCTGGGATGGGCCGGTCTGAAACTGGACAGGAAGTTTTCCACGCCCATCTTTGACGGGGCCAAGATCGAACAGATCAATGAACTGACCGATGAGGCCGGTGTTCCCAGATATGGAAAGACCTTCTTGTATGACGGTGGTACCGGGGAACGTTTCGATCAGCCAGCCACCGTTGGGGTGATCTACATGCTGAAACTGGGTCACATGGTGGAAGACAAGATGCATGCCAGGAGTATCGGACCTTACTCGTTGATTACGCAGCAGCCTCTGGGTGGTAAAGCTCAGTTTGGCGGACAGCGTTTTGGTGAGATGGAGGTCTGGGCACTGGAGGCTTTTGGCGCTGCCAATATTCTTCAGGAGATCCTGACGGTGAAGTCGGACGATGTCATCGGAAGGGCGAAAGCCTATGAAGCCATTGTGAAGGGCGAACCCATGCCCATGCCCGGTATTCCGGAGTCACTGAATGTACTGCTCCATGAGCTGCGCGGACTCGGACTCAGCGTGAACCTGGTATAATCTGCTATTACGGGCTATGCCCGGATATAAATAGTTTTTGAAACGTATTAATACAAAAATATATGTCATTCAGGAAAGACACCAAAGTAAAAAGCAGTAATTTTTCCAAGATTTCCATAGGATTGGCATCTCCGGAAGAGATCCTGGAGAGATCCAGCGGAGAAGTCCTCAAGCCTGAAACCATTAACTACCGGACCTATAAGCCGGAAAGAGATGGGCTGTTCTGCGAAAGGATTTTTGGTCCGGTAAAAGATTATGAGTGTCATTGCGGGAAATACAAGCGGATCCGTTACAAGGGGATCGTGTGTGACCGCTGTGGAGTGGAGGTAACCGAGAAGAAGGTGCGCCGTGAGCGAATGGGACACATTTCACTGGTAGTTCCGGTGGCACATATCTGGTATTTCCGTTCCCTTCCCAACAAGATCGGGTACCTGCTGGGACTTCCCACCAAGAAGCTGGATTCCATTATCTATTATGAAAGATATGTGGTAATCAATCCGGGGATCAAGGAGGCCGACGGGGTGAATTACCTCGATTTCCTGACTGAAGATGAGTACCTGGATATTCTGAGCAGCCTGCCCAAGGAGAACCAGCTGCTGGAAGATGATCATCCCGATAAGTTTATTGCCGGCATGGGTGCGGAAGGGCTGCACCAGTTGCTTGGACGGCTGGAGCTGGACGAGCTCTCCTATTCGCTGAGACACAAGGCAAATACAGAGACTTCCCAGCAAAGGAAGAATGAAGCGCTGAAGAGATTGCAGGTGGTGGAGGCCTTCCGTGCCTCCAAAGGGGTGAACCGTCCCGAGTGGATGATCGTAAAGGTGGTCCCGGTGATCCCACCGGAACTGAGGCCCCTGGTACCCCTGGATGGGGGGCGTTTTGCCACCTCCGACCTGAATGATCTTTATCGCAGGGTTATTATCCGGAACAATCGTTTGAAGCGACTGATTGAAATTAAGGCTCCTGAGGTGATCCTTCGTAATGAGAAACGGATGCTTCAGGAAGCTGTAGACTCGCTGTTTGATAATTCCAGGAAGGCAAACGCAGTAAAAACGGATGCCAACCGGCCACTCAAGTCTCTTTCAGACAGCCTGAAAGGAAAGCAGGGGCGCTTCCGTCAGAATCTGCTCGGTAAGCGGGTGGACTACTCGGCACGTTCGGTGATTGTGGTAGGACCTGAGCTGCATCTGCATGAATGCGGACTGCCTAAGGATATGGCTGCCGAACTCTACAAGCCATTTATCATCCGCAAACTGATTGAGCGGGGTATTGTGAAAACAGTGAAGTCGGCCAAGAAGATCGTGGACCGGAAAGATCCCGTGGTTTGGGACATCCTGGAGAATGTACTGAAGGGACACCCGGTTCTGCTGAACCGTGCGCCAACCCTGCACAGACTTGGTATTCAGGCCTTCCAGCCCAAGCTTATTGAAGGAAAGGCTATTCAGCTTCACCCACTGGTTTGTACTGCTTTTAACGCTGACTTTGATGGAGACCAGATGGCTGTGCATCTTCCCCTTGGAAATGCCGCTGTTCTGGAGGCCCAGATCCTGATGCTGGCTTCGCACAATATCCTGAATCCAGCCAACGGTGCACCTATTACGGTTCCCTCACAGGACATGGTACTGGGACTCTATTATATTACCAAGTCCAAACGTTCCACCAAAGAGGAGAAGGTTAAGGGAGAAGATATGACCTTCTACTCTGCCGAAGAGGTGACTATCGCTTATAATGAGAAGCGCGCTGATCTGCATGCCGTAATAAAGGTAAGAATACCCAAGCTGGGTGCGGAGAACGGGGAAACCGAGATGATCGAAACCACCGTGGGGCGTGTATTGTTCAACGAGTATGTCCCCGAAGAGATCGGCTTTATCAATGAACTGCTGACCAAGAAATCACTGCGTGATATCATTGGACGGGTTCTGAAGGTAACTGGTACAGCCAAGACCGCCAGGTTCCTGGACGATATCAAGAACCTGGGTTACGGTATGGCCTTTAGAGGAGGACTCTCCTTTAACCTGGATGATGTAATTATCCCCGCCGAGAAGGAAACGTTTGTG
>Ga0316201_10002248_pt1 | contig 13650 bp, 14 predicted proteins | sample CS6wburrow_MG_FD_204516 | JGI IMG/M metagenome (GOLD analysis project Ga0316201, IMG submission 204516) | Coastal sediment microbial communities from Delaware Bay, Delaware, United States - CS-6 worm burrow | ecosystem: Environmental > Aquatic > Marine > Coastal > Sediment | place: USA... | reverse complement strand
TCAGAGAATCAGATGCCACCTCGCAATTTTGTACGATCAAGCAAATTAATTACTCGGTGAAATAATCAAATAATCCGTCAAACAGTGCATTTTTATCTCAATTCCGATTTTTATTTCGAAATTCCATCTGAAACTGCACGAATAATTTGAATTGAGATAAGCTGTGGAGCTTCCTCCTGGATCATATGACTGCATTCTTGGAGTATGTGGATTGTTGGAATGACTTTTCTTAGGTCTTGCCTAAGAAGAGGTATTTGCTCCGCTTGATTCAGGGTTTTGTCAAGGGTGCCCCAGATGACCGTAACTGGTTTTGACCAATATTTGAGGATTTCATGCATTTTTGGCAAATCCTTTTCGATCTGGAAAAAATCAGAAAAAAAATATCTTAAAGCATGGTTTCCATTGTTTAAGAGCGGCTGAATATATCCATTCTTCTCTACTGATGTCAATCGTACATTTTTACAATTTACCGCCCAAAATGACCTCATGACGAGCGGAGTCAGCAGTTTTGAAGAATAAAGACTTGAAAACAACCTGACAAACAAGCTACCATGCTGTTTTCTAAAAGGGGGATGAAAACCTTCTTTGTATAAGATCGTATTGAGAATGACCAAATGATTTACTCGGGCTGGTTCCTTCCTGATCATTTCCCAGGTCCACGGGCCTCCTGCATCGTGACATACATGCACCCACTGATGGATGCCTAGTTCGGCCATCAGGGTTAATATCCGGTCCCCTTGCTTTTGGTTTGTATAAACATCTTCATCTGCAGGTTTTTCGCTTACTCCATAACCAAGCATGTCCGGAACAATAACGCGAAAGCCTCCTTCAACGAGCGGCTGAACCATTTTTCGATATAACCAGGAAGAATTTGGAACTCCATGAATCAACAGGATAGCTGGCCCCTCTCCCACATCCAGGTAGGCCATTTTCCCATCTTCAACAATGATCGTCTCCAAAAAAGAGACATGCTCCTCATAAGTCGAAAAATGATAATGTGGTTTCATCACTTACCAGCTCACAAACATAATAACTACTAAAGCCATCAGACACAAAATTGCCCACAATAGAAATCTGATTGCCTTGCTTACCGCTTTAAACTTCCGGGTCGCAATGGTTGCATTGGTGTGAATTTGTTCGGCGAGTTGAAGGCTGAATTCAAATTCATCCCCAAGCGTCTTTTGCGCAAATTTATGATAGGCATTGAAATGAGGAAAATCCGCCACGATATCGCCAAAAAAGATCATAGAGGTTGGATTTTTATTTTCAAATCGAGGAATGAAGCATCTAAAACTGTATAGTATGGCGATCACCGTGAGTATGACAAAGCCGCCAGCTACTATTTGGCTGGGAATAGACTCAAGTAGATAAGGCTTTACTTTTTCTATACTCTGAAATAAAAGGGAGAACAGCACGCCCAAAATAGAAATAACCAGGCCAGCTTTGACTTCGGAAAACCTGATCATATCATGATTGTATTTAAGAATTTCCCAATAATTCTCGTATTGGTTTTCAAGTCTAAGCTGTTCCGATTGTGAATCCGAAAATGTTTCCTTTTCCATGGGTATCATTCTGTTATTTCAGCAAGATAAGGAATCACATTGAGTTTGGATCGCTGGCTTCATTTGCAGACACTTCCACAGGATTATCCTTCCTTGTGATCCATTCACTCCATGAACCTGGGTATAATTTTGGCATTGGAAAACCGGCATATTTCATGGCAAGTATATTCTGGCAAGCAGTCACACCAGATCCACAATGGACCATGATATCTTCAGGTTTGTATTGAGCATAAAGAGCTTCAAATCTATGCTGAACAAATGCTGGTGATTTCCAGACATGATTTTCATCAACGTTTTCAAGAAATGGAAAATTCCGGGCTGAAGGAATATGTCCAGCAATTGGATCAATAGGCTCCTCAATGCCAGCGTACCTGGGAGCAGCACGTGAATCAATGATTAGCTTGCCAGGTTGGCTAATACTATGTCTGACTTCATCCATTAAAGCAATCATTTCCGTGTTCATGGATGGAAGGAATTTCGCATTACCTTCTTCCGGAACAGAATCATCTGTTTGCTTCCGTTCAAGCTGCCATTTTTGCCAGCCTCCGTCTAATACTGCTACACGTTTATGTCCTAAAAAATTAAGCATCCACCACAAGCGACTCGCTATCCCACCATGTGATTGATCGTAGATGACAACCTGCTGAGTATTATCAATATTCCATTTCCCTAATTGCTTTGAAAAATCTTCAAAGTCATCAGGTAGTGGGTGTCTGCCCGTTTTCCAGGGAATAATTTCACCTGATAAATCCTCGTCAACATGGGCAAAGAATGAGCCAGGAATGTGGGCCTCGATATATCCTCTACGCCCCCATTGGGTATCATCTAAAGAGTGTCTGCAATCGATTATCGTCCAATGCTCATCATGCAAATGAGCTTCAAGATCATGAGTAGAAATAATTGTATCGTATATCATCAAGGTTTATTTTTTGCGGTTGATTATCTCAATGGAAAACTAATGAATTTATGAATAAAAGTTTCAAAAGAGGCAAAGGTTTAATAGGTGGCAAATGTGGGAAATGTAACAAGGGTTGTAAAGGTTTCCTCCCTGCCACCTCAAGGGGGAGATGATACTGATATGTTCAGAGGTATCTCTAATGTTTCAAAACAAAGTGCTAAACTCCTGTTTCAACCATATCCACAGCATCAACAACATCAAAACATCCTCCATCACATACTGAATAAAAGGTGAGAATCGTTCAAAGGTTCAGTATCAAATATTCACCATGACATATCAAACATTGAAAGCACAAATCATTTTTGTATTCTTAGGAATGTTAACGCCCATCGCATTTTCCCAGGATTTGAATCTACCATTGAAAAGCCCAAAGGCAAGTATTTCTTATAGTGTAGGTTACACTGAGATTAAAGTGAATTATGGCAGTCCTGCCATCCGTGATAGGAATATTTGGGGCGCGCAGGTTCCTTATGATGAAGTATGGAGAGCAGGTGCTAATGAGGCTACAACTATTTCATTTAGCACCGAGATCAATATCGAAGGCCAAGTGCTCGAAGCAGGGAAATATTCCTTCTTTCTCATTCCAAAACAGGGAGATAAATGGACAGCCATTTTCAATTCGGAGACTGATATTTGGGGCGCATTTCAATACAAAAAAGAACATGATGTTGCGCGAATTGAGGTGCCCGTTAAGTTTGTCAATGTATCACAGGAACGTTTGTCATATGAGATCATTGACCAGAACAGTGAACAGGGCTATATCAAACTCGCCTGGGGTAAAGCACGTGTCTATGTTCGTTTTCTTGTGGATGTTGTGAACGAAGCAATGGCCCAGGTAGATGCAGCACTTGAGTCAGCTGAACCTAACCAGCAATGGATTATTTATGCACGAGGAGCTGATTTCCTACTCGAAACAGGTAAACAAATCGACCAGGCAATGGAGTGGGCTGATATGTCTTCAGAGCTGAAAGCAAACTGTTTAACCTGGTGGGTAAAAGCCCGTGCACTGGCAGGAAAAGAAATGTATCGGGATGCGATTGAAAGTGGGAAAAAAGCCATTCAACTCGGGAAAGCTTCTCCTAAAGACACTTATTACCAGGCGAATTCGAGTCAAATAAAATCCCAAATGGAAGCCTGGGTCAACCAGGTAAACGGAACGGAATAAAAAAATGGCTGCGTACTTAATTGACGCAACCATCATGACATAACCTAAACCTGAGTTCGTTTAATTTATATCCTGCTTTGCTTTCAACTTTTCGATGACATTTTTAAGATTGTCTTTATTGAGCTGATCAGGTGCTTGTTCCAAAGCCATTTCAGCATATTTCAGTGCATCTTCAAATTTTCCCACAGCAGATAAACCCCGAGCCATACCAACTGTTGTCGGCCATGCCCCATCATTTTTATCGTAATTCATTTGAAATACCTCGAGTGCTTTTTCTTTCATACCCAGACCGATCAAAGTACGTCCGTAGGTATGGATTTGCCCTGAATTGGCCGATGGATGATTGATTGCTTTGTCCATGGTTTTTTGAGCATCTTCCATTTTACCCATTTTCATTAAAACAGTTGCTTTTGTTTGCAGATTATTAAAATCTACCACACCCACGAATGGAGCACTGATTGCAGCCTCAGCCCATTCTAACGCGAGGTCTAAATTGTGGTTATTTTGCGCTAAGAAGTTAGCTGCGTTCGCCCAGTTTTGGGCTGTAAATCCAGGTGCACTTTGTAATTCCCTCTCCATATTGTTGGCATATAGCTCCACAGCGCCTGGAACAGATATTTGCATTGGAACCATCATGTTTTCCCATTTTAAAGCAAGTGTTGCAGATTCTTTTTGGCGATCTATAAAATCATAGGTCAGCCATTCAGTGAATGTATTTTCCTGGGCTGTCACATCTACTCTCAGGGCATCATCTTTCGCATCGTAGAAGTAGCTGCCCCACGCTGTATAGTTCTTAGAAAAGATCCAGGTCCAAGGCCCTGTTTCGTTAACGATCAAATGCAATCCATACGACCCAGCAGGTAATGGTTTTCCTTCAACTTCCACATCATGGGAAAAAGTAATCACTGTATTTTCGTTTGCCCCTGCTCGCCAGGGAGAAGGATTACGCAATCCAAAGCCAAGGTCTGTCAATCCATATGGAACCAATTGTCCCCATATTTTTCCTGTTCGGTCGTCTCCGTTTGGTGCTGTCACGTCCGGGCTACTGTAATCAACTGTGACGGACACCAATGATCCAATGTATTGTGTTACGCTGGCTTTTTGGTTGTCCCCACTCGGTGGCAAAGTAATTCCTTGTGCCTGACTGTGTAGAAAAAATCCACATATAAGCACTGCAATGGTCAAAATCTGTTTCATAAAAAGTAATTAAATGAAGAAATCTGTTTCAAGTGATTATCCTGAATCTACGACAGGTACTATTATTATTTAAAACCTATTCGATAAACAGCTTTGAAAATTAGATGAGTAAATTCGCCTTATAAAGCTTTGTCTTTTGACGGACATATAGATGACACATCCATCATGAGTGTCTTGTTTGAGAACAATCATTGTTATATCACGTTCTAAGAAAAAATCTATACATTATGAAGAACCAAGTATTCCTTCCTGTATTTGCTATTTTTCTATCAGTGCAGTTGTCATGTACCGACGCACAGGAGAGTCAGAATAAGTATCAAATATCCGGAATTGTACAGAATATTGATACGTCATCAAATATCATACTGGATGTTTATGATCCAGTCACTCAGGAGCGTGCAACAATTGATACTGCAAGGATGGATGTGGAAGGTTACTATCAACTTGGTTATCATTTTGATCATCCGGATTTATATCGCGTGAGTTTTCCCGGCAGGCAAACAGTTATGTTAGCAATAGACGAAGGCCAGGCTGCTATTGAGCTTAACGTAGCAGGTAAGTCAGGCGGGGATGTTGACATAATCGGTTCTCCCGACTCAGAAAAACTACTTGGCTACGATCAATTTAGAGAAGAATCAAATCAAAGATTAATCAGGCCTACTTATGCAGCCATGCGAGAAGCTCAGAAAAGTGGAGACGGAGAGAAAGAAGCAATAGCAGTCGCTGCTTATGTTGAAAACAGCAAACTCCATCGAAAAGAATTAATTGATTATACCACTAAAAATATCGGCACTTCTGTAGCACTTTACGGGACTGTACTCAGATGGACTGGAGATGATGAAGTTTCAAAACTTGAAAAGCTTGTGACTGATTTTGCTCAGTCTCATCCGGATTTGCCCATGACTTATGCTATGCAGGAAAAAGTGAATCGCTATAAAAAAATCGCAATTGGTGTAAAAGCTCCGGATATCCTTTCAAAGGATCAACATGGCAATCCAATCAATTTATTTGAAAACCTTGGAAAAGTAACACTGATTGATTTTTGGGCTTCCTGGTGTGGCCCTTGCATACGTCAACTTCCTGATTTGCATAAAGCATATGATGAATATCAGGATGATGGTTTTGAAATTTTCAGCGTTTCGGTGGACACCAAAGAGAATAAATGGACGGAGGCTATCGAGAAGTATCAAATGAATTGGCTACATGCTTCAGATGTGAACGGCTGGCAATCCGCCCACGCGAAAGATTACAATGTCACTTTTGTCCCGTTCAATTTACTGCTGGATGAAAACGGAACAATCATAGGTAAAAATTTGCATAGCGTAACATTACAGGAAACAGTAAAAGAATTACTTAATAAAAGCTGATCAATACTTATTCATCAGACAACTGCTTCTTCTTCGAGTATATGCTGTTCATGTAAAATCTCTGGTTCGAGTTCGTACATAAGCAAAGAGCCGGCGACAACTCCAATGATCGGACCTACAACCGCTCCAATCACAGGGATGAACATAATGAGGTAGAGCGGCAATCCAAGGCCGATGGCAGCTCCCAGGTGCTTTGTGGTTCGTTTAAAACTGGTGCGAATCCCTGACCCCTGGATTTCATTATAATTATCGATGACAAGAAACCCCATCAGAAAACATTGTAGGATGAACATCAAACCGGCTTTTAACCAACTCAAACCGAATATCCCAAGCATTAATCCAAGAAATGCAGCGATAACCAGTTCAACGCCAAAGTTGAAAATGATGAGTTTCAACATTCTGAGTTGTGCGTGAATAAAAACTTTTACCGTGAGTTTAAAATCACGATTGCTTAATATCTCGACAGTGCGTACTGCAAAATGAAAGATGAGTACTTCTAAAAGTAGAAATATCAGGTATCGATAAGTCCCGGCAAAAAGAAAATCGTAACTCTCCTGAAACACAGTTGCGGTTGTTGAAAAGACGTCAGCCCCCATCCCAATAAAGCCTTCGTCGGCGATATCTGAGATTTTGTTTCTAAATATCGAAAGGAATTTATAGCCTAGATAACATGCTCCAAGAATAAGCACCCATGAAACGACTTTATAATTTCCAAACCCTTCCCAAAGTCGATGTTTGCGAATAAAGTAATAAGCATCTGAATATTTACGAATCCCTCGTAAAAACTGGTCGATCAAATCATGCATTGTGTCTGGTTTTTCAGTTTTGCCGAAACAGTAAAATTAATTTTGTTTGTCATCCACAAATGAGTTAACATTGTTCCGATACACTTCATTCACCAAATAAAGTCAAATTCGATGAGCTTGAAAATATCTTCGATGAAAGATCTGTTCATCCTGCTAGTTTTACTGGTTTTTATCAGTCACATATTTGTTATAGACATCAATGGACAGCGGCGAGATCCACTTGATATCAGAATGGATTTTGAGTCCTACGACCCGCCTTCCACCCTGGTTGTGCCGGAACATCCTCGTTACAAAGCAAAATTTCCGTTTATAGACGTACATAGTCATCATTGGCGTATGGCAGAAGGTGATTTGAGCAACCTGGCTTACGAAATGGACACATTAAACATGCGTGTGATTGTGAACTTGTCTGGAAGAAACACGGAAATCCTCACCAAAATGATTGAAAACATTCATGACCAGGGTCTTGATTCCCGGATGGTTGTTTTTACGAACATTAATATTCAAACGATTCTTGAAGATGATTGGGTTGAGAATACCTTAAAGCAACTCGAATATGAAGTGCAAAAAGGATCACGTGGTCTGAAAATATATAAGAGCCAGGGCATGTCGAATAAAGATTCTGAGGGCAACCGGATTCCGATCAATCATCCTAAACTAGATCCAGTCTGGGAGAAGTGTGGAGAATTAGGCATACCCGTTCTTATTCACTCAGCCGATCCGAAACCATTTTGGATGCCATTAGATTCAACAAATGAAAGATGGCTTGAACTGAAACTCAGGCCGGGTAGAAAAAGAGAGGCAAATGACCCCGTTCCGTGGGAAACAATCATCGCAGAACAACATGACATTTTCAAAAAACATCCGAATACGACGTTTATTAATGCCCATTTTGGATGGTTTGCGAATGACCTGGCAAAACTTGGTTCACTCCTGGAGGAAATGCCGAATATGTATATTGAATTAGGAGCTGTGATCGCAGAACTTGGGCGCCAGCCGAGAAATGCAAAAAAGTTTTTTGAAAAATACCAGGACCGAATACTTTTTGGAAAAGATTCATACAATCCAGCAGAATATGCCACCTATTTCAGAGTATTGGAAACAGATGACGAGTATTTTCCTTATTACAAAAAATATCATGCTTTCTGGAAAATGTATGGACTGGATCTTCCTGACGAGGTGCTCAAAAAAGTGTATTATAAGAATGCTTTGAAGATCATACCAGGATTGGATGCCAGTATGTTTCCGGAATAGAACATGTTTAAGATTTCGAGTCTACCCTGCCTGCACCGATGCTTCAGAAGGCAAGCCGGGAAATCTGGACATTCCAAAAAAAGAAGGTAGTCATTCCGAATCAAAAGCTAAGGAAGCTGAATAACTCAGGTCAAATGCAGATTCTTCTCTCTTTTCCAAGACCTTGGTTGGATTTATTGCCCTTGTGGTTTCAATTGAATCCTGTCCGATGGCAATAGATTATCGAAAAATTGTAGGGCGGGTTAAAACTTCATTTCAATGCCTGAAAGTCTCATAGGTGGAAAACAGTAAGAAGGTATACATTTAATGAGGCAAAATCGTTATTACACGAAACAAACATTCCAGATGAAGCAGACACTTATTCTCATACTATGCATTGGATTTTCTCAAATACTATCATCTCAGGATAGCCTGATCATTGAAACGATTCGGACTCACATGCAAACATTTGAATGTGCAGACGGCCAAATTTCAGGTGCGGGTGCAACTAAGCTGGAAGATGCAGTCGCTGACCATCAACTGATCATGATCGGCGAAATGCATGGAATCCGTGAAGTTGGAGATTTTAGTGAAGCTTTATTCAATATTGGAAAAAAGTATGGCTTTCGATATTTCGCCATTGAATCAGATCCCTGGGTGGCAGAAAAATTAGAATCTCTGGCAACCCATCCAATTGATAGCCTACAGGCATTTGAAAAAGCAATGCCTTTTAGCATTCCGTTTTATAGTAACCGATCAGACTTCCCATTTCTACAATCTATCGTGCAACAAGAGGGTAATTCCGATAAGAAAATCTGGGGTTTAGATCAGACCTTTGTAGTAGCAACAAGGTTTCTTTTTCAGGAGATCAAGCGCAAAGCGAAAAGTGATGAAGGAAAGCAACTCGCTCAATCTCACTATGAAAAAGCAGTCGTCGCATTCCAGGAAGCGATGGGCAGTGGAAATCCTTCAGGGGTATACCTACTCAAGCTCAGCGAGGATGAATTTAAAGAACTCGAAACAACGTTTAGGAAAGAAGAGAATTTCGAAGCGCTTGAAATTGTCAACGGAATTAAAAAAAGCCGCCAAATCTATCAACACTGGTATGATGGTGAAAATTATTTGAACAACAGGGTCAGATCGCAATGGATGAAAAATACATTTATGCGTTACTACAATGAGGCTATGTTCAGAGATGGTGCCCTCCCAAAAGTCATGTTCAAATTTGGTTCTAATCATGCCATGCGCGGATTAACACCAGTACATGTATATGATCTTGGAAACATGGTCAGTGAATTGGCAGAATCAAAAGGCACGGAATCATTGCATATCAAATGCACTGCATTAAAAGGGAAGGCTTACAATATGCTGATGGGACCTCAGGATTTTGATTCTACAGAAGACTACGATGCAAGAATCATAAAAGCGATCGGGGAGAAAGCAAACGGAAGCGAATGGATTGTTATTGACCTCAGGCCTCTCCGAAATATCAGACTCAAAAATGAGGACGAGTCGTTCAAGTCAACGGTATTCGGTTTTGACTTTTGGGTGATTGCGCCAACCGGAACACCACTGGAGCCTTTTCAGTAATCTTTAAACATGATATGTTCATTCAGAAATAGTGCTGACGTTTCTACTCAACCATCAACAGAACAATTTTAACATGCAATACCAAATAAGTTTTAACCTTTGGTGGGAGCGCATTCCAAATCTGGAGGTTTAGCATTTGATTTTTTAGTGCATATGAAAGCATACCTCGCATTTCGTTTAAAGCAAGTATTTCGACAATTACGTTCAATTGGTATTGGCTACCTCATCTTGCTCATTTTACTCACGCTTGGCATTACCACATCCCTTTTGCTACAAGCACAGAAAATGAGTCCCCTGGAATCAGCTTTGCTCTCTTTTATTCTTGCCGGGTCAGCGCACATTTCTCGAAAAGACAGAAAATTTATATCAAAACTTGGTCATCAATGGGGCTATTTTATGATTGATTATGCACTCTTATTGGTCCCATTGAGTTTGCTCATTTTTTTTCTCAATAGTCTACCTGTTGCCTTGAGCAGTCTCGCTGGATTACTGACTGCTTTTTTACCACTCCCCACCTATTCTAAAAAATCAACTCCTGCAAAGCTGGACTTTATCCTCAATAAAATTCCGATTTCATTTTTTGAATGGAGGATGGTGATTCGATCAGGCGGAATTTTTTCGGTGATCATATATCTGATCATGCTCGGCGTAAGTTGGTCAATACCCGGGTTTTGCTTATCGATATTTTTTTGTTTTATCATTATTCCGGTTGCCTATGAATACCTGGAACCAAAAGAATTCATTAAAAAGGCAGATGGATTTATCAGAAGAAAAATCATGCAGCACAGTGCCGCGTTTCAACTTGGTCTGCTCCCACTCTATCTGATGTTTCTCATTTGCAATTCTGAAAACTGGTATTTTGCTCCGGTAGCATTCGTCCTCAGTGAATGCTTGCTCATAATGAGCATCATCACTAAGTATAAGCGATATACACCCCGACGCGAAAGAGTATATTTAACAAATGTGATTGGAGCGTATATTTTATTACTCTTGCTTCCTGGATTTGTCATTGCCTTCATCCCACTGATCATGATTCATGGACGTCAGGCGCAAAAGAAAATCTCATATTACTATGATTGAAATAAAAGGGCTGGTTTGTGGATATGGGGAAAAACTGGTGTTAGAGAATTTGAACGGCAATTTTGAAAGCGGTCAGATTCATGGGGTACTGGGAAAAAACGGTGCTGGAAAAACAACACTATTCAATACGCTTTTTGGCTTTCATAAACCGAAGCAAGGTCATATTTCCTGGATGGATCAATCCATTCAAAAAACTCAGATTTCTTTTCTGGAAACAAATGGATTCTTCTATCCAATGATGACCGGAATGGAATATTTGCGCATCATCCAAGATCACGAAATCGAAATCCATCGATGGAACAAGCTTTTTGAACTTCCCCTGGACGAATATGCAGAAAACTATTCCACTGGTATGAAGAAAAAACTATCATTCCTTGGTGTGCTCATTCAAAACAGACCCATTTGGATTCTGGATGAACCCTTCAATGGAGTGGACATCGAAAGCAATGAAAAACTGATGCAAATCATCCAACGCACAAAATCTGAAAATCGGGTCATTTTTATTTCATCCCACATTATGTCGATGCTTACCAGAGTTTGTGACCGCATTCATGTATTGGATGAAGGACACTTTATCCAGACATATAATAAAGGTCATTTCGATCAATTGGAAAAGGAATTTCAGCAATCCATAGAAGATGAGTTGGATGGCTTGTTATCTTTGTGACATCAATAGCGAAATAAATGTATAGCTTCATCACCATCTTAGTTTGCGGGATCACATTTTTGATCGTTGGGCGATATATGAAGAGAAATCCTCCCGCAAAAATAAATCCCTACAAGGGATATCGAACTAAAAGGTCAAAGGCATCACAAGAAGCATGGGACCATGCGCAATTATATAGTGCTGACGCAATGCAGCAAACAGGGAAATATCTCTCCATTGCGGCAGTTCCTTTCCTCCTTTTACAAAATAACCTGTTCACAATCATCCTTGGTTCTATTGTGATTCTCTTTTTCTGTATGGTTCCGATCTTTTCTACTGAAAAAGAACTAAAAGAAAAATTTGGCAACAAATAATGTAGAACTTTCCCTAACAATTCTTGTTCATCCCCCTAAATAGCAATTGCCATGAGCTTTTTCAATCGCATATTAAATACAAATTCTACATACCCGCAGATGTGGAAAACACTTGATTCACTCGATCAAATCGATCAAATCAGAACTGATTCACACAAAAAACCAGTCGTTATTTATAAACATAGTACACATTGTGGTTTGAGTTCCATTCGACGAAGTAAACTGATCCAAAGTTGGGAATTTGAAGAGAGTCACTTAGACTTTTATTTCCTCGATTTGATTGGGCAGCGATCCATTAGTAATGCAATTGAAGATGTATTCAACGTCAGGCATGAATCACCCCAATTATTGATTGTCGATAAAGGTGAAGTCATTTATCATACTTCACATCATGAAGTCAGCGTGGAAAGTATTCAAATGGGTTTGGCTAAGCGATTGGAAGCATAAATTTTATATGGAGAATAATGATTTGCTTCTCAATTTTAAATCACAGTAGCCACAGCCTCGATAGCAGCTTGAATCCGTTGCTCTCCATTTCCTGATATCACTTTGAAGGGCCGGTTCTGTTCTATGAGGATCTCATGTATTCTGTCAAACATCCTTTGTCTGAGATTTGGAAACTTGCGCGTTCCGTCTCCTTGCCATGCCCAATCAACATCCAGTAACAACCAAAGATCGTAATGACGAATGGAAATCATTTGATCAATCCAATCTGGGCATTCTCCGAGGACAAGTTCACTCCACACTTTTGTCACGATCAGATCGGTATCACAAAACAGAACTTGATTTGCATCCAATGCAGCCTTGTCTTCGAGAAATAAATGACCGGCAGCAATGTGTGATATGTCCATTAAGTCGAAATCCGTTCCAAATTTTTCGACATAGGTGCGTCCATATTCCTCTACAAAATTGGTATGAAAATGAGTAGCCAATACTTTTACCAGGTACGATTTACCTACAGATTCTGTACCGGTGAGCACAATTCGTTTGACTGAGCGTTCTTTAGTCAGCATATTGATATGAAGTATTTTGCTGCAGCCATTTTTTCCTCCAACCAATCAGACCAGCAATAGCCATGAAAAAGAAGACAGCATACAATCCTGCTGATAGATAGAGTCCCTTGTAAGTGAAAAGGAATACATAAACGACATCTACTCCAATCCATAATACCCAATTGTCTATGATTTTCCTGGCTAATAACATATTCGCCACAAGACTCACTGAGGCAACAGTTGCATCAAGATAGGCAACATCAGTATCCGTAAAAGTAGATGATATGAAACCGATAGTCATGATAAGCAATCCTATCACAATGACTCCGGTCAATATTTCATTTCTGCTAAGACGCCTGATGGGCACCTCTGCGGCGTCTGCATTTTTGCCATAAATCCAAAAATACCAACCATAGACTCCCTGGGCAAAATAGATGACCTGAAGCCCCATGTCAGCGTATAATTTGTTTTGATAAAAAAGAAAGAAATAGGCTGACACTCCAATAATACCGATAGGCCAGCACCATACATTACGAACCACAGTGAGTGCTACGCAGATAAGTGTAAAAATGACTGCTATGATTTCGAGCGTGCTCAAAATTGTGCGTGATTATTATGAATCAAGCTCCTACATTTTTGACTTTATCTTCGAAAGAAGATCTTCTGTCATTGATGGGTCC
>Ga0316201_10002247_pt1 | contig 13654 bp, 12 predicted proteins | sample CS6wburrow_MG_FD_204516 | JGI IMG/M metagenome (GOLD analysis project Ga0316201, IMG submission 204516) | Coastal sediment microbial communities from Delaware Bay, Delaware, United States - CS-6 worm burrow | ecosystem: Environmental > Aquatic > Marine > Coastal > Sediment | place: USA... | reverse complement strand
AGATGCTCTCGATGACTTCATCCAGGCTTTCGACCTGGCGGTAAATCTCTGCCGTGCCGATCCGCACACCACCCGGGTTGAGGGTTGCGTCGGAGCGCCCGAAAATGACGAGTCCGCCATGTTTTGTGATCTTTGCAAAATCGCCGTGTGCCCAGATTCCGGGGTACTGCTCAAAATAGGCGGCGCGGTATTTACTGCCGTCCGGGTCGCCCCAGAAATACACCGGCATGGATGGAAAGCTCTGCACGCAACATAGTTCACCGGTTTCATCGATGTCGGCGAAGCTGCCGTCATCCCTGCAGATACGCACGGCCATGCCGAGACCGAGACACTGGATCTCACCCCGGTAAACGGGCAGTACCGTGCAGCCGCAGGCGAAGCACGAAACGATATCCGTACCACCGGCGATGGAAGACAGGCACAGCCTGGGTTTTATGTCGGAATACACGTAGTCAAAACTCTCCGGGGCCAGCGGCGAACCTGTTGACAATATTGTTTTGAGGGTCGAAAGCGAGTGTGTTTCACGCGGCTTGATACCGGCTTTCTGCCAGGCGGCGATGGTCTTGGCGCTGGTGCCAAACACGGTGATTTCCTGTTGGTCGACCAGGTCGAACATCGCGGCCGGGCCGGGGTAGAAAGGTGAACCTTCGTAAAGCACCAGCGTGGCGCCCGTAGCCAGGCCGTTGACCAGCCAGTTCCACATCATCCAGCCACAGGTCGTGTAATAAAAAAGGCGGTCGTTGCGTTTCAGGTCGACATGCAGCAGGTGCTCCTTCAGTATTTGCAAAAGCGTGCCGCCCGCGCCATGGGTAATGCATTTGGGAACACCGGTCGTGCCGGATGAATAAAGGATATAGACCGGGTGGTTGAATGGCAGGCGTTCGAACGTGATGTCCGCGGCATCGGAGTGGGTGAACTCACCGAGTAATTCGGTGTTTTTTAAACCGGAAAGGTCGGGGTCCGGGTCGACAAAAGGTATAACCACGGTCTTGACGATACTGCCGATACGATCTTGAATTTCAAGCACTTTCGTCAGGCATTCGTGCTGCTTGCCGTTATAGGTGTATGCCGAGGCGCAAAAAAGTACTTTCGGGTCGATCTGGCCAAACCGGTCCACCACACCATTAATGCCAAAATCCGGTGAACAGGATGACCAGATGGCGCCGATGCTGGTCGCCGCCAGCATGGCGATGACGGTTTCCGGCAGGTTTGGCATGTAGCCCGCGACCCTGTCACCCGGTTCGACTCCCAGCTCCCGCAAGGCGGACGCGACACCAGCTACCTGCCCGTATAACTGCCGGTATGTCAGGCTGCTTTTTTGGCCGGTTTCGGAAGTAAAGGCGATAGCTTCACGGTCATCGCGGTAACGCAAAAGATTCTCGGCGAAATTGAGGCTGGCATCCGGAAACCACGTGGCGCCAGGCATGCGTTCTATCTGTTCAACCGGCCGAAGTCCGGCGGAACCTATTACTCCGCCAAATTCCCAGACGGCACGCCAGAACGCCTTCGGCGAATCGATCGAAAAACGATAGAGACCCTGGTAATCAACGACTGTCGGGTCACGTTCCTGCCGAATCAATTGCATGAAGCGACTGATATTGGCTTGTAGTACGCGCCTGGCAGTGGGCGACCAGAGGGCCTGGGTCATGCTTTACTCTCTCGTGTCACGGTGTCGTTCAGGTCAGTAGTTGTTTCAACTCCGGGATAACCGTGAACAGGTCTGCTGCCAGACCGATGTCTGCAACCTCGAAAATCGGTGCATCCGCGTCCTTGTTGACGGCAACGATGGTACCGGCGTCCTTGATACCGGTGATGTGCTGAATGGCGCCCGAAATACCAAAAGCCATGTAAAGATCAGGCGCAATAATCTTGCCGGTTTGACCGACCTGCATATCGTTGGGGCAATAGCCGGCGTCAACCGCGGCGCGTGATGCACCCGCACCGGCGCCAATCGAGTCGGCCAGGTCGTAGATCATGTCGAAGTTTTCCTTGCTGGCCATGCCACGGCCTCCCGAGATGACACGCGCTGCTGTTTGCAGGTCAGGGCGTTCACCGCCACCGGATTCCAGCTTGACATAACGTGTATCTGCGCTGGCTGCGGCGCCGGCAGTGCGGGTTTCAACGGTGGCATCTGCGCTGTCACCGGCGGCCTTCCAGGAGGCAACACGCACGGTGGCGACCAGCTTGACGTTCTCAGGCGCGTGTACGTCGACAATGGCATTGCCGGCGTAGATCGGGCGTTTGAAGTGGTAAGCGTCCTCAACGTCCGAAATGTCGCTGACCTGGTTGACACCAAGAAGTGCTGCAATGCGTGGCATCAGGTCCTTGCCGTAAGTAGTGGATGGACCCAGGATGTGACTGTAGACATCGGACATGGCGACGACTTCCGCTGCATGGTTTACCGCCAGCGGGTCGGCCAGGTGTTCGGCGTCGATAGTGATGATGGTGGTTGCGCCATCGATGGCTGCCGCCTCGCTTGCAATCTCATTGACCGATGCACCCATTACAACGATGTCGAAGGGTTGGCCGAGGAAACTTGCGCAACTCGCGCACTTTGCAGTGCTCGGGTTGAGGGTTTTTCCATCGTGTTCTGCGATGATTAACGTTTTGCTCATGATTTTTCCCTTTATACCAGTCCGCGGTTTTTAAGTTCGGCGACCAGGTCTGCCGTGCTCTCGACCATGATGCCCTTGCCACGTGCAGGGGGTGGTGTGTAGTGTGAAATTTGCAGGTCATTCTCTGCGCTTACACCCAGTTCATCCATGCCAATGACATCCAGGGGCTTGCGCTTGGCTTTCATGATGTCCGGCAGTTTCACAAAACGCGGTTCGTTGAGACGCAAATCAACCGATATGACGGCAGGTAGCTCGACCTCGATGGTCTCAAGGCCCGCATCCACTTCACGCTTGACCGTTGCGGTATTGCCGGTCAGCTTGAGTTCGGATACGAAAGATGCCTGTGGACGGCCCCAGAGGGCGGCCAGCATTTGCGGGGTTTGCGAATTGTCGCCATCGATGGCCTGCTTGCCGAGCAGGACGAGACCCGCCTGCTCCTTTTCAACCACTTTCAGAAAAGCCCGGGCAATGGTCAATGGTTGCTGTTTTTCATCGGTGTTGATCTGGATGGCGCGGTCCGCCCCCATTGCCAGGCCGGTTCTCAGTTGCTGCTGGCATTCGTTGCCACCCAGGCTGACGACGATGACTTCTTCGGCCAGCCCGGCCTCGCGGATTCGCAGGGCTTCTTCAAGCGCGATTTCATCGAAGGGGTTGATGCTCATCTTGACGCCGTCGGTATCGACACCGCTGCCGTCGGGCTTGACCCGGATGCGAACGTTGTAATCAACAACGCGTTTAATGCCAACCAGTATTTTCATGGTAATTCCTTGTTTGTAAATTGTGTTCAGAGATTCTGGTAATTGGGTCCACTGCCGCCTTCGGGTGTGACCCAGTTGATAATCTGGTACGGATCCTTGATGTCGCAGGTTTTACAATGAACGCAATTCGCGGCATTGATCTGCAGACGTTTACCCGCCGCGGCATCCTTGTCTTCAACCATTTCGTACACGTTGGCCGGGCAAAAACGCGTGCAGGGGTGGTCATACTCTTCACCGCAGCGTGTCGTGCAGACATCCGGTTCGAGTATCTGCAGATGCACGGGTTGGTTTTCATCGTGATCCGTCGCGGCAAAATAGACTGACGCCAGGCGATCACGTGGTGGAAGATCGCGTTTCACCCAGTTACGGTCAACGGGTTTCATGTCCTTCAATTTTGTAAGTGAAGAATAATCCGCATGATTGCGCAGCGTTCGCGGCAGTTTACCGGCTGTCACCGTCTCGATGGCGGCGGTGATCAGGCCGCGCCACAGGCCCTTGTTGAAGCCCGGACGAACATTGCGGACCTTGTGAAGTTCTTTCATTATTGGAGAAGCGCGAAGATTTTCATCAAAGCCATCGCCCTTGCCCTTGTCGGCTATATGACTGGCGGCCAGCATTCCGGACCTGATCGCCTGGTGGGTGCCCTTGATCTTCGGCAGGTTAAGCAGTCCGGCCGCATCACCAATCAGCAATGCACCGGGCATTTCCACTTTTGGCAGGGACTGGGCACCGCCTTCGATAATGCCGCGCGCACCACCCGAGAGTATCTCGCCGCCTTCAAACAGCGGCTTGATGCTGGGGTGATGTTTGAATTGCTGAAAGGCTTCAAAAGGTGAAAATTCGGGATCGGTGTAGTCCAATGCACAGACAAACCCGACGGCTACCCGGTCCTTGTCCATGTGGTAGATAAAACTGCCGCCGTAAGTTTTCTTGTCCAGCGGCCAGCCGATGCTGTGTTTCACCAGTCCCGGCTTACATTTGCCGGGTGCGACCTGCCAAAGTTCCTTGATGCCTATGCCGTAGGCCTGGGGGTCGGAATCTGCGTCCAGGCCGTATTTGGCGATCAACTGCTTGGACAGGTGACCGCGGCAGCCTTCCGCCAGAACGGTGAGAGGAGCATGGATTTCAATCCCCTGCATGTAGGTGTCTTTGGGATTTCCCTCCCGGTCGACGCCCATGTCACCGATGATGACTCCGCCAACCGCGCCATCGGGCGAATAATGAATACCGGAAGCCGCGTAACCGGGAAAGATATCCACACCGAGATCTTCGGCTTTTGGCGCCAGCCATGCGCACAGGGCGCCCAGCGAAACGATGATGTTGCCGTGATTGCGCTGTTGCGGGGGGGTCGGAAGCCTGTATTTCGAGGTGGCGGTCAGGAACGCGATTTCATCATCCTCGACCGGAATACAGATGGGCGGCGGGTTATCCCGCCAGCCTGGCAGCAGTTCATCCAATGGTTCGGGTTCAATGACCGCTCCGGACAGGATATGGGCGCCGACTTCAGCGCCTTTCTCGATTACAGCAACCGCCATGTCCTGTTTGAGTTGTTTGAGGCGAATTGCACAGGCTAGACCCGCTGGACCAGCCCCGACAATGATTACGTCGTACTCCATGACTTCCCGTTCAGTGGCTGTTTCGTTCATTGAGAATCCCGGCTCCAGGCAGTTTGTTGCTGACAATGAATTATATCGGCAAAGTCCCGCGCATTAAATGCGTCTGGTTGATTATATCCAACATGACGGTCAATGTTGCGAATGCCCGGCGCCGACATTACGTTCCTGGTTAGTGATGCCGGCTGAAATTTGAGTAGCGCGTTTGGCTTGAAGAACTGCTTTTCCATCCTTTACTGAATTCCGGAAATTGTTCATCTATACTCTGCCGATGAAACTTCACACGAAAATCGGACTGGGTCTGATCCTGGGTGGCTTTGTCGGCGGACTTTGCAACGCGTTTTTTGCGGGTCACCCCTGGCTGGTCTTTGTCTCCGACAATGTCATGTTCCCGGTAGGTCAGATTTTCCTGCGGATGCTGTTCATGACCGTGGTGCCAATCGTTTTCGTGTCCATTACGCTTGGCGTAGCCGGTATCGGCGACATGAAGACCCTTGGGCGTCTCGGTGGCCGGACATTTGGTTATTTTGCCTTGTCGACCCTGATCGCCGCCACCATCGGCCTGACGCTGGTTAACACCATCAAACCCGGAAGCGGTTTGCCCGATGAAACCCGGGATGAGTTGATGGCAAAATTCTCGGGCGGCGCTGAAGGGATGCTGGCTTCGGGCCCTCCGGACTTTGGTGTCAACACCTTTGTGAACATTGTTCCACGAAACCCGGTCGCGGCGGCCGCTGACATGGATATGCTCGCACTGATCTTCTTCGCACTCGTCTTTGGTGCTGCACTGACGATCATACCGAGGGAGCGTGCCCAGCCCGTGATCAATGTGCTGGAGGGGATTGGCGACGCCATTATCGCCATCATCAACTGGGCAATGAAACTCGCGCCCTATGGCGTATTCGGTCTTATATTCGTCATTACCTCCCAGTTTGGCTGGTCGATCCTGGCGCAATTGGGAATGTATGTCGTGGTGGTTCTGATAGGTCTTCTATTGCATGCCACGATCGGTATTAGCAGCCTGGTCAAATTTTTCGGCAGGATGAATCCAGTCACTTTCTGGCGCTCGATCGGTGCGCCGATCATCACCGGTTTCTCGACCAGTTCAAGCATGGCAACGCTGCCAACCTCTATTGCGACTGCGGAAAATCAACTGGATGTACAGCCTAAGATAGCCGGTTTCGTGCTACCCCTCGGGGCCACGATGAACATGAACGGCACGGCCCTGTTCGAAGGCGTGACCGTACTCTTTCTGGCCCAGGTATTCGGCGTGGATCTGTCGTTCGGCAGCCAGATTATCGTCGTCATACTGGCAGTGCTCACGGCAATCGGGGCGGCCGGTGTGCCGGGTGGTTCCCTGCCGCTTATGATGCTGGTGATGGCCACCGTGGGTGTACCGCCTGAGGGTATTGCGATCATTCTCGGCGTCGACCGTATCCTGGATATGAGCCGCACGACCCTGAATGTTTGCGGTGACATCTCCGCCAGTGTTTACGTGGATCGAATCGACCGCGAAATAGAGGGTCTGCCACCCGCAAAACCCGCCATTTTGAGAGAGACAGCTTAGTCCAGGCGTTTGCTGAACCGCAAAATCGCCAATGACATCAGGACCACGATAAACAGGGCCAGGATCAACAGCTCACCCGATAGTTCCTGGAGGCTGGCTCCGCGCAGCATGACACCACGAATCAGGCGTATGAAGTGCGTCAAGGGCAGCGCCTCCGCGATCACCTGTGCGGGACGGGGCATCCCGGCAAATGGAAACATGAAACCGGACAGCAGGATTGATGGAAGCAGCACGAAGAAACTCAACTGCATTGCCTGGAACTGGGTGCTCACGAGTGTTGAAATAACCAGCCCCAGCGCCAGGTTGGCTACGATAAACACCAGTGTGATGAGGTAGGTGTTCAGCAGGCTGCCAGCCATCGGCACTTCGAACAGGAAATGGCCCAGCAATAAAACCAGGCTGACCTGGATAAGCCCGATGAACACGTACGGTATGATTTTGGCCAGCATCAGTTCGGGTGTCTTTACCGGTGTCGTAATCAGCATTTCGAGGTTGCCACGTTCGCGTTCACGGACGATGGCCACAGCGGTGAAGAGGATCATGGTCATCGTCAGGATCACACCGACGAGACCCGGTACGGTATTGACGGGTGAACGCCGTTCCGGGTTGTAGTGGGTGCGAAGTTCCATCACCGGGGGGCGGTCAGCGTAAGGTGAGGTCCTGGCTTGTTGAGCGATCTGAGCGAGCTGTGCCGCTGCGCCCTGGACCACGGTATCGGAACCATCCACGAGCAACTGCGCCGCCGACCGGTTGGCCTGGTGCAAACGGCGCTCGAAATCAGGTGGTATGTAAATTCCCACGCTTATTTTACCCTGGCGCATCAGGTGTTCGAGTTCGGCCGCGTTTGCGGCCTGACCGACCACGTTAATGACCTGGCTTTTCGACATGTCCATGACCAGCTGGCGGGACGCCGAGGTTGCTGACATATCGGCCACGGCAGCGTCCAGGTGCCGCACGTCCATATTGATGGCATATCCGAACATCAATAACTGGATGACCGGGATGCCGACGATCATGCCAAATGTGAGCCGGTCACGACGAAGTTGCCGGACTTCTTTTTTGACAATGGCCAATATGCGCTGCAGCGATTTCATGCCGCGGCCTTCCTCGCACGGGTCGATGCAACAAACACGTCTTCCAGCCCCGGTTTGGCGAGCTTGCAAGCCCTCAAGCTCAATCCGTTGCGCTGGATGACATCGCTGACGGCTTCTGCGGGTGAATCCAGTTCGCTCGAAACCATCACGCGCAGCACGTTGCCGACCTGTGCCGAGCTGTGCACAAATGACTGTTCTTCCAGCAATTTGCCAACCCTGCGTGGTTGATCAGACTCCACGACTAAAATTTTGGCGTCAATTGCCGCCTGCAATTCCTCCGGACTGCCCTCGGCCACCAGCAATCCTTTATCCAGAATTGCCAGCGCGTGACAGCGTTCGGCTTCATCCATGTAATGCGTGGATACGAGGATCGTCGTGCCCTCGGCAACGAGGTCGAACAGAGACTCCCAGAACGAGCGCCGGTTTTCCGGATCAACCGCGCTGGTCGGTTCGTCAAGAAAAAGCAATTCCGGTTCGTGCAGGGTCGTTGCTGCGAGCGCAAGACGCTGCTTCTGACCGCCACTGAGGGTTCCGGCCCTTTGTTTTACCAGCCGGCTTAACTCGTAGCGCTCAATGGCGAGTCCGACCCTTTGGCTCCTGGTGCTTTTTTCCAGCGTGTAGATATCGGCCATGAACTGCAGGTTCTCGTTGACCGTCAGGTCTTCAAAAAGGGAAAACTTTTGCGTCATGTAACCGACTTTCAACCGCAGGGCTTCAGCCTGGTCGGGGATGGAGTAACCGAGGACCGTGATGTCACCGGCGGTCGGTGTCAGCAGACCGCACAGCATGCGGATTGCAGTAGTCTTACCTGAGCCGTTCGGGCCTAAAAATCCGTAGATTCTTGAGCGCGGAACCTCCAGATTCAATGACCGTACGGCCCGCACCTTTCCAAAAGTCTTGCTAAGGCCATGCGCCTGTATTGCGAGCTCAGTCATTTACGGTATCACCAGCCGGGAAATCGACTTCCAGCGGCACGCCCGAAGGCAGGAAAGCTGCTTCCGGCACATCGACTTCCGCAAGGTAGCTCAGACGTGAGCGGTCATGCTCGGTAAGGGCGAAATAAGGGGTGAAACTTGCGTCAGTGGATACCCAGCGCACCGTGCCGGTAAAAACTTTTTCGTTGCCGTCGATACGCACCTGCAATTGTTTTCCCGGCTGTACCGATGCTCGCAGTGGTTCAGGCACATAAATACGCGCATAGGTCCGCGCGTCATCGAGAATCACGCCAATCGTTGCGCCTGTTGGCGGACGTTCGCCCAGTTGATAGAGGCGCTTGTCCAACATGCCGTTGACAGGCGCGTATATTTTGAGACGTTCAATGTCGAGTTTAATCCGGTTGACACCAGCTTCCGCCGCTTCAAGCGCGGCGATCGCCTGGTCCAGCTCTTCCACGGTCGTGCCATTGAGCAGCCTGTTGAGTGACTCGCTGGTGGCCTTTTCGGCCGCTATGGCCGTTTCCGCGCGCGTGCTGGCAAAATCCAGCGTGGCCTGATCCGACAGGTCGCGTGCGAACAGTTCCTGTTCACGTTTCAGGTTGGCGCTGGCGTTTTTGGCCGAAGCCCGGGATGATTCCAGTTGTGCACGCGCTTCCCTGATGGTTTCGCTCCGCGGACCGCGTTCCAGTTCGGCGAGGCGTGCTGCTGCCTGGTTTCTGAGCGCAACCTGCTGAGCGAGTAGGCGTTCCAGGCGGGCGGGGTCCTGCTCCAGCATCAGGTCACCAGCCTTGAGCACCTGTCCGTCCGCGACATGGATCGCAATGATGGGTTCGTTACTCTCGACGCTGACTTCGACCCGGTCGCGCTCCAGCGTGCCGACCATGAAGGTATCTTCGGTATTGTTGCAGGCATTGAGTATCAAGATCACGACCGGCAACAGGTATTTCATATGCTTCATGCCATCATCCCTTGTTTGAGTAGCTGTGTGATTTGCTTTTTAAGAAATTCAATCCCGTCCTCGTCATAGTCGATTCCAAGCACGGGTTCGGCCAGCGTTCGGGCTATGAATGGAAAGATGCAGACCGCCATTATCAGCATTGCGGAAATGGACGGATCCGCATCCTCACGCAGACGGCCGACCGATTTCTCACGATTGAGCAGGCCGGGCAGGGCACCGCCGAGGCGTGGCGCCATGTTTTCAGTGAAGTACTGCCGCATTTCACCGCCGGGCAAAAAGACTTCTCGCACTAACAGGCGCGGGATATTGGGATGACTGGCCGCCATCGAAATCAACAGGTTGGCAATCAATTCCGGCGAAGCCTCGGGCCCGTCCTTCATCTCGGCGATGGCCACTCCCAGGGGCTCGACTGCGCGGTCCAGGACACTTTGCAACAGTGATTTCTTGGTGCCAAAGTAGTAGTGAACGAGCGCGGGGTTGACCCCCGATTCCTCGGCGATCCGCCGGATGGAAACGGCGGCGTAACCAAAATCCGAAAACAACGCTTCCGCCATATCCAAAATGCGTTCCTTCAGGTTCTGTTGGTCCGTATCGGCAGGGCGGCCCCGCGTGCGTTCCGGCGCCTGGCTGTTACTATTCATGCTTCTATATTAATTAAACATTTAATTAATTACAAGCCGGACGTGTTCTTTACAGGCGGAATCTGTAAAATCGGCGCCAATGAACACCACCGCAAAAATGCACATGGACAGAACCTTATCGGTGGCCCCCATGATGGACTGGACCGACCGGCATTGCCGCTACTTCCATCGTTTGCTGGCGCCTTCAGCCCTGTTGTATACCGAGATGGTCACCACCGGCGCGATCATCCACGGCGATGCAGACCGTTTTTTGGCTTACAGTCCGCAGGAGCTTCCGTTGGCATTGCAACTGGGGGGCAGTGAGCCGGAGGACCTTGCAGTCTGTGCACGGCTTGCCCAAAAGCGTGGTTTCAGCGAGATCAACCTGAACGTCGGTTGCCCGTCAGACCGGGTCCAGCGCGGCCGCTTTGGCGCCTGCCTTATGCTGGAGCCGGAGCTGGTCAGGGACTGTATGTCAGCCATGCATGATGTGGTGGACATACCGGTGACCATCAAGACACGCCTGGGTGTGGATGACCAATACAGTTATCACTACATGTCTGATTTCGTCGGGCGCGTGGCGGAATCGGGTTGTTCGGTTTTTATCATGCACGCGCGCAAGGCGCTGCTGGCCGGTCTGAGCCCCAAACAGAATCGTGATGTGCCGCCGTTGCACTACGACTGGGTATACCGGCTCAAACGGGAATCACCGGACCTGCAAATTGTCATCAACGGCGGGATTGCTTCGCTCGACTCAATCAGGGATCACCTCGAACATGTAGATGGTGTCATGCTGGGCCGGGCTGCGTATCATGCGCCGTGGTTGCTGGCCGAGTGCCAGCAACAGTTGTTCGAAAAACAAACCAATAAAAATCGTGAGGACATCATAAAGGCCATGAATCTATACATCGAACGCCAGGTGAGGGACGGTACCGCGGTGAAACACATCAGCCGGCACTTACTGGGTTTGTTCCAGGGCCGCCCCGGCGCCAAGGCCTGGCGGCGTTACCTCAGCGAAAACGCCTTCAGGGACGATAACAATACACAGTTGCTCAACCAGGCACTGGCTGCCATGAATACCGTCGCAGGCAAAGCGAGTAGCAGCGAAACAACGCCGCTGTGATCGTCACCAATCCCGAAGAGTTTATTGCCAAACTGCAGTCTGAAACCTTTCCAGTCATAGGCCCTGCCCGTGCAAAGGCCGTTTTCCTGGTGGAACCTGCAGATTTCAAGGTGAACACAGAGTCCGCTATCGATAACCATTATATGGATCTGGACCACAAAGCGGACCCTCAACGGGCACTTGAACAGGCTCGTGGTCTTGCAGATTTGATTTCAAGACAGGGTATAGAAGTGGTCCGGTTCCCCGGCAACCGCGATACACCCGATGCAATTTTTCCCAACAATGTGTTCGCCACGACCCCGGAGCGCTTGATCGTAGGGCGCATGCTTCGTCCAAGCCGGCAGAAAGAGGCTGAACGGTCAGATATAAGGGCCTATTTCCGGTCGCTGGGTTACAGGGAAATCGATCTCAGCAAGAGGGACCTGGTCGCTGAGTTGACGGGCACCCTGATCCTGGACCAGGCACGCCGGATCGGTTTTTGTGGGATGACCGGGCGTGTTGACGGCGCGGGGCTCAAGGCCATGCACGAGGCGTTCGACCTGAAACTGACATTCAGTTTCCAACTACGGCCCCTGGAGTACCACACCAACGTCATCATGATGGTGCTGGCAAGCCGTGCCTGCGTGATTTATCCGGGCGGGTTTATGGACCCCGCTGTACCCGCAGCCATTGCCAGCGCGTTTCCGGATCGTACACTGGTGCTGGACTCGTCGGAACAGCATGCCTTCGCGGCCAATTGCATCGCCCTGACTGAAAAGGACCTGTTCATGAGCCGGACCGCGGTCGATGCCTTACGTGATTCAAGCCGCAGGACACTGGAGAACTGGGGTTTCGAAATTCACAGCACACCGCTGGATGAAATTGAAAAAGCTGGTGGAAGCCTGCGTTGCATGGTGGCAGAAATTTATTGAGTCAACCGGCCTCATGGGATCATTATTAAATTGTTCAGGAGCTATTCACCTGCTTGCGCTAAAATAATCCACATATTAGGACACAACAGGGATCCGTCGGGACCTCAATGAGATCGAAAATACTGCAAAAACTGTGCTTGATGCTACTGGTCATGTCAATGCCGCTGTCCTCGTGGGCCATCAGCCTGGATGAGGCTGCGAAGCAGGCTGCACGGCAGAATAATGCCAAGGTGTTATCGGCAAGAACAGTGGAAAAGGGTGGCCGCCGCGTACATGAGATCAAGGTGCTGACCGAGGACGGCGTGGTAAAAACTGTCAGGATCCAGGACAAAAGCAAAGGTAAAAAGCGTTAACGGGGGCCATTATGCGCATATTGGTGGTTGAAGACGATAGTGGCTTGCAGACCTCGCTGGCAGAAATATTGCGGGAGGCAGGTTACGCCGTTGATGTCAGTGGTGATGGCATAGAAGGGCTGTATTACGGCCAGGAGTTTCCGCTGGACCTGGCGATTATCGACCTGGGTTTACCGGGCATGTCCGGTCTGGATGTAATACGAAAATTACGTGCACAGGAACGCCAGTTCCCCATCCTGATCCTGACCGCGCGTGCCGACTGGCAGGATAAGGTGGAAGGGCTCGAGGCCGGCGCCGATGACTACCTGACCAAACCCTTTCATCCCGAAGAACTAAAAGCGCGCGTCGGGGCGTTGTTGCGGCGTTCGGCCGGCCATGCGCAGCCCGTGATCGGGTTGGGCCCGTTGAAGATCGACCTGGTCAGCCAACGGGTATACAACGGTGAGAATGAGATTGAGCTGACCACCTACGAGTACAAGGTGTTTGAATACCTGTTGATGCACCCCGACGAGGTGGTGACCAAAACGGTGTTGTCCGAGCATATTTATGAGGAGGACGCAGACCGCGACAGCAATGTCATCGAAGTTTTTGTCGGCCGCTTACGCAAGAAAATTGACCCCGATGGTCTGATGAACCCCATCGAGACGCTCAGGGGCAGGGGTTACCGTCTGAATAAATCACCCCGGCCCGCCTGACAAAAGGCATACCGCAAACCACATAGTGAGCAATAAGGCCAACCAGCAAAAACCTTTTTCCCTGCGGTCACGCCTGGTTGTGCTGGTCGTTTTGCTACTGGCCATATCCCTTGGGCTGGTCGGTTTTGCCCTGGATGCCGCGTTTTACAGGAGCAGCGAAGCCGGTTTACAGACGCGTATGGAATCGCTGGTTTACCTGGTGCTGGCTGCGACCGAGGTGGGTGAGGACGGTACGCTCATCATTGATGAGGACCCCGGCGACCCGCGCCTGGGTCAGCCGGGTTCCGGTATCTATGCCAGTGTCAGTGGCGACAAAGACCGGTGGGTTTCTGCTTCGTCGCTCGGTGTCACACTGCCGGGAACGGACCAGGTACAGACAGGTGAATCCGAATTTCTGCCGGCGTCTGCCGAG